>JAEHJW020008809.1_pt1 | contig 33017 bp, 48 predicted proteins | sample 9271431 | NCBI WGS metagenome assembly JAEHJW02 | reverse complement strand
CTCAGTCGCCCCCAGAAGGAACGCTCCGAGAACGCCCTGTCCAAGGACGCCCGACCAGTGGGTTCTGGAGGCCATCAGGTCACACCTCCATGTGGGGGACCTCCTAGGAGATCAGCTCGTAGCCGAACTCAGCCGCGTTCACGCCCGCCACCGTGTAGGCCGCTCCGGTGGCGGGGTCGGTGTCGTGGGGGAAGGTCAGACAGCTATAGCCGGTGCTGAGCGGCTGCCCGGAGTCCGGGTACGCGGTCGTCCCGGAGTATTCAGCCGCCGCGACCGAGTGGGCTGTGGCCGTCGCCGTACGCGCTGTCACGCAGTGCTGCAGCGCGAACACCGTCCCCGTCGGAGGCCGCAGCTCGTCGTGCTTGAAGGTGTCGAGCTGCCCCGCCGTGCCCGACTGGTTCACCGTCAGGTCACCATCCGGGGTCTCGTCGTTGACGTTGGCGAAGTTGTTGCCCGAGGCGTAGGGCAGCCCCGTCCACTGGGCGTTGGTGCCCGGCGCGTTCGGCCACAGGCACTGCACGGTCGGGATCGCCGGCGGAAAGGTGATATTGGCGCTGCCAACCCCGTCGAAGAGATAGAGGTCGTCGATGAGGCCGACGGAGTTCCAGAAGGGCTGCCCATAAGAAGGCCCCCCGACGAGGACGTTGTTGGCGGTGAGCACACCACCCGTCGCCGTGTCGATGGCCGTCTCGCTCACCACCACGGTGCCATTGACCCGCAGCGTGACCGAGCCGGCCGTGGCCGAGATCACGACCTGCCCCTCGACGTACGCCCACGTGCCCGTGACCAGCGGCAGCGTCGTGGCCGTGTAGGTCCCGCTGTTCACGATGGCGTAGAGATAGCCAGAGTCGTTCACGCCGATGGTCAGCTGCGCCTTCCCGGAGACCGAGTCCGCGATGGTGAGTGGCGTGGAGCCGAGGCCGCTCAGGTTCAGCGCCGCGCCAATGGTCCAGGTGCTCTGGGAAGAGAAGTTGGCCGACGTGAGGACGTAGCCGTTGCCGCCACCAGCAGAGAGAGCGCCCCCTCCGGACTCACGGCCCGCTCCTTGCGCAATCGAGAAGGATGACGCTGGCGTCTGCCCCTGGCTCGGCCACTTCGCGCGGATCTGGTCGGTGGCGTAGTGATCGAACCCGTCAAGAAACACGAGCGCCATCAGCGACCCTCCTCTGTGCTCGGAATGATGTCACCCCACCCCCGTGAAGGCTTGCATCAGGAGCGCCCAGTCCTTGGGGTTGAGGATGCCCGCGAAGATCGCCACACGGCCGATGGGGAAGTCGGAGTAGTTGGCGGCCCCCAGCGATAGCACGGTAGCGCCCCCGGACGAGTCTGTGGGTTGCAGCCCAAGGGCCATCGATAGCTCAGGGCGACCGTTCACGTACCCAATCGTCGATGCGTCGTCCACCGTGACCCCGATGAGGAGGTTCGTCCCATCTGGCCCGACCTTGCTCACGTCGTCGAGGTCATTGGCGTTCATGAAGGGGCCTTGCGCCCCCGACGGGATGCTGCCATTCCGGTTGCCGGTGATGTTGAACCCTCGTTTGTAGGTGGCTCCGAAGGCCAGGATGCCTGGGTAGCCGGTCCCGAGGGATGCAAGCGTGGGCGTCTGGATGCAGGCTACGGCCGTGTACTGACCCGTCACCGGGAGAAGAGAGGCAGATGCGACGCTCAAGCTCCCCGTGCTTCCGTCCCCTTTGCAGCTCGTCTCGCTGTCGGATGGCACCACGCTCGGCTCCCCGAAGGTCACCGTCCCACTCACCGTCAGCGTGTACCCGTTGCCCGAGGAGTCCGCCGCCGTGCTGGACCCCACCGGGTCGTTGAGCTTCCAGTAGGCGACGGGGGCCAGGCTGAGCCCTGTCAGCACCGTCGTGTCGAAGCTCGGGATGGTGACCGCGCCTGTCGGCAGCGCCGCCGCCGTGAGCACCTGGGCCACGTAGTCCCCGGCGTCCCAGGCATAGGCCGTCTGAATCCCGCCGTACGCTTCCGCCGCCCGGGTAACGGTGAAGGTCGTGCCGGAGACCGCCGTCACCTCCAGGATCTCCACCTGGGCATTGGACAGACTGGCCGACGTGAGCTGCAGCCGGAAGGTTGGCGCCGTGCTGAACCCAGCCGCCGACACCACGCTCAGCGATGTGGCTGTTGCCGTGATCGCCGCCGCCAGCTTCGAGTTGGCGCCGTTGGCGTACTGCTCGGCCAAGGCTCAGCTTCTCAGTCGAGCACGAACAGGATGGCGCCAGCGGCGAAGCTCGGCGTGGTGCTCGCCGCAATCGTCAGCGGGTTGGGCGCGTAGACCAGCGCCCCCACGGGGAAGTCGAAGTCTGGCACCTGAGAGACCACGCTGATCGAGGTGGCCCCGACGTTCGCCACAGCCGAGGTGGTGAACTGCTGGACGTTCCCGCTGGAGACCAGGTTGATCGTCGCCCCGCTCGCCACCGCAATCGTCAGCGCCGTGCAGGCAATCGAGGTGATCGGAGAGGTGCCAGTCGCGGTGGACACCGTGCCGGTCTCGGCCCGCAGCTCGTCGAACAGGATCAGGTTCCCGCCCCCGGCGGCGTCGAAGATGCCGTAGTAGGTCTCAGTCCCCCACGAGCCGGTGGACTGGGCGAAGCTCATGGCCGCGCCGTTGGCAGCCGCCCATCCCGCTGCGGGCTGAGAGCTGGCCGCCACCCAGTTGGTGCCGTTGTTGACCACCTGCACTCTCCCATAGCCCGGAGCCGTGGTGGTGTCCTGCACCAGAGTGCCGACGGGGTAGCTGAAGTTGGCCGCCAGTGAGGTGACCGAGATCGAGGTCGCGCCGACCGCCGCAGCCGCCGAGGCGGTGTAAGTCTGCGTGTTGGCACCCGAGGTCAGCAGGATCGAGTCGCCGCTTGCGACCGCCTGGTTGAGCGCAGACACCGCAAGCGTGGTGTAGGCCGTCCCGGAGGTGAGGGCGGTGGTCAACTGGGCCTGCGCCGCAGGCTCCTCAAAGCTCCACGGCGCACCTGAGCTGCCCTTGGCCTTGGCCGGGGTCGTCTGCGAGAAGGCCAGGTAGAGGTCGGTTGGCGGGGTGTAGGCCGTCCCGCCAAGGAACGCCTGAAGCGCGTCCTGGTCCGCGAGGTTGGTCAGAGGCATGGGTCGGGTCTCCTAATGCGAGGGTTCGGACCAGGGGCGCGGCCCCTGGAGGGTGGTGCTCCAGCCGAGGTCAGCCGGGGATGGCGCGGGGGCATAGGTGAGGGGAAGACCGGCAGTCGCCCAGGCCGCCGCCACGAGGCACGAACAGTCGTAGTGGTGCCAGGTGCGCCAGCGGTAGCCGATGGGGACGTGGAGGCCGATCCTGAGCGCATCCGTCCAGATCGCCTTCCACCCGTAAGCCTGCCGCCAGTGCAGTCGCGCCTCGGCCACAGCCTTGGCCCGCTGAGCGGGAGTGGCCCCGACGGGCGAGAGGACCACTGACTTGCCTTGGTATTTGTTCACATCGGCGTAGCGGACGCCACCGAAGGCCGCCTCGATCAGGTCCTGCGAGTCCACCACCATCGCGACGTGGTAGAACGGGCTGACCGTGGCCCAGCGGACGAGCTTGTCAAAGAGGCCGTTGCCCCTATAAACCAGGATCAGATCCCCGGGCTGCATGGTCACGCTTCCCCTCCTCTTGCTCACGTCAGCACGGCCAGAGCCGCGAAGATGGCCGTCCACAGAGCGCACACCGCCCCCACCTGCCAGCGCACGCTCTCCCGGTCGCGGCGCCCCCACTGCCGGATGGCGAGGTAGGAGAGCGGCCCGAGGAGGGCCAGAAGCCAGAAGGCCATGCGGTGCTCCTCTAGGGACCGGCGGTGATCTGGTAGCCGATGGTCGGCTCTGGATACCCGGCGGGCACCTCCAGCAAGATCGTGTCCACCACCGTGCCGGACTGGTTCCAAGCCGCCAGGACAGTCGTGTTCCCCTCTCCCGACGACCCGACGGCCCAGAGGTTGCCGTCCTTGCCGAGGCAGAGGCCGAGCATATCCGGGAGCGGGCTGATGTTGATGAAGTAGGAGACGGTGCCCACGCCGATCACGAACTTCAGGAGCCTGACCGAGTCGTCGGTCATCCAGACGCCTGTGGAGGTCACCACGATCTGTTCCGGGGTGGCTGTGTAGCCGTCGATGACCGGATAGGGGTAGGCGCTCCCCAACTGGTAGAAGGCCGTCCCGTCCGGCGGAGTGACCACCCATACGGCTCCGTAGTTGTCGGCGACGTAGATCTCGGAGCCGTAGGTGTAAAGCCCCTGAGGGAACGATGCTCCCAGCGGGACGGAGCGCCACGTCTGGGTGGCGAGGTCATAGCTCCAGACCCCGGGCAGGTTCACGTCGGCGATCCACAGGTTGCCATCCGGGCCGGTGATGATCTGCCCCACCGCGATCTGAGATGGGATGGCCACCGTCCCGAGAGGGGCCGCCGTGACGGGATCGAAGGCCGCCAGCGTCTGCGCCGGGGAGCCGAGCGAAGCCCAGATGTTGTCATCCGGCCCGACGCACAGGCCGTAGGGCACGGACCCGGCGAAGGTCGTGCCCCCCTTCGTCACCGTCCCCGCCTTCGGGTCGATGCGCCACACCGCCCCGTTGCCAGAACTGTCGTCGCCGCCGATCCACACCGACCCATTCGGGTGAGTGGCCGCGACATTCGGAGACTCGAAGCGGTAGTAGTCCCCCAGGCTGTAGCCGCTCTGCTGGCCTCCCGAGGTCACCCGCCATGCGTACTGGCCCGCGCCGCCATTCTGCGCCGCCGGGAGCCAGATCGCCCCGCTCGGTGACGCCAAGAGGTAGCTTGCCACCCCCTGCCTCTGCACCGCCACAAAGTCGCCAACGTTCAGCGGCGCGCCGTTGATGGTGACCACGGGGATCTCGCCCCCGGCCACCTGCACGGTGCAGATCCCCTGGCCGATGGAGGTGACGGTGCCGTACCGCGTCTGAGGCGGTGGGCGGAAGGCTGAGAACAGCTCCGGGGGCAGCCTCCGGGGACTCACGGGGGAGTGAACGCGCCCTGAGCGTAGGTCACCACAGAGGTGCGGTTTATCACCACCTGGTCCCCCACCTTCGGCGTGTACCCAGTCACGGGCACCACCCCGCCAATCGGCCCCCCGGCCACATAGACCGTGCAGGTGGCCCCGGTCACTTCGATCACCTGGCCCTTGCGGACCCGCACCCGGACATTGGCCCCCGCCGTCCGGTGGATCTGGGTCGGCAGCCGGACCGGCATCACTGCACCTGAGTGAGCACCGTCGCCTGGGGCAGCGTCAGCACATCAGCCGAGTTCACCGTCACCGGAGTCGCCACCGCCAGAGTCAAGGCCGAAGCCGAAGCTGAGGCTTCCGCGCTCATCACCGCCGTGGTGGTGTTGGTCACCGAGGCGATGGTGGTCCCCACCGGCACCCCGGCCAGGAAGATCAGCTTGCCCACGTCCGCCGAGGTGAAGTCCGCCGAGGCCGAGGTCAAAGTGGTGCTGCCAGAGGTGGTCACGGCATCTGTGAGCACTCTTGCCAAGGGCTGCCAGAACCAGAGGTTGCCAGAGGTCTGTGCGTCCCACAGTCCCAGCCATGCCACCGACCCCCAGTTGGCCGCCGCCGTCGGGAAGGTGATCCCGGAAGTCGGCTGGAGAGCGTAGGCATAGGTCGGCTCAGCGGCAAGCGCCTGCCAGGTCACCGCGACTCGGGCATAGGCCGTGTCCACCGGCTCGGTGAAGTTCCAGTACGGGGCCGAACCCTTGGAGAAGGTCGGCGTCGTGGTGGACACCCCGGCGAACCACTGCGACGGCCAGGTCGGACCGGACATCGTGGACTTCAGCAGGTTCCCCAGCACGGTCGAGCCGGAGTAGTCAGTAAGGCTCATGGAACATCAACCACCCTTCTCGCTGTCACCGTCATGTCCTTGCCCGCATCGAGTGGGAGGTCAACGGTGTCGATCACATAGAGCTGATCCAGCCCGATCTCCGGGGCCTGAACATGCACCACGTCGTAGGCTTCGTGCGCCGGGTTGGGGAGTGCGGTGAAGGTCACCATGTCCGCCGCTCCGAGGTCACGCCGGAGCCGCGCCTTGGCCGCGATCAGCGCCACCGAGCTTTGGTAGTTGATCTGATCGAACTGCACGTCCCCGGCGATCCCGTACGGGCCGTTTATGTTGGTGGGCGAGTTCGGGTCGGTGTCCCCCAACTGCGCCAGGAAGGAAGTCCCGACGTACAGCAAGTCCGGGCTGGGGTTGGCGTTGGCCCCCTCCACCACGTACTCAACGTAGTTGAAGACCTGCGACTGCGAGAAGGTCCGCTTGCAGGAGGTCAGCATTGGGCCGATGGTCCCCACCCCGCTCACAACGGGGCTGGGAGCCAAGCCGGAGACGTAGCTCCAGCAGACAGGAGTGGAGGCAGGGTTGGGGATGTAGCTCATCTGCGTCACGCCGGTCGGGGTGTAGTAGAGCTGCATCCCGCAGGCTTCGGCCATCTGCTGGCACGCCTGCCAGGGGTCCTGCCCCTCATCCCATGTGTACCCGGCGGCATAGAGCACATCTGGCCCCTGCCCGCCCGAGGTCAGCGCATCGTTCTGCTCGGCCTGGAACCACGGGACCGCCTGCAGCCCCTTGGAGTTGGCGAAGTAGAGCAGCTCCTGCACAGCCCGCGTCATCAGGATGCCGTTGCTCGTGACATAGGGCGCCAGGAGCACCCTCCGGCTGATGTCCTGCGAGAGGTCCTGCAGCTCCAGGCTCAGCTTCACGTCCCCGGAGTTCTCCAGATCCACGTCCACGTCGGTGAGGACGAAGATCCCCAAGAGGTAGGCGTTCGACGGCACGGCTCCTGAGCCATAGGGAGGCAGGGGATTGTCCTCCGTCCCCACCGCGTAGTAGAGGAGGACCATGTTCCTGAACGGGGTCAGGGCGGAGTAGACCGAGGTCGGCAGGACGCCCGAGGTCGGAGCGACCGTGAGGCTGGCCCGCCTGCGCTGAATCCCGGTGTTGTCGATGGTGACCGTGCCAGTCTCCACAGGAAGCGCCGGCCCCACCTGCGTCCCGACCCATGCCGTGGGATTGGCCGCGGCCTTGGCCGCTGAGTTGGGCGGCCACGGGCGCTGGTAGATCACAGCGTAGCTGCGGATCTGGTGCGGCCCGGAGAGCGCCTGAGCCATGCCGGAGGGCATGGGGTACATCAGGTCCCCGCTCCCTCGTTGGGCACCACCTGAGCCTCGATCAGGGTGAAGGTCGTCTCCCGGATCGTCGCCGCTATCGACCCTGGGTTCTGCTTCGTCTCATAGCCCTTCGGGTCCACCGTGAAGTAGCCGACCAAGCCGTAGACGTTGGTGACGTAGAGCATGTAGGTGCTCGCCAACATCGACCGGAGCGACACCCAGTCGGTCTCGGCCAGGGTCTCGGCCTTCAGTTTCAGCACCCGGCCGCCCAACACATCATACGTCTGAATTTGCGTCTCAAGGCCCAGGACCGTGTGCAGGCCCCCTCGGATGGGCTGGGTCTGGCTGAACTCGGTTATCAGCGGCTGCCAGTATTCCGGGATCGAGTCGAACCCCGGGCCGGATGCCTGAAGGAAGTTCCAGCCCGAGGTCCCCGCCGGGAAGGTCGGCGTGATCGACAGGGTGGTGGAGCGGGGCGAGACGATGCCCGACGGCCCGATCACCACGCCGTAGTAGTAGACGGTCGAGTACGAGCCGGGGTCCTGCGAAGGGTTCGGGGTGAAGTCAGTCTCCGTTGCGCTCTCGCCCGATGACGGCAGTGGCACCTCGTCGAAGGTGGACACCAGGGTCCAGGTGTTGCCGCCATCGTTCGACCGGTAGACCGAGCCGGAGGTATTGCCCAGGAGCGGCGCGGAGTCATGGCCGGTGAGCGTGAGGCTGACCGTCTGGTTGGTTGAGTTGTAGCTCCCGGTGAGCGTCGGCTGGGCCGGTTGGGTGTAGGAGTAGTCCAGCTCCCACGGGGTCCAGGCCGAATGCTGCCCCAGGCTGGAGGTGATCTGAATGTAGGCGTAGAAGATGCCCGTCGGCAGGTTGGGGAGCGCCACCGAGCTGGCCGAGCCATTGGTCACCCCGGTGGTCCACACCCAAGGCGACTGCCCGGCCACGAAGCCGGATGCCTGGGTCTGCGCCTGGGTGTAGACGATCACCTGCCAGGACTGCATCTGGACGATGTTGGAGTTGACCCAGACCAGCGTCTGCGCCCCGGTGGTCAGCGTCCCCGTCGGGGCCGTCGGCGTGACGGTCGGAGTCGGGGAGCCGGTGACCAGGAAGGGCAGGCTGTACGGTGACGGTAGACCGTTTGTGTCCTGAACCGCCACCTCCCAGGACCAGATGGTCCCGTTGGCGAGCGGAGGGATGCCCGGGGTGGCCGTCTGCGCCGTGCTGGCGTTGAAGACCTCGTAAGGCACCAGCGAGCTGGTCGAGGCGTCGTACCAACTCCAGGTGGTTGACTGCTGAGCCATGAACCGCAGCGCATACCCAGTCTGGGTCAACCCCTGCGGGGAGACGAAGGTCCAAGTGAACGCCGTGGTGCTGAGGTCCGCCACCGCGTTGGCGATGGGGGCCAGCAGGCTCGGAGTCAGTGGCGGGACGCCCGCCTTCCCCTCCCCGTACCCAGAGGCTACCGCGATGCCGTGAGAGCCTGTCCCGACAGCGGGAGTGGTGGCTACCGCGTTGCCCGCGCTCTGGCCGGTGCCCTGAGCGTAGGTGTTGACGACTGCCATCAGCCGTATGCCGGTCGAAGCTGGATGAGCTGCCCGGCCAGCCGCTGCTCATGCTGCTGCAGGAGCTGGCGGATCTGAGCGATGGTCTGCTGATCGGCGTTGCCCTGCACCACCACGCTCATCGGGGCCTGAACGTTGATCTGCTGGTTCGTGGCCCGGTGGTGGATGTTGGAGACGGAAGACGAACCCCCCGCGCCACCCAGAAGGTGCTCGACCCCGCTTACCGCCCCGCCTGCCGCGGAGATCAGGCCGCCGATCACCGGCACTTGGCTGAGCACGTTGCCCACCAAGTTGGGGATGGTGCGGATGGCAGCGAGGATGCGCCCCGGTAGCTGGCCGAAGAACCCGGCGATGGCATCCACCGCCCGCTGGAACATCAGCGCCACCGCTGCGGCGATGTGGCCGAGCTGGTTCAGGTGGGTCACCACCAAGACGATGGCCGCCACCGTCGCTATGATCGCCAGCCCGATGGGGTTGAACACCACCGCAAGGCCGCCCAAGGCGGCAATCGCGCCGACGACGCTACCGACCGCCTCCAGGATGTTGAACGCTGCCCAAGCTGCGGCCACCACGGCGATGGCCGTGCGGAAGCGCATCATCCCAGCGGCGACGTTCAGGATCAGCTCGCCTACCTTGAGCGCCACGGGCAGGAACGAGATCAGCCGCGCCGTCAGCCGGCCAACCTCCTCGCCGATCAGGTGCCAGTTCGGAGCCTTGGTCCCGCTCATGGCCGCAAGGAACTGCTGCAGCCCCGCCGTCAGCCCGGAGAAGAAGCCACCCGTGAACTGGGCGAACCCAGCCACGATGCTCGGCAGGATGTGGTCCGCGAACTGGATCAGATGCGGCATAGCGTTGCCGATGGTGGTGAACAGGCCACCCAGCGCCGCCGCCATCCCCGGCGCTCCCTTGGCTCCGGCGGCGAAGAACTCGTAGAAGATGTGGCCCAACCCGCCCCAGAACTTCTCGATCTGCGGCCATGCCTTCTGCACGTAGGAGACGAAGCTCTCCACGCCTGCCTGTCCCTTCGGGGAGTTGGCCCACTGGGCGAACGTGGCGGTCAGGTGGACCATGCCGTTGTCGAACAGCGTGATCGCCGGGGTCAGGTCCTCCATCAGCCCGGCCCAACCGGAGGCTAGGTTGACGAACGTCTGAGAGAAGGTGGTCAGCACCGGCGTGGCCTCAGCACCCACCCAGGTGATGAACTTCTCGAACTCCGGCCCCAAGAGAGAGCCGGACAGGATATTGAACGCCGCCTGCCCAGCCGACGCCACCTCTCCCATCAGCGGCCCCAGCCGCTGCACCACCGTCGCCATCGTGTCGAACATATTGGTCAGCGTGCCGATGATGGTCGAGTTCCCGCCCATCGTCTGCGTCATGATGGTGAACTCGTTGCTGAGGTTGTGGTAGGCGTAGTAGAGCTTCTGCAGAGGCGCGCTCAGGGCGTCGAACTGAGCCATGTTCGACACCGAGGTCACGTAGGAGAGGTCCTTCATGGCCCCGAGCGCGAACAGCCCCACGGCTGTTGAGAGGACCGTGAATGATCCCGCCAAACCCCCGGCAGCTCCGCCGATGGCCGCCAGCAGCGCCGGGGCCGCCATGAGCGTCGGCACCATCACCGCCCAGGTCTTGCCGAAGTCCATCAGGGAACTCAGCCAAGAGAGCGGCTGGCTCCAGATGTCACCCACCGAGCTGAAGGCGTTGCCGATGCCGGAGAAGAACCCGCTGATCCCGCTGGTAGCCGCCTGCAGCCCCGCCGCGATGTTCTGCAGGTTGTTGCCCATCTCCTGCAGCCCGGTCTGCAGCTCCCCGTGCAGGAGCTGGCGCATCACCCCGAGGTGCTTGTCAAGCTGCTCGGCATCACGCCCGGTCCGCGCCAGCCCGGACACCCCGCCAGCGCGCCCGGCTCCGCCGCCGACCTCGCCTTCGCCCTTCATGGCGGCGTTTGACTCGGCAGTGTGCGCCGCTAGATCATCCTGGGCTGCCTTGGCTTCCTCAATCTTGGCGAGGTAGTCGTCAATCGATAGCTCCAGGGTTTGAAGCACAGGCGGGAGGTACGCACCAGCCATTCCGTACCACCTCCCAGCACTATATCAGACCGCCGTCGCCTTCTCCACCTCCGCCGCCACGAGCTGCCCGATGACGGGCTTGACCATCTCCACCCCGGGCTTGAGGTAGGGCCTGGCGGGGATGGTGACGTGGTGAACCAGCACTCTCCCGTCGGGCAGCCTGCGTATCCCAGGCGGAGCTTCCGGCCAGTAGAAGGCCAGGTAGGGATGGCCCTTGGGGAAGATCGGGCCGCCCAGCTCCTGGATGCGCCCGTAGATCACCGTCGGGCCGACCATGCCGGAGAGCTTGCCGGACTTGCGGACCTTGATAGACCCCGCCAGCCTGCCTACCCCGTGGAACTGCCCGGCGGCCACGTCCTTGGCCGCTCGCTCCATCTGGCCCAGCACCACGCTCACGGCCCGCTCGCCGGCGCTCTCGATGCTGCGCTTCCACATGATGAAGTCGGCGGACTCTGCCTTGCTCACCGTGCGGAAGGTGACCCTCAATGCCCTGCCTCAGCCGCTCTCTGCGCCAGTCGCTCTCCCTCGTTCACGGCATCGTCCACCGCCAGGAGGTAATCGCACAGGAGCGCGCTCCCATTCTCGATGTCCTGGAGCGACAGCCCCAGCTTGACTAGCCGATACTCGCGGAGGTCAGGGAGATCGTCTCGTTTGTCGAGGTTGCCGTACTGGATGCCGTGGGTGAGGCTGGCGAGCTTGGCGCTGAGGCTTTTGGGTCAGGCCGGTCACCCGTGTCCAGGAATGGCATATTCTCCGGCTTCATGACCTCCAAGTACAGCGCGTCCAGGTCCAGCCCCGGCACGTCCTCCAGCGCCTCGGGATGGTCCCTTGGCAGCGGGAAGTTGTAGCTCCACGAAGCCACCATGAGGCACACCAGCCGGTCCCCGAAGCCCAGCTTCGCCATGAGCGGCGCGCCGGGCTTGGCGTCAGCCTCCACCCGCTCCAGGAGCGGCTTGCGCTCCCGGTTGGTCACCGACCTCGGGTCTCGCAGTACCGCCCAACCGCCCGACGGCAGCTCGATCCTCTTCTCCATGTCCTTCCTCCTTCCCCTGTTCCGCTCAGTAGATGCCGGTGCCCAAGGCGTTGACCAGGACCACCGACAGCGGGGACTCGCCCCCACTCGCTCCAGCGTTGACCGTGTTGGCAATCGCCACGAACTCGATGTCAGCCGCCATCCAGGACTTCTCGGCCTTCAACTGGTAGGTCTTGTAGTCCACCAGGTTCATGTTGAAGGTGATCGACTCCTCGGCTGCGCCAGTTCCCTGAGTGAACGCAATCGCCAGGCTCTGCTGGGTGTCGTTCAGGAACTGCACCTGCGCCGAGTCCGCCGCGTCCACCACCAGGCTCATCTTGCCCGTCACCGTCAGCTCCCCCGCGAAGATCGAGCCGGGGACCTGCGTGCCGTTCAGCACCTCGATGGGCTGCACGTCCCGCTTGATGGTGATGCTCCCGTCGAAGTTGCTGTAGACCTGCGACCCGCCGATGGTCACCGTGCCCACCCAGGCGGGCACCGGCACAGCCGTGCTCAGCGTCGGGGTGGTCGGCGTCACCTGGGTTGAGCCGAAGCTGGTGGCCGAGGCCGTCATGGTCAGCACACCGCTGGCGGTGAACTGGAAGTCGATTGAGTCCCACATCGAGAAGGCCCGGCTCCGAGCCTCGGTCGCGCCCCAGTTGTGGGTCAGCGTGTAGCTGTGCGGCTGGCCCGGGGTCGAGTTCAGCAGCGAGAAGGTGTGCGTGTACGGCGCGGTTGTCCCGGTCTCCACGATGTCGCCCATGATCCCGGCGAAGCAGAAGCCGTCCGTGTCCGGGTAGAAGTACCCGTCCACCTGGGTCGAGCCGACGATGATGGTCGGCACCACGTTGAACACCGTGGTCATCGACCCACGCAAGGCGTTGATCTCCACCTTCTTCGGGTCGTCCTTCGGCGTGATCGTCTTGGGCGACATGAAGTAGGCCGGAGCGACCGCCGTGCCAGGAGTCACCTCCTTGGCAATCCCCAGCGATTGAAGTGGGGCTGGTAGGGCGTTAGTTATCGGCATCGGGAGGAGCCTCCTGCTTCGGCTTGGGCTTCACCGGGGTGAAGTGGGGATGGTGGATCTCCAGGCGGACCACGGCCTCGTCACCGGGCTGCCACAGCCTCCCGGCGCACGTCACGGGGATCGGGCCTCTGTAGCGGTATCTCATCTGAGCTTCCTGAGCCTCTTGACCGGCTGCTTCTGGACTGTCTTGGCCCCGGGGAAGATCCGCGCATACGGCTCGGGTGTCGGCTTCTCCAGCCGCCCCGCCCGCAGGCCGATCAGTTCCTTGGCCGCGATCTCCGTGGTGAACGGGTCGGTGGTCACCCGCCGGGTGGTCCTGATCCCGACGCGCCGCAGTTCCTTGCTCCCCGCTCCACCGGACAGCCTGCCGCCAGAGGTCTGCTGCCCCTGCTGCTGCCTTCCCCCGGGCTTGGTGGTCTGCGCCGACCCCACTGCCCCCGACTGCTTCTTCTTCTTTGCCATCAGGTGCCTGGCTGGATGATCTCCTGGGCCAAGACCTCCACAGTGGAGTAGACCTGCAGGAGCTGCGAGTTGATGGGCGCGGGCCACCCGGCGGTGACGTTGATGTCAACACCCCCCACCGTGTCACCCTCACCCCACTGGAAGACCACCGACGGCCCACCGGGCTGACGGTTGGACTGGATCGCCACCACTAGGGCATCCAGGAAGGCGTCGTTCGTGGCATCGGCCACTTGGGCACTGTCCGTGTTCGAGGCTCCCTGAGCCACTGAGCGCACCAGGCAGATCAGCTTCACCTTGTAGGTTCGCATCTTGCCACCTGGGAGCGAGCCGATCAGCGCGATCCGCTCCTCGGACTGCTCCTCCAGGTAGACGAAGATGCACGCCCCAGCCGCCTGCCCGGACCATGAGTTCTGGAAGAACTGGCTCTCTGAGGTCCACACCGGCGGGTGCTGGAACACCTCTCCGAGGATCTCCAGCCCTGGCGTCGTGGCGGCCGCCGACAGCAGGTAGTCCCTGATCGCCTTCCGGACCTCAGCCCTTGGCACTCAGTTGTGCCCCTTCCAGCGCATCCGGTAGGGCGTCAGCAGGTCGCGGGCATAGGTGAGGTCGAAGTATTCGTCCGCCGCCCCGTGCTGCGGCTTGTTGGGCTCGCCAATCGGCTGCAGCATCAGGGCCGAGTCGCCCCGGGTCTTGATGAGGAACATCCCCATGAAGATGCAGGCCGTCTTGATGTCGTCCGGCATGGTGGTCACCGGGATGAAGTCCGGCGCCTGGGGCAGCGTGTGGGCGAACTTCAGCGGCGAGGCCGCCGTCAAGGTCGTCCCACTCACCGCCGACACCAGGAAGCTCTCGGTGTTCACCCCGTCCCGGATGGTGAAGATAGTGACGTTCGGCACCACCCCCAGCAGCCCGGACGCCCCATCGGTGGGCAGTACCTCCACAGTGGTCGCACCGGCCACGGTGGAGGCTGCCAGCTCGGTGTGCGGGTAGCCGTTGACGTAGCTCCAGACCACCTGCATGACCGTCCCGTTGGAGGTCGGCGCAGGGGCCGAGAGCGCACCCAGCACCGGCGAGAAGATCGCGGCCGTCCCCAGCGGGACGTAGATGGTGCGAACGCCGAAGGTGATCTCCTGAGCCAGGTTCGGGCCAATCGAGGCCAGGTTGCTCATGGCGAACCCGACGTCCACCCCGTTGACCTGGATGATGGGCTTGTAGTTGCACACCAACCGCAACTGGCCCTGGATCACCTTCACCGCCGCCGACTCCACCGAGATCGTCGCTGCCAGGCTCGCGCCCTTCACCGCCGCGTCCTGCCCGAAGCACACCCGGTCCATGTCCGCCGATGCCGCGCTCAGCACGTCCGCCAGCGCTTGCAACTGAGCCTGCGGCGATCCGCCAGGAATGAGTTGGGTCGTGTCCAAAGCCGTCGGCCATGCGAGGAACTCGGACGGCGAGCAGTACGGGTAAGCCACCCCCGCCGAGCCGATGGACGGGTTGGCCGCAGGCGTCGTGAACGGAGTCGGCGTGTATGGGGTGATCGCCACGCTCAGTCCTCCTCACTCATGGGCCAGCCCGCAGGCGCAGCCCTGCGCCCCGTACACATGGTGGTGCAGCACCGGTGGCTGGTGGACGTGCGGCATCCGGTCGGACTGCCGCAGCTTGCCCAGCAACTCACAGTCCAGCCGCCGCCAGTTCCTAACCGGAAGGGAGCCGATCAGCCCCGGCTCATCCCGGATCAGCGCCGCCGAAAAGCGCGTGCAGCCCAGCGCACCCTCCAGGCTCTGGCCGCCCATCCCTGCGTAGGGGTACAGGCACCAGTCCTCAGGGCACTGCGCCAGCTCCGGCACCACCCACTTGTGGATCTCCACATCATGCTCGACGATGAGGAACGCCTCCCCATCAGCCCACAGCCGCTCCAAGAGCAGCCGGTAGCCGTCCTCCGCACCGCTCACGTCCACCCGCTCGCAGTCCGGCGCGAAGGCCCGCAAGCCTCGCTCGGCCAGCGGGTGGATCGCGGTGAACGGACAGACGACTCTCAGGCGCGAGCCTTGGCCGTACGGCGTGGCCGTGGCACCACCGGATTCGGCGCGTTCTCCGCCTCGGCCGCGAACGGGTTGACGCCCTCCTGGGCGTCCGGGCGCATCTTCAGGATCGCCCTTCCCACGTCCGGGGGCAGGTCGAAGGTCATGTCGTCCCCGATCTCGTAGGTCTTGCCCTCATGCACGATCCGGTCGATCCCGGACGGCTGCATGATGAGTTCGCGCCGCTTGGCAAGCCCCTTGTCCTCGTCCATCACCCACCGGTCGCGATAGGTGCGCTCCACGAAGTAGACCTGCATCCAAACTTCCCTCCGTTGCGTGGGCTGAGGGCCGAGCGCCCCGAAGGACGCCCGGCCCCGTGGCCCGTCTTAGGCGACGTTGCAGGCGATGGCCTGCGCGACCGGAGCGGAGTTCACCAGAGTCTCCATACTCCTAATCTCGAAGTCGTACCGCGGCCCACCGCCGGACACTCCGGGGTTGTAGTTGGCCTGGTAGCTGAACCGCATGGTGTCGTACTGGCAGCGCACCGAGAACACGGTCCCGATGTTGGAGCCAGGGAACGGCACCCGGTCGGTGCGGGCGATGATCGTCCCGGGGGCCACGCGAGGGTGAACCTCGATGGCAACCGGCACACCACCCGCCGCCCGGTTGATGTACCGCCCGATGTAGCCACCGCCCGCCAGGTTGGTACGGGCATCGGCGTCAGTCGGGGGCAGGTAGGTCAGCGCCGAGGAGCTGCTGAGGATCAACTGGGAGATCTCGTTGGCCTGCAGGGAGTTGACCATGTAGGCGGTCGGAGAGAGCTGGACCGAGGCCCAGAGGTCTTCGTTGATCGTGTCCAGCAGCCCGATCCCACCACCTGTCAGGGTGAGGGCCGCGCCGCCGTTGTCGATGAAGGTCGCGCCCGACGCGGTGCCAGACCCAGGAGTGACCGGGCCAGCAGACCCGTAGTCGCCCAGGGTGGAGGCGATCACGCCGTTGTAGTAGTTGGCGCTGTACGACCCATCCGCAGTCGGAGGAGTCGCCGGGGGTGCCACCTGCGAGAGCAGGGGCAGGTTCGGCAGCGCCTGGTTCGCGGTCGGAACCGAGGTGATCGTCACACTCGCCACAGTGGTGGTGGTGTAGTAGAACTGCGCGGCCGAAGTCCCAACCCACCAGTCGTAGGCCACCGCGCCCTTGACTGCCGCGATGGAGGCGGTGACCGTGTTGGTCGAGCCGGTGCTGCCGGTCGTGACGTTGGCCGCTGCCGACGCCGGCCCCGAGAGGCCGTTGTCGAAGTAGTTCACGCCGGACCGAGCGGCGACCTTGACGTACACAGCGGTGGAGGCAGGGATGCTGCCCCCGGTCGCGCTGGCGGTCAGGGTCGGCGTGGCGACCGCAGGCAGAGCGAACGCCTGCCCGTTGATGATCGTCATGTCCTGAGCGATGAAGAGCTGGTTCAGGGTCTGCAGTTCCGCGACCGCCAGAGCGTCCGCGTAGTTGCGGGCCACAGCCACAGCGTCCAGGGTGACGCGGCCGGCCTTCGCCAGAGGCCGATAGGGAGCGATGACGTCCTGCTCCTGGAACAGGGTCATCGAACCGGCGTAGTCGTTCCCGACGGCAGCAGACGCCTGCTGCGCGTTGATGTTGAGCAGGGACCGCCACAGTGCGGTCTGGCTGCCCTCTCCCGCGATCACACGCGGGAAGGCCGAGGTGTTGTTCCGGGCCGGTACGTTGACCGGGATGAGCGAGACAAGCCCGCTCAGGTCAACGCCCTGGACTCCGGTGGAAGTCAGCAGCCCCGAGGTCTGGGCCTTCTGCAAGAGGGCCACAGTCTCGGCGGACAGCTCTTCCATCGAGCTGGTCAACCCAGGCATGGGTCAGTTCTCCTTATGAGGTGCTGCCAGACGGCCCATTGGCCGCCAGCCGGTCAATCCGCAGCCGGACTCAGAGTCCGGGCGGGATTGGCTGCCCCGCCGCCTCGCGGCGCAGGGCGATCAGGGTGAGCGCCTGCGAGATGTCCGACACCTTCGCTGCCGCCTCAGGGCCTGACTTCTGCATCGCCTCGTGAAGCTCCGTCCGCAGCTTCTCGATGTCCGAGTCCGACGCCTTGGTCAGCGGGTCGTACATCCGGTGCTCCAGCGCCGGGCCGGAGCCATGCGCCTTGCCGTCCAGAACCGGGCCACCGACCCGTGGCCGGGAAGCCATCTTCGTGACCTTCTCCTGCAGCGACTGCAACTGAGCGTTCGCCGCCTTGAGTTCGGCCAGAACTCGCTTCTCGGACTTCTTCGCCGCCGGCACCTGGTTCTCGTTGGTGTACTGCGGGTCCGCGTGGTTCCCGCCGGGCACGCTCATGAAGGCGTCCACTTCGCCGCCCTCACCAGCCTGCTCCTGCTCGGCAGTGATGTCACCGCCGTTGTTGGCGTTCTTCCGCGCCTTGGCTTCCTTCTTGGCCTGCTTCTTCGCGGCCTTGATGGCCGCCTTGCGCTCGGCCTTCGCCTGCGCCTTGACAGCCTTGGCAGAAGCCTCGGCGACCATGCTCGCCAGCTCTTCCTTGGTCACAGTGGTCATGATCTCGTTCTCCTCGCTCTGGCCGTGGTCCGGCCCTTCTTGGTCGTCCAGGCCGCCAAGGACCTGGCTGAGGTGGTCGCGCGCCTGCCGTAGGTGGTCTTCGTTCTTCCGGCTCAGGACCCGTCCGGCCTTCTGTGCCAGTGCCTGTCCGGCCGCCCCTTCGTGGTACGCCAGCCGCGCCACGATCCCCAACGCAGCGTCGAGCGCCGCCTCCGCGTCCCCCAGGTCCATCGTGTCAGCGATGTCTCCCGCGTTGCCGTTCGCCGCCTCCACCGCCTCCCGGTGCTGGATCGCGTCAATCGCCCGCCCTGCCGACGCCAGCACCTCGGCAATCGACCCCAGGGTGGCCGAGTCGTAGTCCTCCCAAGGCCCAGAGCCAATCGCCGACGCCGCCTGCCCCTGTGGGTTGGGCATCGACACCGCCTTCCCCTTCTTCTCCAGGGACCGCATGGCCTCGATCTGCTCCATCGCCTCCATCAAGGACGTGACCACCACCGCCGTGGCCTTCGCTCCCGGCGCAGCCTCAGACCCCGCAGGGCGGTTCTCGCGCCCCGGAGCGGGCGGGTTACGCACCGGGAACGCCCGCGCCTCAGCAGGGACCTCGTAGCTCGACTCACCGCCCAGCGAGTAGCTCGGGTCGGCGTGCGGGTGCAGCACCGCGCCGGTCTCTGGGCCGCGCAGCCCGGCCGGGTCAGCCGAGAACGCGCCGCCCTCCACCGGGGTCTGAGTGGCGAAGTCGGGCACGCCCGGACTCTTCTTGGCCTGGTCGATCTGCGGGAACTTGCGCCGCACCGCCGCCCGCACCTTGCGCTTCTCCTCCGGCGTCCCGAACTGCGACACCCGCGCCAGAGCGTTGCGAGCGTGGTTCTCGTCCGGGATCGGGTAGCTGCCCGACTCCGGGGCCTTTGCGGGAAGAGCGAAGTCCGACTTGGGCAGCTTCTTGCGCTGCTTGGCCTTCAACTTGCCCTTCTCGGCATCACCCTCGTCCACGTCGGAGCCGGTCACCTCGTCCCCGATCTGATCCGCCTCCTCCGAGTCGGTGTCGGTCTCGTGCGGCTCCTGTGCCTTCAGGAGGAGGAACGGCGTCCCGTTGGCGGGCGCGCCCACGCCGGACACCTTCTGGGCGTCCAGCTCCTCTAGCTCGGTGATCTCGTCTGACATCTCAACTCCTCAAGCGGGCCAGCGCCTCGGGCGCGGGGCTGCGTCTGCGTGCTCCACCTTCAGGGGACCAGCCATTCACCAGCCCCCGCTTCACCAGCTCCCACCCCGGCTCATCCCAGATCGTCCCGAGCAGCCAGTCCCCCGCCTTGACGATGTACACCTGGCCGTCCACCGGCGACGTGATCTTCCAGTCCGGCCCCCGGTAGATGTAGCTCTCCACCACCGTCGCGTGGCCCGAGGTGTCCTGTCGGTGGAACAGGTTCACGTCCCGGTGCTTGCTCATCCACTCCCAGGCCGTCTTCTCCAGAGCGTCCGGCGACGCAAAGTCCCGGTGCCCGTCCGCCGCCACCACCACGTCCGGCTTGTTGGCCGGGTAGGCTACGCCCAGGGTGAACCGCCGCTCCGCCGCCGCCTTCAGCACCACTACCGCTGCTGTCTTCTCAGCCGGTGCGTCCGCCCCCGTGGCGCACCCACAGACCGCCAGCGTCTTGGTGATGTTCGCCGCCACGTCCGCCACCGAGCAGCCGCATTGGTCAGCCGCCGCCTGGAGGTCGGCCAGCACGATGGCGCGCTCGTCCCCGTGGGTGTCGTCGGGCCGGAGGCATCCGCAGCCTACGCACAATGTGTTACCCTCCGCGTGTCTCGGCGGCGCGGGCCGCTAGAGCCCGACCTTAGTGCTCGACTTGTCCTCGGGCGGGATGAGCGAGTTCCAGACCCCAACGGCGGTGCAATACTTGCTCGCCCGGTTCAGGTTCTGAACGTCGTTGTCGAACAGCGCATCGACGTGCTGGGTTTTACAGAACTTCGCCTTCGCCTTGTGAGGCGGGTCCGCGAACACCACGAGGTCGTCGTATAGCTTGCCCATCCCCAGCGCGTTGAGGTACTGCGCCTTCTCATCTAGGTCATCTTGCGTCGGGTGCTTCGTGGATGCCCCGGTCATTACCGTGACCCGGTGGCCGGCCGCCTTGAGCGCACTCATCAGGGATGCAAAGAAGGCCGGGTCCTCGTCGAGGCACCCGTCTATGTCGAAGCCCACATGCAACTCAATATCTCCTCGCCGGGGCGCAACTGCACCTGCAAGCCGGATGCTCTGGCGGCAGCTCCGCCACGTCCGAGACCGGGTGCGGGTTGCCAGCCCTGACCGCCTCACAGATCGGGCAGGCCCCAGGCATCGTTATCAGATCCCAGGCCGGCTCTCCCGCCGCCTTGTACGAGGCGATCTGCGCGTGGCTCATGGCCCGGTTCACTTCCGTCCGGGCGATCAGCATGGCCCGCTTCGGGTTGTTGACCACCTGATCCACCAGGTCCGCCGTCTGCTTCGCGCCCAGCCCCCTGGTGACCCCATCCTGCAGCGCATCCGCGATCTGCTTCCGGGTCGTCTGGTCCATCTCCCGCTGCCAGATCCCCGCCTGAGACCACATCGACTCGAAGTCCACATGGTCCAGCGCGTCGTCGTCAGGCACGTCGCCCGGCGTCCACTTGCCCCAGTCCGTCGCGTCGATGAGTGCCTTCTGCGGCGTCCCGTCAGCCCTGGGGCCGAGTTGCGCCACCGCGTCTCTGGTCCCCGCCAGCCAGGACGCTCCGTAGAGCTTTCGGATCACCTCCCACAGCGGGCTTGAGTCGATGGGCAGGCTCTCGGCGAACGCCTGAGGCGTCTGCTCCATCCCCTGCAGCATCTGACGCTGGGCCAGCCATGCCGCCACCGCAGCGGAGACGCCCACGCCCATCCCGAGCGCGGTCGCCACCTGGTCAGCCCAGTGGGTTACCAGCTCCTCTTCGAGGTGGCCGTAAGGCCCCGGCCTTTTGGGACCGAGCCGCCACCTCCCGCAGCGGCCTTGAACGCCTCGTCGATCTCAGCATGGCTCCTGGCACTCGCCAGCCTGCCCCAAACCACCGAGGCCACGTCCTCAGGAACATCCGCGAACCGGCGGGGCGGCAGGCCCTTGTTCAGACGGCGGCGCGAGTTCTCCCGCCACCGTTTCAGGGTCAGCGCCAGCAACGCCTGCTTGGCCGCGTCGTCCTTGTCGTCTTCCTCTTCGTCCTCGTCCTCTTCCGCGCCGATCAGGTCAACGCCCTGAAGGTCCGTGTCCACCATCAGGCCGCCGGTGATCGTGGTCGGGTTCGCCAGGCCCCTGGTCACCCCGGGGCCGCCGGTGTTGTCCGGCGCTCCGATGTGCAGCGGGCCACCCGTTGACCCCAGCCCTCCAGCCACGCCCGGGCCGCCAGAGTTGTCCTTCTGCAGCTCGCCCAGCAGCCCGTCGATCCGCTGGAACAACTCCTTCATGGTCTTCTCATCGGCGTCGTCCGCCGACCCCGTACCCGGCTTCGGCGCAGCCTCAGGCTTGGGCTGGCCGGGAGGCGGTGCGCCGTTGGGCGCCGGTGGCCCACCGGGAGCGGGCGGCCCATCGTTCGGCGTCAGCGCGCCCGGTGGCGGCATGAGCCTGGGCGGCGGAGGCTTGGGCGGCGCGAAGGTCTCCGGGCTGGTCTTGCCCGCCTGCTCTTCGAGGGTGCTCAGCAGCACCACTCCCGTCCTGCCTGCCAGGAAGCGCGGCGTCGGGTTGGCCGGGTCGACGGGCAGGCCAAGTTCCGACCGCACCTCGTCTGGCGACTCCACCCCGGCCTGGACGTAGATTTGGTGGGCCTGCGCCGTCGCCACCCGGTCCTCGATCTCGCGGCCATCATCGAAGTGGATCTGCGCCCGGAGCTTGAGATGCTCCCGCAGGAACAGGTTGACGACATCCTCGACGTACCGCAAGAGCGGGATCACACCCACCCGGAACTGCACGTCCACCTGGGTGTCGCCCGTCGCCCGGTTCACATTCTCCGTGAAGCCCAGGTCGTTCGGCGTCACCCCGTAGGCGGCTGCCACCCGGCGCATGAGGTACAGCGGGAACTTGTCGTCGAAGTCCGAGTTCTTGGTCGCGCTGAACTTCGACCCGCTCGGCACCCACCGGATCTGGCGCAGCTTCGACTGGTCCCCCAGCATGATCGCGTCCCAGGTCTCCTGCCACTCTCGCAGCGAGTCCGGGTCGCTCTGATCTGGCGGGGCCTCCATCAAGCCGGCTGGCAGCGTGCCCTCAGTGAAGTATTGCAAGAAGTGCCACTGGAAGCGTAGGTCGGTGTTGGCCGACAGCAGCACCGCCTCCAGCGGGCTGAGGCCGTACTGGGAGTTCGGCAGCGGGTTCCACGGCAGGTAGATGATGTCGTCCAGCGCCAGCCAATCCCAGGGCAAGCCCTCGATGATCTGCATGAACGCCGGGACCACCGCACCAGGCTCCTCACCCGCAGGCTGGTCGGCCGAGTCGTGCTCGTCCGCCGCGATCCGACCGTAGAAGTCGATCAGCGGGATCATCGTGGTGCCGTCCACCACCTCCAGCGCCACCGGCTCGCCCATCTCGTTCCTGCGGACGTACAGGCACCCGGCGTCGTACCGCAGCACGTCCTGCAGCCACTCGGCCAGCCACAGCCTGAGAGGCTGCCTGCGGTCGGGCATCGCCATGAACGCCTCGGCCTTGGCTATGTCCGGCTCGGCCGCCTTCTGGTCCACCCCGGGCGCGGCCACGAACTTGTATTCCAGGCTCCGCACGTCGTTGATGAGGTGGCGGACACAGATTTGGGCCACATCGTAGGCGTCGTAGATCGCCTTCAGGGTGGCAAAGCTCACCCGGTCCCAGCGCGGGACGATCTGGACGTTCTCGCCTACGGCGTAGTCCCACGTCCTCGGCGCCCGGCGGTAGCCCCAGAACGGGTCCAGCGGTCGGCCTGGCGGGAACGGCGGACCCCACGACAGCCCTTGCTCGGCCAGCGCCAGCTCAAGTTCGGCCGGTGCCATCCCGAAGCTCTGCGAGAGGTTCTGCGTCACCCGGGCGATCAGGGCCGAACTCGTCCCGCCCTGGTTGGACCACGACGTGCCCGGCATCCGAGGGCCGCCCGTGGAGGCGCTCTGCATCATCCCCGCCGCGTTGGATGGCATGACGGCTGCGTTGCCGGTCAGGAACGCCTTGGCGAACGCGCCAGCCGCTTCCTTGGCGGCCTCCTTGCGGATGCGCTCACGCCAAGCGCCGATGATCGGCAGTTGGGGCATCAGTTCAGCTCCTTAGCGCCGCCACAGTGAACACACAGCCCGTCCAGCCACCGGTGCTGGCATCCCGGACGAGGCTTGGCTCGGTCGAAGGTCTGGAAGCGCGGCAACTGCGCCAGCTCCGGCGCGCTGATCTCTCCGGCTTCACGCTTGCGCTGATCTTCGGCCAGCTCGCCCTTCCACAGTTCCATGAACGCCGCGCCCTGGCCCTTCTGCATCACATCCGTCAGCGCCCACACCAGAGCGTCCATCCGGTCCGGGCTATCGCCAGAGTCCGGGGTCCAGGTACACATCTGCTCTTCAAGCTGCTCAAAGACCCCGACGTGGTGAACCTTGTGCTGCTCGTAGGCCGTAGCTATCGGCTCAGCCCTCACCCGCTTGCCTCGGGATGCAACCACCTCAACGATCTGGAGGCGGGTGTCCACCGCCCGCAGCGTGGAGTTCACCATGTCCCCGCCGTAGTTCCGCTCCACCACGATCCGGTCAGCCTCAAGCTCGTGGTACAGCCCTATCGCCCGGCGTGCCCACTGCTCAGGGTGAAACCGCCCCGACCGGTCGGCCAGCACGTAGGCGTGCCCATCGGCATCCCTGCCAGCCGCCACGATCCCCACCTCGTCCGACCCACCGCCGGCAGGGTCTATCGCCACCACGACGTGGCGCAATTCCGGGGCAGCAGCCACGCGGTCGCGGGATATGCCGTCCAGCGTCCAGAGCGCCCCTTCGACATCCTCCAGCAGCTCGCCTTCGATCTCCTGCCGCCCGAGGCGCGACCCCCGGTACGCTTCCAGGACCGCCGCAGCGAACTCCGGCGGCAGGTTGTCGAGGTTGTCGTAGGTCGATCCCTTGGTCACCGTGCAGCGCGGGTGCTTGATGATGTCCCGGACCAACTTGCGCGGCTTCGGCGTGGTGGTCAGCACCACCTGCGGGTTCTTCCCCAGGCGAAGGCCGAGCAGCAGTTGGTCCCAGGTCTCCGGCCTCTCCCAGGCCGCCACTTCGTCTCCCCAAGCGAAGTGGTGCTGCGGCCCTCTCAGCCGGTCCGGCTGGGTCGCCGCATAGGCGAAGCACCGAGAGCCGTTCGCCAAGACCAGCTCGCCCAGCGATGCGTTCCACTTCGACACAGCCGCCTGCGGCATCACCGCCAGCAGCCCGGACTCACCCTCGACCATCGTGTCCCGCACGTCTCGCCACGTCGGCCCCACCAGGGCCACCCGCGACCCCGGATGCTCGTGGAGGTAGTGCGACACCGCCTCGGCCCCAGAGCGCGTCTTGCCGAACCCCCGGCCCGCCTGGATCATCCAGACCAGCCAATCCCCATCCGGTGGCTTCTGCTCGTCCCTAGCCTGTAGCAGCCACCTCGCCCTCGTCTTGGACCACGAGTCGAGGTCGTGCCAGTCGCTCACCGAGGAGCCGCTCGATCTCGGCGTCAACATCTCGGTCGCCATTCCGCAGCGTAGCCTCCAGCTCCAGCTTCTGCTTCGGCTCCTGCCCCAACAGCTTCGCCTCGTCCATCACCGCTTGCCTTGCCACCGAGAGATACGCCGACCGGTTCAACGAACTGGAGGCCGTCAGCCGGAAGGCGTCAAGCGCCGAACGGTACACCAGCCGGAGCTTGTCTACCGACTCTTCCAGCGCACCGATGGGGGCCTGCCTTGCCAGCTCCCGCCACCGCGCCCTGTCATCTGTGACCGTCTTCACGCTCACCCCAAGCGCCGCAGCGATCTCTTGCGTCGTCTCTCCGCTCACCACCCGCTGACCGACCTCAGCCACCCGGATCAGGATCTCTGCATCCTCTCTCCAGGGCAGCGTGGCCCTCCGTACTCCTGGGGCCGTGTGCCGGTTCCGGGCATACCCCGTCCTGCGGTTGCCCTTCCCCGGCTTCGCCACCGTTCCAGTTTGGGCATTTGTCACGTATGCCCCTCCACTTGCATTCCTCGACCCAAAGGTGTAACGTGACGGCTTGCCGTGGAATATGTCACCCCGGCAGTTCAGCCCAGGAGGGCAGGAGATGGTGACCGAGACCGAGCGAGACCTGGCCGAGATGCTTCAGGAGCCGGTGATCGAGGGAGAGGCGATGCGCGCTCTCCGCAAGATCTGGCTGGAGGCCGTCATGGTGGAGTCCTTCGAGGACGCCGCTGACCTCATCCAGTCCGCTCTCATTCCCGATTGACCTTGGAGTACCTGCGCGCCTGTGCCGTCTGCGGGGATGTCTTCCCATGCCCGACCAGCCGCCGCCGCTATTGCTCCACTCGCTGTCGAAGTCGGGCTTACCGTGCCCGTAAGCAAGGGCACCCCATTCCCCAAAAGGTGATCGTCTTCGGACCGATGAAGAACAGCCTGCCGCGCCGTCGGCAGGAGTACGACCCAGCCATGATCGCAGCGTGGCGCGCTAGCTTCGACGCGATTGACTGAGATCGACTCAGCCCTACTGCCCCTTCCGGGACACGCCGTGCTGATCTCCTGCTGCCTCGGCTGTGGGGCCTACTTCCGGCCCAGGCGCAGCGATAACGTCTACTGCTCTCATGCCTGCCGGACTAGGGCCTACCGGGCGCGAGCGAGAGAACCAAGGAGTCACCGCCATGCCTAGAGTCATGTTCCCGGCCCGCTGCCGAGAGTGCCACATCGAGTTCCTGGCCTATACGCGCTCGGGCTGCTGGTGCTCAAATGAATGCAGGACCGCAGGCGCTCAGCGCAAGCGGATTCTGGAACAGTACGACCTGTCCCCCGCTGATTTTGAGCGCCTAATCGATGCCCACGGCAATCGCTGCGCCATCTGCGGCAAGCCACCGAAGGGCCGCCTCCTCGCCGTGGACCACGACCACACCACCGGACGCATCCGAGGCTTGCTCTGCGGATACTGCAACGGTGGCCTAGGGATGTTTCGCGATGACCCGGCGCTGCTCCGCGCCGCCATCGCCTATCTCAAGCGCGGAGCCGTCCCCGGCCTCTCTCTCCTCCCCTTCGGGGATGAGACGAGCTAGGACTAGCGGCACCGGTTTGGCTTGACTTCCATATATGGAGGCGCCATACTTAGCTCATCGGATCGGACACTTCGGAGGGCTTAGAGATGACCGGACAGATCAGCTACCGTAGGACCCAGCGGGGCGATTGGGTGGTCATGGGGCCGGTGAGCCAGGTGCAGCCCCGCAGCAACGTCACCGTCACCAAGAAGGATGGCAGCACCAAGGTCGAGTTCATCACCAAGGTCGGCAGCCCGTTCTCAACGGCTCAGGGTCAGATGGTCTACGGGTACCTCGCTCCGAGGACCGTCCGCACTGAGAGTGACCTTGAGGACGACTGGAGCTTCACCCGGAGCGGCGCATGGGGCCGCACCTACGGGCGCTGAGATCAACTGAAGGAACAGGACGGAGGAATCTGAGATGACCCAGACCATCGAACAGAGCGCAGACGCAACCTACAAGGCGCGGCGAGCGGCCATCGACGAGATGATGGGCCAGATTCAGTACCAGCTTCAGAGCCTAGGCGCCATGCAGAGTCAACATCGCTGGGACTGGGGCTTTACCGGAACTGCGGAAGGCATCCTAGCGTACCTGCAGGATGCATCTGCGGTGCTGGGCGGCGTCCGATGACTCTCTGGGACGCTTATCAGCTCGCCAACCGCCGCAGGTGCGGCGTCACCGTCAACCTCACCAAGGACTCCGGCCTCGGCAACGGGCGCTCAGAGCGGATGATCCGCGTGTCCCCGCGCCGCGTCAACGGCCACGTCGCCGTTCAGCAGGGCCTCGCCTCTCACTGGATCTTCCTCAGCCCCGACCACGCCAAGGCGGTCGAGGTCAGCCGCTAGCGCCAAGGTGCTCGGGGGGCTAGTGCTTCCGCTTCCCCCTGAGCGCCTCTACGCCTTCTCAACCGCGACCTCGCCGCCGCAGTTGGCACACCTCAGCCACGCCTCGCCTAGCTGGGCGGAGACAGACTCTGGCAGGAACCTCAGCCTACAGACCACCACGGAGCCGCCCTCATACCCGATGGACAGGTCGGTGACGTTCACCACCGGCTCGCCGTCGATCTCCACCATCGGCAAGGCTCCGAGTGTCCCATCTGGGACCTGCATCACTCTCACGGCTGCAAGCCTCGTCATCCCTACTTCCTCCTTCCCCGCTTTGCCTTCCGTAGCCTTCTCTCCAGGTGCCTCTTCTGACGCCTGAGTTCAGCTACCCGGTGCTCTGAGATCCTCAGACGGTGGGCCAGCCATAGAACGTCCTCTCTGTGCTCGCACACGGCAGGGTGCTCTTGGGGTATATACTCGGGGCAATCCGCTTCTGTGGCGGAGGTGGAAGGTTCGGGCCTTCGTCCCCCACTAGCTGGGGGATACGCGCCCTCTTGAGCCTTCCGAGCATCCGCCAGAGTCCCCGGTTCCATCACGGCGCGTTCACCGCCCGAAGCGGCTCGGCCACCTGCGGCCCATGCTTCTCGGCCAGCGCCCCCGAGATCCAGTCCCGGAGCCTCTCCGCATCCTCCCAAGTCAGATCGGCGAAGTCAAGGTAAGGCTCGCCGCGACGGATGATGTGCCAGATGTGCCGGAGGCGATGCTTCCAGGGGAACCGCCAGCCGTTGCGAGCCATCTCCCAAACGGCCACCTCCAGCCAGAACGGTCCCTCATCGAAACCACCCGGAGGGTCAATGCCCCCAACCGTGGCCACCAGCATGTGCGTCCCACATAGGCACTCGAACCGCTCGCTCCGCGTCCGGTCTACCACTTCTGCGCCCCCTTCGTCGCCAGCTCCCTCCGCACCTCCTCCCTACAGTAATCCCCGAACTCCATCAGATGCAACGGGGTGCCCTGTCCAGAGCGGATCTTGTGCCAGCTCCGCCTCACCTCCCGCCGGGCCTCATCCCCCAGTTGAGACGAGCACCCGAAGCACAGCGGCTCTGAGATCCCCACCTCACGCCCACATACCGGGCATGGGTGACGGGAAGAGGGACGCCCGGGTGTAACGGCGCGCTCTTGCTTCACTCGGTGCAACGGCCCCCGGGCCGCCCCTCCTCCACATCTGAGCCGGGCACGAAGAGCAGCCGATACTCGAAGCGCCTCGGCTCAACAGCGCCGACCGAAATACATCGGCCCACTCGGACGGCACCATTCCAACCGTACCGCCCGGCTTCCCTTCGGGGATTTGCCGCCGCTGGCATGTTGAAGGGCAGTCACCAGCGCACGGGGTTGGTCGATGCCTAAGACGGGGCCGAAGAGGAGCGGCCTAAAGGCCAGAGGCCCTCAGCCGCTACTCATATACGTCGCACAGGGTACATAAGATTCATTTTCTTGTCAAGGCCCCACCCTCAGAACAGCCTCATCTGGCTCGGGTAGGTGTCCCTAGCCTGCTTCGCCCAGTTGCACTCTAGGTGGACTAGCTGGGTGTTTGAGTAGAGATTGCCCCCGCCGCAGACGATGGGCACGATGTGGTCCAGCGATGCCGACCGTCGCCCCTTGGCTCTCTTGCCCACCCGCTTGCTGCAGATCCCGCACTTCCAGCCGTCCCGCTCCGCTACCTCCAGCAGTTCGACACGCTCAGCGGCCACCCCAGCCTTGACGGCCCGGTGCTTATGGCTCGCCGCTATGAAAGAGTTCTCGATAGCGAACGCTGGCCTTGGGCTGATCCTGCGCCACCAGCGCCGGTCCGCCAACTCAGACCGCTCTTCTGCCGTCGGCTCGGTGGGGACCTTGTAGGCAATCCCTGGGCGTGCGCCGCCGACGCGGTAGTCGGTCGCACGGTAGCCCACGTTTGGGAACTCCAACTTGACTGGGTGAAGCCCCGTGGTGTCATACTGTCTCCGCATGGCGGGCCACCTCCTGCTGTGCCGGGAGCCGGGCGTTAGTGCGCCGCGGCTCCCCCCATTATCCCACAACAGATGTTCGCTCCGCGCCCCCGGCGGAGTCACCAGGGATCGAACCTGGGCAGCCTCTCGGCTGTACGGGTTAGCAACCCGCTGCCTTACCTCTCGGCCATGACTCCAGGGGCTTCACCCATCCCTCCCTTCTTCCCAAGGCACCGGCATCACCTCCCGCCTGGGGGTGGTCCTCACCGGCTTCTCCACCACCCCGCCAAGGTTCCGCGCCATCTCCACCGCACACTCGTCCAAGAGCCGTCTGAGCGTCGCCTGCCCGTTGGCCTTGAAGAGGTCCCAGTGCGTCTCCCAGCCCCCAGGTGCCTCTATCAGGCAGGCTTGCAGCCACTCTTGGTAGCGGAACCGCTCTAGCCAGCGCATCACCGGAAGCGGCCCTCTACGCCGCGCATAGCCGTACTGGGGATGCTCCGGCTGGAGGTTGCGGTTCAAGCTGCCCACCAGCCGTAGGAACGGGTCGGCCACCTTCCCCAGCGCCGTCTCCAGGTCCACTTCGCTCACCACCCGGTCATATGCCCGGTCCGGCTCTCCGGTCCCTCCGCCCATCCCCCCATACGTGGCTATCTTCAGCACCGGAGGGGTGGCCTGATCGGAGGCGTGAAAGGCCAGCCAGCGGCGGCAGGAGCACACAAGGCACCGGCAGCCTTCGCCGTGGACTTCGACTTCCTCCTCCAAGGCCATCACAGGAGGCGCTGCCCCGTGGTGAAGAAGCAGTTGCCGGGGTTGGCGGGCGCAGGCATCGGGAGCAGCGCCACTCGCTTCCACGCGACCGCCTCCCGCACCAGCTCAGACACCGGGACGCCCCGCGACACCGCCTCACGGTGAAGCTCCCCAATCATCGCGGCTGGCATCCTCACCGTGAGAATGTGCGTCCCGCTTGGCATCGGCTTCACTCCCCTCACCGCGCCACCTTCCGCCCTAAGACCCTCATGGCCGTGCGCCCCGCGCTCGTGGCGACTCGTAGGCCACGTAGTTACCCCGGCTCTCCCGGTAGACGTGCCATGCACCCGCCAACTCCCAGGCGATCATCTGCCGCACCAGCTCGGACACAGAGCAGCCATCCTGTCGCGCCCGGGCCTTCAGTTGCCCGATCACCTCCTCCGGCATCCGTACCGTCAAGAACGGGTCTCCGCTTGGCATCGGCTTCACTTCCTCACTCACCGCGCCACCTCCCACTCACACTCCGAGCACAGAAGCGGCCCCGCCGAACTCTGTGGCAGCTCTACTATGTGCCCACATCCCTCACACCTCACCCAGCCTTGGGGAAGCGCTGTCCTCCGATAGACCCGCTTGGGCCTCTGCTGGAGCGGCAGGGGTTGGATCACTGGGTTAGGAACGGCTCCTGGGTGAGTCTCGCCGTGACCGAGCAGAGGCCGCAGATGCTGACCACTCCGTCCGTATCCTCATCCCACGGTACCCACTCGTGCCGCCCAGTCTGCGACACGGCACACTTCGAACCGAGCCGCCTCGCTTCGCCCAATATCTCGTTCGCCAGGTCCAGCGTGATCGTCACCGTGTCCGTCGGCCCGGCGCTCTCGAACGCCTCAGCCTCAGCTACGATCCTCTCCAGCCGCGTCAGGGCTGACTCAGCCATCGCCACCCACCTCGTACACCTCGACCATCACCCCCTGCTGGTCTCGATACCGGGTCTTGCGCTGCCTTACCTCTAGCTGGCACCACTCAGGCGAGTCGGATCTTATCAGGCCACAGTCCTCTAGGCCGTCGGCAAACCCCTTGATGCTCGCAGTTGCGTTGTCGCTGTCTCGCCCCTGCCCGGCCAGGATCAGCGTCAGCACCAGCCTCCGGCGCTCCTCAGCCGGCCCCAGCCTCGCCCTCACCCGAGCCGCATTCCCGATGATCTTCGCCACCACCCTCTGGTCCTTCACCACCCGCGCCCGCTCTGCCCAGTGCATCCGGGCGTTCCCCAGGTTCGCCGGACGGCCTGGGATGGTGAAGCGGACCAACGGTTCAGTCACCGCCGCTTCCCCGCGTGGCAGCTACAGCTACAGTAGGGCAGGCGGCAGTAGCGATGACGGGGCGGGAACCTCACAAAGCAGCTTACACTTCGTGCCTTCGGCAGCGGCAGTACCGCGTCCAGCTCCATCCGCGCCACACACGGCCAGCTCCCGTCCTGCGGGGAGCAGATACGACACCAGGTCCCATGAGCCGTCACGACCTTGGCGTGCTCCCACTGCACGGCCCGAATCGCGGACTCCAGCTCGGCCACCCGCGCCCGCAGCAGGTCGATTTCGTCATTCCTCTCCTGGGCCAAGCGCACGAAGTAGCTGCGGCTAGTGCGCATCTCCTCAAGTGTCATGTCTTCGGCGCTCGCGCTCACCGTACTTCCTCCACCCGCCGCCGGATCAGCTCAGCCGGGATCATCCTGGCTCTCCTTTGCCTGCAAACGGCGTGGCGTCGCCCATACCTGCCAGCACCCGGCCGCCCCCGAGTGGGTTACGAGGCTTGGGGTGCTTCGCATTTGCCTCTGTCTGGCGCTGAATCTGGAAGTCGATGGGCAGCCGTGTGCGTCGCCGCAGGTAGTCGCCGATGGCGATGCTCAGCAGCTCCCACCGGGCCACCGTCGGGCAGAGCGCATCGAATTCCTCGTCGCCGAGGATTAGGCGCACATCTACATCATGCCAGTCGTTGCGGCCCCCGATCCCGGCCGAGCCGACCAAGTAGGGCATCCCGAAGGCGCGCCGGATCAGAACGCAGGCATCGTCCAGCTCGCGGAGCTGAGCGGTGGTCAGGCCGTCCGAGGCGTTGTCGCTCACCGTCCTTCCTCCACCCACCGCCGGATCAGCTGAGCCGCCTCGATCTCCCGCTGCACGTGACGGAGACGCCAGAGTCGCCAGAGAGAGCGGAGGCGGATCATGGCTCGACCTCGTCTCCGATCAGCTCCACTTGAACGCTCACCTGCTCATCTTCGGCCTGCTCGGCATGGGCCTCGTAGATTGCCCGTCGCTCTGCCTGCACCGCACTGAACAGTGCGTCGATGTGATCCCAGCGCTCCCACGTCGCGTCATCAATTTCTGCGGTGACACCGTAACCGGTCCCCTTCACGGCTACCATTACGCCACCTAGGTCCATTTTGTAGATCGTCACTTGCACCTTCTCCTCCTCTCAATCACCGCCATCATCTCCGCGAAGGTCGGGGGCTGGTTTCCCTCTGATTCCCTGATCTCGCCACTTGGCCGGTCCGAATCTCCTAAGAGCGGGCCACCGACCGGCACCTCCGACGCGCCGCATTCCTCCAGGATCGCCAGCAGCCCGCGCAGCCGGTTGGCCGCCTGGAGCACCGGGTCTGATGCCGTGGGCAGGCTCCTCATCGCAGCCGCGGACCCTCTCCGAACAGCTCCCGCTCCAGCTCCTCCAGCCGTCGCGCCCCCGCCCGTCCGCGCTCTCGGCGACGGTGAGGGGCAGTGGCGAGCCGGGCGCCCAGCAGCACCGGAAGGATCAGCAGCCAAGCGAAGGCCGCGAAGCCGGAGATCACGGCGACCCCTTCGGGATCGTTCTCGAGCGCGATCTTCGGGCGAACGAGCACGAAGGTCGCGCCCGCCCCTATCCCGTAGAGGAACAGGGCGACGAGCGCCAGGAGCAAATGAGGCAGGTGCCCGAGCAGGCTCATCGCGGTACCAGCTCCCCGCCGAAGTGCCGCAGCACCCAGTCGAGCATCCGCTCCCAGGCCGCCGGTTGCACCCACGGCTCCTCAGCGGCGGCCTCAACCAGCACCTGCGCCCGGTGGGGAAGCACCACGCGGTCCCACAGCACAACCCATCTCCGCAGCAGGTCCTGGTGGGCATAGCCTCGGCGCTGCAGCCGCACTAGCGCCCGCCACGCCCGGCCATAGGGCAGCTCGGCCTGCTCGCTCACATCCTTGCAGCGCCAGATCGAGACGTGCATCCGCTGGCGCATCGCCCGCAGCACCGCCTCCTCATCCGGGTGAAGCGCCGCAACCCACTGGATCACTGAAGGGCCGCCCCAAGATGACGGCTGGCGCGTACTATCGCCCGCTCGCTCCGGTCCGCTCGCACGTCCGCGCATCCTGAGCACCTCCAGGACCAGTAGAAGTTTCGGG
>JAEHJW020008986.1_pt1 | contig 33018 bp, 42 predicted proteins | sample 9271431 | NCBI WGS metagenome assembly JAEHJW02 | reverse complement strand
CTACCAGAGAATGAATGCGGCGCCGCCCTGCCCGCTGCCGCCGTTCCCAACGCCGGCGTACGAGCCCCCGCCGCCGCTGCCATAGGCCCCGGGAGACACCGCAACCGTCGCAAATGAACGCATTCCGGCTCCCCAGAACGATGCGCAGCCCTGGCCGCCGACGCCGCTGAACGCGCCGCTCTGCCCGTCCCCGCCCTGGCCGTTCGGAAGAATGAAACCGGAGAACGGCGCATAGAGGGCCGAACCGGCGAGTGTGCCCACCCCTGCGCTGGTCGTTGCACTTTGAAATGCCGCGCCGCCACCCGGCGCCGCCTCGGCGAGAGTATTCCCGTTTGGCGCATAAAGAATGGTGCTGGCACCATTGCTCTGGGAACCTCCCCCGGCGCCGATGGTCATCGAATATGTCTCACCGCCCGTGACTTGCAGCGTCCCGATGATCGTGGCACCCGCGCCACCGCCCGCGCCGCTCGCATACTCGGCGCCCGGGGTCGTGCCGGCGCTGTTGGAGCCTCCCCCGCCGCCGCCCGTAATGATGAAAAGCGCCAGATAGGTCGCGACATCCGTGTATGTCGGGGCCGTCCAGTACTGCGTTCCGACGCTCGTGATGGCCTGGAACCCGTGCAGGCCAACGAGGCCCAGAAGCGCACTGACCTGCCCTTGCAGCGTCGTGATGTTCCCGATGTTCGTGTTCTGCCGCCCGTAGAGAAATGCCGTCCGGTTCGCGAGATTCTGGTGCGGCTCGTTCGAGACGCCGATGCCGCCGAAGCTCGCCCCCGTGGCCGCGCCCTCCACCTTGTCGGTCTGCGCGATCTGGTAGACCCCGTTCACCGTGTAGGACGGCGAGTCGATCAGGTTTGCCATCGTTCAGCCCTCAGAATGTGAGCGACCACGTGCCGGAATAGGACGCAGAGCCGGTGAACGCGAAGCTCGGCACCACCGCGTGCGCGATCATCGGCGTCGGCAGCGCGAGGCCGGCGAGCCAGGTCCACGCAACCGTGTTGTCGTACGTGAAGGCGCCGATTGCGGTCGTCACCCAGCTCGGCACGCTCGCACCGGTCGTCGGCGTGTAGCCGGAGAGCGCCTCGCAGGTCCACGTCACGGTATTGTCGGCCGTCGTGCTGTTGACCGTCGTCGCCCAGGCAGGATGCGCCGAGCCCGTCGTGCCCGCCGTCGTGCATTTCTGTAGATTGCCGTTGGAATCGATGATCAGATGACCGACCGCTTCGCTCGTGCTCGCCGGCCACGCCGGCGGCGTCGTCGAGCGGAACGGATTGCCCGCCGCGCTCTTCACCAGATTGCCGACCGGCTGCGCGCTGCTCGCCGCCCAGGCCGGATAGCTGAACCCGGCGACTGCCGGCAGCGTGACCGCGGTCGGCGGATTGCTGAAGAGCCCGATCTCCTGGATCGTCAGGCCATAGGCGGCATAGTCCGCAGCCTGGATCGCGAACGCGAGCTGCACCGTCCCGCCGCTCGGGAACGTCGCCGTCCCGACCGCGTTGTAGTACTTCTCCGGCCCGGTCAGGTCGGTGTCGTTGACGGTAACGGCGGTCGATCCGCTGCCGAACCCGACGGCGGCCACCTGGTAGCTGTTGTTGCCGCCCGCCTGCTCGGCGAACGCCGGCAGCCCGGCATTCACCACCAGATTGTCGCCCTCCCAGAAACGCTCGCCGTGCGGATGGTCCGCTGCCACCCGCCAGAGGCGGATACGGCCGGTCGGGCGGACGGTCCGCTCCCGGCGCACGGTGCGCTCCCAGCGGACGGTCCTCTGCCACCTTCTCATGTTGTCACTCCGTTGGAACTCCATTGATGACAAGACCGGAATCCGCTACCGCCGGCTGCGGCGGCCCATCCAGGATCCCGGCATGATAGAAATGCGCGCTGTAGAGCGGCGCGATGGTCTTGGTGTCGGCGAGCGTCCAGCCCGTCACGCTCACGTAATCGGTCACTTCGAGCGGCGCTTCCGCGATCTGGCCCTCAGCGACGATCACGATGAAGTCGCTCACCGTCACCGCATCGGCGAGCGGTGCGGCGGCGAACCAGAGAGAATCGAGCCAGGAGCGCTCGGGCTTGAAGAAGTTGATCGCCGCCACCGCCAGCGCCTCCGTCATGGCGCTGACCGGCATCGTCACATCGTTCGCATAGACGCGAAAGACCGCCCACCCCTCGTTGGCCGGCCACGTCGCGCCGCCCCAGCTCGCTTGGCCCTCCTCCACCGTGACATCCGGGAATCCGAGCGTCGCCATGATCGTCGTGACGGCGTAGAGCGTGCCGTTGTAGCGATGCAGCTGGATCGCGTTCTCGATCAGCGTCTGCTGCGCCGCGCCGCTCGCCAGAAGCGAATAGAACGGCGAGGAAACGTCGAACTGCCACGCGAGGAACGGGAGCGCCGAGGCGGGCGCACTCGTCACCGTGTAGATCAGGAGCGGCGTGAGGTCGATCGTGCCGAGCCTCTGCCCGATCGCAAGGTGTGCCTTGGTCCGCGCATCGTTGATCGAGCCCGGCGCCGTCAGGCTGGAGCCGATGGTGCCGCTCACAGCGGCTCCTCCTCGAGCGAAGTCTGATATGTCAGCGTGATCGCCGTGCAGTTCGCCCACTGGCCCGGCTGCAGGACGAACCGCCCGTCGCCGAGAGGCGTCAGAGGCGTGCCGCCGATGCTCGCGGCCAGTGTCAGCGTGACCTCGTAGACGCCGGCGACGGAGAGCGCCGCGACCCACTGCGACGGCACGAGATCCGTGCGCACCCCATTCGCAAGGTTGAGCGCGAGCTGCTGCGCGGCAGTGTAGGCGGCCGCCTCCGCCGTGCTCGGGGCGTTGGCATACATCGTCACCGTTGCGGTCACGGTGTAATCCACCTCGGTCACGGCAGCGACGCTTACCGTGTCCGTGAGCGGCCGCACCGTGGCGCCGTTCAGGACCGCCACCACTTCGGCGATCACCCCCGCGCTCGGGATGCCGGCGCTGTTCGGGCTCGCCGCCGGCTGCACCGTGATCGGCCCCGTGAGCACATAGACCGCAACCTGGCCGGGCGCCGGCGAATAGATGTCCGCCGCCGCGATCGTCGCATCCGCGGTGAGCGTCCAGTAGTTGTAGGAGCCGCTCGGGCCCGCGGTCGAGAACTGGTTCGGCGCCGCCTGGATCCGCGTCCGGAGATGATCGTCGCTCTCGGTGTCAGATCCTCCGGCCGTCGCCGTCGTGTTGGCGACGCTCGCGATGAGTGCATTGGCGCCGATCAGCACGTCCACCTGCCCGGCGAGATAGCCGTTGGCGGCGCTCCCCGTCGTCGTGCAGGTGGCCGCCACGCTGCCGCTCGTCGCGCCGGTCTGGATCACCAAGGCAGCATTCGTCGCAAAGAGGAAGTTGCCGTCGCTGGTGCCGACTTGCGTGCCGGCATCGATCGTGAGCGGCACCGTGAGCGCGCCCGTCATGGTGAACTGGATGGTGCACGTGGCCGCCACGCTCGCCAGCCGGGTCACGCCGAGGAGCTGCCCGAGATAGTCGATCATCGGGTAGGTCGCATACGCGAGCAGGTTCTGCTGGCCGGTGTACTGGATCGCGTTCCGGACCAGCGCCTCGCGGTAGGCGTAGAGGTTGATCAGCAGCCGCTCGACCTGGGCGGGATAGAGCGTGCGCCCGCTCGCGTTCTGGAAGGCCGCGATCATGTCGGCGAGGATCAGGTTCGGATCGAGCCCGTCCGCATCGTTCAGGAAGACCGGCGGCGGCAGGCTCGTGATCGAGTTGCTCATAGCGTCACCACCGTCGTCTGCGGGCTGAGCGCGCCGATCGTCCCCGATGGCGGCGCGTTCGTCCCGAGGTCAATCTGCCAGGTCACGCTCACCGTGAGCGTCGCGGGGGCCGCCGCGCCGCCCGCGACCGCCGTCACCTTCAGCACCTTCACTCTCGGCTCCCACGTCTCGATTGCCGTCGCCACCGCCGCCACGATCGCCGGCATCGCCGCCGGCAGAGGCCGGTCGATGAACTGCGTCAGGTCACATCCGAACGTAGGGCGCCACGGGTCCTCGCCCGGCATCGTGCCGAGGATGATCGCGATGCACTGCCCCACGTCGGCGAGGCTCTGCACCACCTGCCCGATCCCGCTGCCAGGGGCGCCCCCAGCCGTGCGGTCGAGCATCAGGCTCCAGTCGGCGCTGGTAATTTGCGCAAGAGTAACAGCCGAGCCGCCGGACGGTCCGGTTCCGGACATCTCTCAGTCCGTGACTGCGGTTGTTATCGACTCGACCGTGCTCGCCGTCCACTGCACGGTCGGAACGCCGGTATCTCCGCCCTGCGGATCGGGGTGGATATGTGCGTTGAAGGCCGCCACCAGCTTGCTCACGAGCGCCAGTGCATCGTTCGGTGCAGAGCCGTTGCTGAACGTCACCTTGCCACCCGGGCCGGCCGTCAGGCCGACGTTGCCGGCGTTGTCGAGCACCACCTGGTTGCCGAGCGGCGTCGAGATGGTGGCGCTGCCGCCCGACCCGAGCGCCGCCGTCAGCGCGTGCGCCGCCCGGTCGTATCGTACAACGGTGCCGTCGCTGAACTGCACGCCGAACGTGTTCGCCGTCGCCCAGCCCGGCGCCGTATCGACGGTCGAGCCGAGCGATCCCACCACCGCCCCGTTCTCGTCGTGCTCGTCCATCAGCACGAGCACCTGCTCGCCCACGTCCGGCATCCAGAAGAACTTGTCGTCCTGCACCTTCGGCAGGCAGATCGGCAGCCAGTACGTCACGATGTTGTCCCGGTCCGGGAACTGCACCCGCGCCGCCGGAAATGGCGAAATCTGCTGCGCGGTCACGATCCCAACCCGGAACGGCGGAACATACTGCCGCGAGTAGGCGCCGCGGGCATCGGCATCGGTCAGCATTATCCCTCCGTCCCGGATTGCTTCCTGCTTCGCTCGCAATGCTGCGCGCCCTTTCAGGGCGCTTGCACCTTCTGCAGAGGCAGCGCCACCTTCTCGCTTGCCGCCGAGCCCGCCACCACGTTCCTGAGGCTCAGGTATGTCGCGTAGCCGGTGGGCGCCAATTCGTGCCGCGCGCTCTTGACCAGATACTTGATCGTATCCCACACCCCAAAACCCTTGACGTTCACCGTGTTGCCGGCGCGGTAGAGCATCGTCCCCGGCATCGTGAGCGTCGCCGTCGCCTGCTCCATGTTCGCCTCCCAGAGCGCGGATTGCGCCCGGAGCGCGCCTTGCTGGTTCTGCTCGAGCCGGTGCGCGAGCCGCAACTGGTCGGTCGAGGCGGCGGCGGGATTCGTGGCCTTCCCGCTCTGGAGAGCCTTTGCACTCGGGTTCTGATAAGTCACCAGCGCGCTTGCATAAGAGAGGTGCGCGAGCGACTGGTTCGAGAAGGCAAACCTGATCACCTGCGCTCGCGCGATTGTATCCGCCGGCGCTTGACTCTCGAGTGTCGCCCGTCCGTAGAACACGAGCTGATTGCCGCGGATCGTGAACTCGTAATTGTGCAGGTTCGCCAGCCGGTGCAGGAAGTAGAGATCGGTCTCCATGTGCTGGGTCACGCGCTTGTAGACGACGTTCGGGCTGGTCGGCGTGATCACTGCCGTCATGCCGTCCCTTGCCGCGACCGCCTGCGCGATCTCCGGCACGGTCATGTTCTCGTAGGCGATGTTGCGCCGCGTCCTGAGCCCGTTTCTGATCCCGGCCTGGATGCCGTGCATCGTGAAGGTATCCGGCGGCCCGGCCACCTCGAAGCTGTCGATATCGAAGCTCCCGCACGGAACGAGCGCGGCGCCCGCGTAGCCGATCGAGAGCTGGATCGTGTCGCCCTGCTGCGGGTAGCTCGACCGCTGGAACCGATAGAGCGTGTCCTCGACGTTGACCGCCATGGTGGCGGTCAGGCCGCCGACGTTCTCCTGGTATGAGACCTGCGTCACCATCGGCAGGATGTCGCCGGAGATGTCGGTGCCGTTGTAGACCACCTGCCATTGCGGCACGGCGAGGCTCGTGGTCGCGCCCACGGGGGGCTGCCAGGGGGCCGTGGCGGCCGAGGCGGCTCCTCCCGCGGGCGGCGTCGGTGGCAGAGGCAGCGGCAGCGCCGGCGGCAGCGGCAGGGTGCCGCTCATCTCACGGGCTCCACGGCGTCGAGTTCGCCGGCGGCGCCGGCGGTGCGATCAGCGGGCAATAGAGCGTGATCCCCTGCGGCAGCACCGGCGAGATCGCCACCGTCGGATTGTTCATGATCACCGTGCTCACCTGCGTCGGATCGCCGTAGATGCGCCACGCCACGATATCCCACCGGTCGGCAGGCCCCGTCACGTATTGCACCGCCGAGGGCGCAACCGGAGGCGCCCCCGCGACAGCTGTGAGATTATAGGCAGCCGCGAACTCGGCCGGCGTCATCACCGATCCACTCATGGCGCGCCCGCCCGCGCGATCGCCGAGAGCGCCACCGTCGAGAACCCAAGGCTCGGCAGCGGCAGCCCGAGCGTCGCGCCGGCCGCGTAGATCGCGGTCAGCCCCGCCGGCGCCCCTATGATCCCAGGCGTCGGCCCCGGCGGCTGCATGCTCGGCGCCCCGGGAGGCAGCGCCGGCTGCCACTGGCTCAGCACGAGCTTGCAATCGATGTGCTGCGCCACGCCCGCGTAGCGCCAGAGGTCGGTCACCGAGAGCTCAGTCACCACATACTGCCCGGCGACCGGACTCGCCTCGCCGCCGCCGAGCAGCCCGGCGAGCGGGATGCCTGTCCCCATCACGAGCGGCTGCGGCTGATGCGAGACGCGCACGCTGTCGAGGAGCGCCACCGCGCTGTCCGGATCGCACCACCAGTTGTGCAGCCGGATGCCCATCGTGATCTGCTCGAGATCGTCGTAGATCCATTGCAGAACCGGCGGCGCACCGATCACGGGCAGCTTCGCGAATACGCTCTTGCGGTCGCGCACCAGCGTCTCGGGCGAGCCGAGCAGCATGAACGAGACGCTGCCGAGCGCGGCGAAATCGCCGAACCCGAGCGCGCCGGCGACCGTGCTGTTGCCAACCGCCGATGCGACAGCGCCGAGCGCCGCATCGACGACCGCGATCGCCCCGCTCATGGCGCTTCACACGCGCTTGTGATCGCTCGATTGTCGAGATCGGTATAATCGAGACGCATGAAAAAGCCCCTGCCGATGCTTCTGTTCCTCACCGCCGCCCTCGGCGGCTGTGCAGCGCCAATCGCCTCAAGCCCTATTACCGCCTCCCGTCTGCCATGCTTGCCTTCTAGCCTGCCGCCCTGGACACCAAGCTACGGCAGCGCATGCCCGATGCCCCAATCAGCGGCTCGGACGCCCTCCTATCGCTACGTTCCGCTGCCCTGGAAACCGTAGCAGCGGACCGCCCCGCTCACGGCGGCAGAAAGCCGTACGCCGGATCAAGGAACGTCGCGCGCTTGTGGTGCGTCTGCGTCGCCTTGATCTGGTGCGCTACGCTCGCGCCCACCTCAGCCGAGTGCTTGTGCCACCAATCGCTCAGGAACATGCTGAGGCTCGCATAATCGCCGAGCATCGATCCCTCGACCGTGACGTTCAGCGGCGCCGTGACATGCACCTCCGTTTTGCTCGGCCCCATTCCGAGCAGATTCCGCACCCAGGGGGCTAGCGTGTCGAGATGTGGACGCCGAATTTTATGCGGCGTCAAAAGCGCCGACGTGACGCCAGTCACGGCACCGACCGGACCGGCGACAGCGGCACCCAACGCGCCCTGGAACAGTGCATTCGCCAGATACGGATGCCGGCGGAAGAGCGTATCGATCATGTTCGTCAACCGCAGCAGCATATTCGTGATTGCAAGGAAATCGGGCAGCACCGTGGTTGCCATGATGTTTCCGATGTCCTGCAAACGAGCCCACACCTGCTCGAATTGCTGCAGCGGAGTCTTAGCGAACAGCGCCTGCTGCCGTGCCGCCCCCGGCGTGGTCGAGACCGCCTTTCCGAAGCTGGCGTAGAGATGGCCCAGCATCGCGACGAGAGCTGCGCCGCGCTCACCACGGATTCCAAACGCGGCGTGCAGCGCCGACGCGAGTGCCTGCTTGCTCATGCGACCAGACGCCGCGATGAGCGCCGCAATCTCCTTGTGGATCGAAAGCCTCCCACCAGGCCCCAGCACCGTGAGGCGCCCGGACGAGTCCAGCAGGCCGAGATTGTGCAGCGCGAGGACGTGCGCATTCATCTTGGCTTTCGTTACCGGAATGAAATGTTTGCCGAGCGCCTTCTGAGCCGAATTGTATTGCTGCTCCAGCGCCGCGGTGAGCGGACCACCGGTTTGCAGCAATCCGCTGGCCATCTGGCCGACCGCATATCCGGCGCGCCGGCCGAGACCGGCCTGGGCAAGGAACGCGGTCAAAAGCGCGCCCTGTGACATGCTGCCGCCGAGCGCCCGGATGATCGGCAAGCCGTAACTCATGACGCGCTCAAGGGCAGGCATCTTCATGCCCGTGACTTCGGCCATCGCCAGCATCTGATTGGTGCGCCTGACCGTCGCCGCCGGCGTGTATGCGCCGGTGAGATGCGCATACATCACCATTGCCTTGGCGCTCTCGGAAAGACTGCCAAGGCTCTGCATGCTCGCGACTTCCGACGCGCGCAGCAGAATCGGCGCGACGGATGCGAAATCCGGGAACTTGTGCTTGCCCTGGAATTTCGGGGCGGTGCGCAGGATATTGGCGATCGTTCCGTACGCCGCTGCGGTTTCTTGCGCCGTGTAGATTGTTCCCTGCGCGGTCCGAAACGATAGCTCACGCAAAAACCGCACGTCATGAGCAAGTTGCTTCGGATCGTGGCGTGCCGTCGGGTCGTAGAGCAGCGCCGCCGCGCGCACGGAATAGTCGGTCTTGAGCGCCGACTTGACCGCCTCGTAGCCGACGAACATGCCGCCGAGAGCAGCCATTCCCGGCACGTGGAAGAATTTTCGCGCGGGCTCGCCGCCCTTCTTGACGGCTCCGAATATTCCTCCTCCTTTTCCGCCACCTCCACCGCCGCCGGCTGCTGCGCCGACCCCGCCGGCCCCTCTTCCGATCAGCCGTGTCGCCGTCGCCGCTTCCTTGCTCGACGCCGCGACCGCCGCGCTCTTGTCGGCCAGCACCGTCATGCGGTCGTCGGCGGAGGTCAGCGCTGCATCGAGCCGCCCGGCGGCCACCGCCGCTTTGGTGAACGGCGCCGAGAGGCCAGCGCCCGCCGCTCCCATGTCACGCAGCGATACGGCGACTGCCCCAACGCTCCCGTCCAGCGCGGCGGCGGAATACGCAACGTCGGCCATGCCGCCCTGCATCGCCGGCATGGCCTTCTTGAGCCCGTCGGCCAGAGCCACCATCCCCGGCCCGACCGCGTCCATCGACGCCCCGACGCGCGCCATGGCGCTCGCCCAGGTCGCGGCCGATGTCGCCGCGCCGGCGATCGCCTTCTGCACCTCGCCGATCTGATCGGCGGCAAGCTGGAGCGGCCCGGAAAACTCATCGACGACAGAGAACGACGCAGCGATGCCGCCGATGTCACGATAGGCGGAGACCATCGCTCACTCCCACACGCTGTCCCACGCGATCCGGATCACCGGGATCCCTGCCTCGACTGCCGTCTCCATGGCCGGCAGCAGGAAATGCCGCGCCGGTATCGTGCGCGTGCCCTGATCCTGCCAGAGCGCCACGTCATCGCGCGAGAACACGAACGCCGTCAGGCCGACCGCCCCGGCCCGTATCGAAGTGCGCATCCTGCCCGTGCGCAGCAGAGGATCGGTGGCCGAGACGTGCCCGGTGTAGCCGAGACGGCGTTTCTCCTGGACCGTGCGGCGCGCCAGTGGCGCCCACCAGGCATTCTCGCGGCCGATCGACCACCGGGCCTGCAGCGTCGCCCGGACCGCGATCTCCTTGATCGCGCCCAGGAGTGCCTCGCGCCGCAGCGCGGACGCGCCGCGCCGGAGCGCTGCCCGCAGTTCGGGCGCACCCGTCATGGTGATCCTCAGCATTTCTATTTTCCGTCAGCCGGCAGAGCCGGCGCTATCTGTTTGGCGGTGACAAATCCTGTGGAGGGACGGACTGCGATGCTCTCCGCACGCCCTCAGCGATCGCCAGCGCCAGGCGCTCGTCCTCCCTGGCCTCGCGGTGCCGCGCCGCATTCGTCGCCCGCATATAGATGACGACCGGCGCCCCGATGGCCACGAGAGCGCCGAGCCACGCAGGCAGGTAGTTCCCCCCGACCGCTACCGCCAGCATCAGCCAAGTAATGATTGTCCGAATTATGGTGATAACGATGACCCGCATGCATCCAGATTAGCGCCGCTCAGCGCCGTTTGCCAGCGCCTTCAACGGCTTCCGCGTAGGCTCCCATCACGGCTCGCCAACTTGTGATCTCGCCGAGGTCCATCTCGTCGAGATCGCGCGGCGTTTCACACGGCTGACGAATGCTTTCTCAAAGAAGGTCGAGAACCACGCGCATTCGGTCGCGATCCACACCATGCACTACAATTTCGTCCGCATTCACCGGACGCTCCGTTGCACCCCAGCGATGGCGACCGGTGTCACGACGAAGCTCTGGGAACTGGCCGACATGGTGCGCGTGTTGGAGGAATGGGAGGCGCAGCAGAGTTGCTCCGCAGCTTCCATTTGATGACTTGCTTCACGGCGCTTTGCGGCAGCTGCAACATTGTGGGATACGGCCGCATCCCGACGTCTGAATATCGTCACGACTCGAAACCGATGGTTGGTGGACTTCACCATTCCTATGACCGCCTCTTGGTCAAACGCATCCTTCCGGTACATCGGCAACACCTGATCCAGCCACACCACATGGGCACCGATTGACAACCGCCGCAGCGCGCTCATCACGGTGTTCCGCTTCACCATGGCTGTCTGGTAACGCTCAGCATCCTCGACGCTGTAGGGTGGATCGGCCAGCACGAGGTCGTAGGTTTCCAGCGGCACACGCGCTAGCGTTTGCGCATCGTCTACATAAGTCGGCTTGAACCTGGCGTTGATGTCCACCGTATCACCGGGGAATGCTGTGAGATCGACCTGGCCGGAAAACAGGTGCAGCGTATGCCGCTTGTCCGGGAACAAGGCGCGGATGCGGCGCAAATAGCCGGCCGGATAGCCGCCGTAGTAGGCGGATTGTACCCTATAATCGTTGCCCATGATCCATGTCCCGACCACTCGTCCATCTGCGCCGATGAACAGGCACTTCGGAAATCCTGTTTCCCGCACGTAATTGTTGATACGATCCCTCCACTGCATGGCGTCCTCCTAGGTTTCAAGCGGTGGGGAAGATGGAATCTATGCGGGAAAAGTACAAGTCCTAATAATGAGACAGACGGGGTGTTCTATGAACTTCACTTTGAATGCGCCGGAAATGGAAGCGCTGTTCGGTCAGGACCCTGATACCCGACAGGATGGAGGTTGGCATAGCCTCCTTGTGGGACTTCAAGACGCCTGCGATCAGAGCACCGGCGCAATCTCTGTAACTATGTTGCAACGCATGCGCATACGAATGTACACCTTCAAGTACGGGAATGGGGGTTGGGAGAGCCGCCTTGCGACCGCGTTCGGGCGTCATCTTGGCCCCAAACTTGACCTGGGATTGTCGCCACCCGATTGGGCGTGACGAAATCCTATGAGAAGGAAACTCGTCCTATGGAGACCGAATAGAGTTCAAACTGACCCCCTATCCGCGTAGGCTTCCATCACGGCTCGCCAGCTCGTGATCTCGCCGAGGTCCATCTCGTCCAGCTCGCGCGGCGCGAACCCGGCCTGGATCATCTCGCCCAGCTCTGCCGGGCTCACGAGTCGGCCGTCTCCCGAGAAGGGCGCCCTTTCTGCACCTCCTCCATCAGCCGCTCGACATCCTCCTCGTCCATCTCGTCGATCTGCTCAAGCGCAAGCTGCTTGCCGTCGATCTTCGTCCGCCGGGCGATCATCGCGAAGAGATACTTGCCGGAATCGAACGGCTGCCCGACCGCCATCATGGCAAGCCGAACGTCCTTCCCTTTGGCCCGCCGCATCACGCCCTTGCGGCCGCTCGGCAGCTCGAACTCGCGCTCGTCCGCCGGCTGAGGCGCGTCCGGCACCTCGACCCGCAACCCATCACTCATGTCACGCCACTCCTCGGATCAGCCATTTGCGCATCACGCCCTCGGAGGCAGCCGATGCGGCACCGGAATCGGCACCGGCGGCGCCGGCAGTACGTGGGGTGCGAGCGTCAGCATAGGCGTCGGGACCGGCGGCACTGGCGCGGCCGAGAGCCCGGCCACCAGCGCGTCGATCACCGCCATGCCGGCGTCGATCGCCGTCTTCGTCGCCGGGTCGATCGGCATCACCGCGAGCACCGCCTCGATGTCCTGGCTCACCGTTTCGGCAAGCTCGGCCGGCGTCTCGGTCGGGTTCGCCGCCTCGAACGTCGCCACGCTTTCCTTCGCGATCGCCAGCACGTTCTCGACCGCCGCCGCCTCGCCCGGCGTCGTCGTGCTCGCCGTCGTGTAGACGGTCGCGCCCGCCTCGAGCGCCACGAGAATCGCCTGCGCCTCCGCCTGCGCTGAGGCAAGCGTTACCACGGAGCCGTTCGGCCCCGAGGTGCAGCCTGCCAGAAGCGCCAGGCTGGCGACACCCGCGAAGAGCGCGTTGCGCATCCCGCTACCCCGTCCGCCACACCTTCGGCTCGCGGCTTCGGCTCCAGGCGTAGTCACGCCGCCACGCCTTCGGCTCGCGGCTTCGGCTCCGCCGGAGGCAGGGGGGCAGGCTGAGCGGCACCGGACCGTCCGGCGGCACCGGACCCTCCGGCGGCACCGGACCCTCCGGCGGCTGCTGCTGCCGGAAGCACGTTGACCGCGACGAGATAATGCACGCCGGCGGTCAGAAGCGTTGCCGCCGCCGTCGCCACATCGGCAGGCATCGAGACGTGCCAGAAGCCGAGGATCCACTCCAGCACCACGATCGCCGCGAGCGATACCGCCCCGGAGGCCGTGGCAGTCGAGAGAGTTGTCTGCATTGGTTCCTACCTCACAACATTGTCGCCGCCTGGAACGCAAGCGCGGCCGTGCGCCGCGCCCACCCCAGGCCGAACACTCCGAAATCCGGGTCCATCCCGTTCGCCGCCACCCGCTGCGCCAGCACCTCGGCGCACAGATCCGTTGCGCCGTTGGGCCACGCCTGCACCGCCGCCAGCGTCTCCGGCCCGATCACCCCGTCCGTCGCCGCGCCCACCACCACCTGAAGCCACACCGCCGACTGCGCGACGCCCGAGTTCACCGCCCCGTCGAACACGACCATCGCCAGCGCCGGCGGAAGGGCATCTCCCTCGACCGGCGTCCAGTAATCGCGCGCGTAGATCAGCCGCGCCTCGGCCTCGGTCAGGTTCGCGATATCCATCGTCGGATAGGAAGCCGCCGAGATCCCGTACTTCGTCCCGAGCAGCTTGCCGGCCCCGACCGCGCCGCCGCTCCAGTTCCCGGGATCGCCCGGATCATCCTGGTAGCCGCCTTCCCAGTTCAGGATCCACGCAACCGCCGCAGCAAACGCGGCCGTTGGCCGCGGACCATCCGCGCTCATGCCTCGTCGTCCGCATCCTCGGTAAACTTCGCGATCGCCGCGATCAGCAGCCCGTGCGTGTGCGCCGCCGATACGTCACTTGTCGGCGTGATCCCGACAGATCCGTCCGGCGTCTCGTAGATGAGCAGCCCCTTCACCCCGCCGTCGGCGCGCACCGCCTCGAGGGCGGCGAGCCAGCGCGCCCGCACCGTGCGCGGGTTCGGCGCGCGGCCAGCCGCCATCGGATGCGCGATAACCTCGGCGCCCATCTCACTGCCCTTCCTCGGCCTCCGCCTCGTGAATTGCCCGTTGCAATTTTGCCGCCACGCGCCGCGCCTCCGCGATCGGCAGCACATCCGTCGCGGCAAGCCACTCGTCCTCGTTCTCGCCCATCACGCCGCATCTGACACCGCCGCCCTCGGCGACGGCCTCGAAAACCCCGATCCTTGTCACTGCTGCGCTATGGCCTCTGCTTCGGCGGCAGCGGCGGGTTCGGCGCCGGATAGAACACCGGTCCATCGCGTCGGAGCATCGGCGTGCCGGACGCCCCTGCCGGCCGCTGGCCGCCGTGCATCTTCACGCGCGTCCCGAGCCTCTGGGATGCCCGCATCGCGCGGTGCAGCGCCGCCGCGTCCCGCTCGTTCCATGGCAGCGCGAGCGCAACCGGCACCCGCGCTCCCGGCGGCATGAGCCACACGTAGATCGCCCGCGGCTCGTCGAGCGAAAACGCCGCCACCGTGCCGGCCGGAATGCCGAGCAGCGGAAGGATCGGCCGCGGCCGCCCCAGGCTCGCCCACCACGTCACACCCATCGCGACAACCAGCGCGCAATAGGCGCCGGCCTTGAGCCACGGTCTCGCCGCAAACAGTGAGGCAGCGCCGGTCATGAGCGCCGCGGCCGCGAACAGCGCCGCGATCACGGCTGCATCCCGTAGAGCTTCATCGGCAGACGGTTCACGCTGCCCGGCAGGAAATGCCCGCGCGCGAACCGGAAGCGGAACATCGTCAGTTGCTCTCCCCGGTGTCGCAACAGTCCACTCTGCTCCAGGAACGTCGTGACGCCGCCGGCGCCGAGCCGCATCGCCGTGGCCGTAACCTTCACCGGGAGCGCCGCGCCGTGCGCCTGGTAGAGCATCGCATCGACGATCCACTCCCCGCTCGGCAGCCCGCGGCAGACCACCATCTCCTGAGCCGTGCTCTGGGGGTCGAGCGTGCTCCCGAGATCGTCCCTGAGCAGGTTGCAGTGCGCATCGCTCATGTGCGAGAAGCCGACCGGCGCGTCGCCCGGCGCCTTCACCCAGAGATCGACATCGGCCTTCGGCGCGCTCAGCCACGAGAGCGTGAAAACGAGATCGCCCTGCGTGACGCCGGCCTTCTCTGCCTTGGTAGCCGCCACCAGCGCCAGCGCCGCAAGCGCCATGAAGACCACGAGCAAAGCGATCAGCAGATCACGGAAAGCCCAGGCGAAACCTGGTGACTCAGACCTCCTCGCCACCGCACCACCAGATCGCCTCGCGCAGCCACGCCATCAGCAGAACGCCGGCGATATTCGGCGCGATCGCGAATGCCATGTCGCGGAACACCACCGCCATCGCCGCCGGCGTCAGCGCGTGCAGCCCGTTCACCGCGAGCAGCATGCCGAGCCCGGTGCACCCGAGCGCCCACATCGGCACGCCGTTCGCAATATGCCTCGCCGTCTCCCAGCGCCCGCGCCACGCCGCCCCGAAGCCGACCAGCGCATAAAGAGAAAGCCCCGCCAGCATCGCGGCTTCCTTACCGCCGAGCGCCGGCACCGCAGCGAATAATCCGGCCCGCCACGCCGCAATCCCAACCGCCGCCACCATGACATTGATGACGACGAAGCGGGGGCGGAAGACGGCCATCGACCTTATGACCCTTGCGCTCTCGCCGAGCCGCCCGATCCCATCATGCACGCCTCGCCGTCATGCACCGCCAGGAGCGTCCACGTCCGCGTGTCCGGCCGTTCCGTCACCATCATGGTCACGCCGTCCGGCCCGTCGCCCCACCAGAGCAGCCGCTCGCCGAAGCGCGCCTTGAGCACGCCGAGCACCACGCCGAGCGGTCCGCACTGCGCCGTCGCCTGCGCTCGAGGCATCACCGCCGCGGCTTCGCCTCGCGGCAGGCTCTGCACCGGCGCCCGCGCCCCAAGTCCTTCAGCCGGGATCAGCAGTGCGACCGCCAGCGCGGCCGCAAGCATGGTGCGCATCGGTTGAAATCCTCTCAGCTCTCGTAGATCGCCAGGTCGCCGCTCGGAATCGAGAACGTCACGTTGATCGCGATCGGCTGCTCGGTGAGCTGCCGCACCAGTCCGGCGCCGGTCGCCGTCGTGTTGACGCCGACATTGAACGTGTCGGCCGAGAGCAGGGCGACCGTATAGACCGTCTCCGGACTGAGCCCGGTCGGCAGCGTGCCGCCGAAGCGTCCCGTGAGCACCACGCTCGCGCCGTTCGCCAGCGCCGGGACCGATCCCGCCGTGATGCCGTAGGCGGTCAGCACGCCGGGCGACGCCAGGGTGCCGTCGAAGGGGAACCACGGGTCGTTGCCGATCCAGTCCCAGTAGAGCAGATCGCCCGCGGTCGCCGCGTCGAAAAGCCCCCACGCAACCACGGTGCCCCAGCTTGCCGTTGCCTGGGGGAAAGAAATGATCGAGCCGGAGACGACGCTTGCCGGCCCCTCGCTCGTCGCCGCCGGGAAGGTCGAGAAGGTGATGTTGTCGCCGAGGCCGACCGTAACGCTGGCGCTCAGCGTGACGGTCGTGCCTGTCGTGCTTGCAACAGTCACTCCCGCGCCGATGTCCGCCGGCGTCGTCAGATCGAGCACCGTCATGCCGGCCTTGATCCAGGCCGGCACCGCGGAGAAGGTCAGGGTAGCGCTGTTCGACGTCGCCGCGCTCGTCGCAAGCTGCCCGGCCACTTGCGCGCGCGCATACGCCCCGCCGCTCACCTCGACGCTGCCGGTATCGGCATCCGTCGGCGCGGTGGTGAAAAGACCGATGAACCGGCCGCCGAGCGCCGGCATCGCCACCATGCCCGCGCTCCAGTTCAGGAGGTCGCGTGCGAGAAATCCTGTCTTTGCCATGTCATTGCCCCATCAGCCGGACGGTCCGGCGCCACCCGGCATGCCGGGATAATCTGCCGTCCAGTATTGCCAGAGCTCCGGAACGGACCCGTCGCTCGCATTGCCGATGATCTGGATCGCGTAGCGCACGGCCGGCAGGAATGTGCCGACCCTCTGCGCGATCGCCGCGCTGGCCGCCCCGGTGCTCGGGCTCGCCACGATCTGCGCCGCGCCGAGCAAGCGGCTCGCCGCGGCCGCGTCCTGACCCGGAAAGTAGAGGTTCGGGAAGACCCCGATCGCCACCGTGTTCACGCTCGTGATCGTCACCCCGGCCGCCAGCATGCGGCCGAAATCCGCCGTCACGACGCCGGTTTCCGCCGGCGAGGTGAGAGAGCGGAGCGCCGTCGCCGACTGGACCATCAGTACCCCGTCATCGTCATGCCGCCGGAGGCGGCCGAGAGCCCCGTCATCGTCATCCCCTCTGCCGGGGGCTGCATCCAGAAGCGCGCATCGAACCCGAGCGGCGTAGCACCGCCCGTCAGCCGGCCCCACGCCGCAGCGATCGCCCGCAAATACCCGAGCACGAGCGCGCCCGTTGACCCGAGCATCCGCCCGCTTGCCGCCCCCAGCGACCTCGCAGCCGCCGAGGCGCCCCCGGAGAGCGCAGCACGTCCCCGCGCCGCGCCTTGCCCCCGCGCCGGGCTCGAGACGGATCCGGCCATCGCGAACCGCCCGACCGCGGTTCCGATCGCCCGCATCGCTGCGGTCACCAGCGCCCCGGTCGTGCCGGCAAGCCGGCCAGTGGCGCCCGCTGCCGAGCGCGCCGCCGATGAGACGGCACCTCCGAGCCGTGCTGTGGCCCTGCCGGCGCCCTTGGCCCGCGCCGATATCGTGCCCGCGCTCGCCATCGCCAGCCGCCCGGCGCCACCACCCAGGCCGCGCAGGACCGCCGTAATGAGCGCCCCCGTCGTGCCTGCCAGCTGCCCGGCCGCGCTGCCGTGCGCGTTTGTCCTCGCATTCACATGGCCCGCGAGCCGCACCGCGGCGGTGCCCCCGCCGGCGCCGTCAAGCGCCGCCGGGGTGAGGCCGCCCATCGCCAGCCGCGCCACCGCGGCGCTACTGCCTTGCGCTCTCCCCGAAACGCTCCCGCCCAATGTTGCCCGCGCCACCGCTGCTCCGAGGCCGCGCGCACTGGCATTGGCGGTCGTTGGCCCGGCCGCCGTTGGCTGCCCCGCAACCGGCAGTCCGGAGGTTGGTGCGAAGGCCGTCATCTGGCAGCGAACCGTTCGCGCTCAGAACCCGACGAAAACGCGGATCGAATGCTGTCCCTGGCCTCCCACCATGGAAGGCGACGGGAACGTCGCCGGGAGCGCGCCGCCGGTGTAGGTTCCCGTGCCGTAGTATCCGACAGGGTTGCTGGATGTCGCAGGAGCGACGGCCAATCCCTGGCTCTCGAGAAGCAATTGCTCCGCGCCGTTGTAGCCGGTGCCGACAGCCCAGAGCTGGATGCCGTTGATTGCCCCCGGCACTCCGCACGCCAGATACACATTCGGCACGTCGATCACGGGCGGCGAGGCGGGCGATAGCGTCTGCATCCCGACCGCTGACACGCTGATGCTCCCGGCATCCCAGAGCAGCGCGCCCGGCACCCCAAGCGTCCCGTCGTAGATGCCGAGCTCGTAGGCCACCGCGCTCGTGGGCGCCGTCGAGCAGTAGATCGAGAGGCTGACCGGAGCGGCCGGCCCGCGCCAGCGCAAGGGCGTCGCGAAGATGATATCCGTGTAGGCGTTCGCCGCCGGCGCATTGGTGCCTGGGGTTCCGTAGTAATTGCCTGCGACGAACGGCATCATGCCCTGGTTGTCGCGCTGGGCGCCGTTGGTGATGAACACATCGCAGAGATTGCCGGCGAAGCTCACCAGGGCATTGGCATTGGTGCTCTGGAACACGATCGTGCGCGAGAGCGTGTTCGGCGTGCCGGAAGTGAATGCCCCGAGCCCGGTTTCCCAGACGAACGTCACCGTGTCGCGAATGCAATAACGAACGTTCTGCCCGCTCGCGAGATCGCCGGCGCTGAGAGCCTGGGCGAAGGTCAGATATCCTCCGGCCGCCGCGCTGCCGCCGAGGGACAGAGCCCCCGTGCCGGTGAGCGTATCCTGTTCCCAGACGCGGTCGATGACCTTTGCCGGATAGACCGCCATGGCTACCTACGGTCCGCTCCCGGCGGATGGCACGCTCGGCGCCATCGCCGGCGCCGGGGTCCCCAGCGCGGTAAACGCGCTGGGGTGCCCCGCCGCCATGATCAGCCGCCGGAGATCGGCAATCTGCACCGAGAGCGCGGAAATCTGCGCCTTGATGTCGGAAAGCTCCTGCGCCTGATCGCTGAACGCCATCTCCGCCGCGGTCAGCCGCCGCTCGTGGTCCGCCTGCGTCGTGGTGATGGTCGCCATGGCGGCCGAATCGCTCCACACCCAGCCCATCGCGATCAGGATCACGGCCAGCCACGGCACGAAGTCGCGCATGAAGGTGCGCAGCAGGTCCCGGTTCGCCTCGCTCATTTGCCGCGCTCCGCTCGCAATCAGCCGCCGATATTCGCCCGGTATTGCGCGAGCTGGTCGATCCCGTTCACGATGAACTGGTTCGAGAACGCATCGAAGAGATAGATCTGCGTCCCCGCCACCGTGAGATCGATGTGATAGACCTGGATCGTCGTCTTGAAGCTGATGTTCTCCTGCGCCTTGAACGGCACCGGGCCGGGATCGACGGTGAGCCAGGTCACGTTGTAGACGATCGGAAGCTCGCTCGTTTCCCCGGCCGCCGAGAGCACCTGCAGATCGCCCATCGCGGCGAACTGCTGCATGGCCGTCGAGCTGACCAGCGATCCGATCGTGCCGGAATCGAAGCTCGCCCACGTGATGCTGGCCTCGACCTTGTCCCACCCGACCGGGATATCGATCCGGCTCACCATCCCGAGGCCCTTGTAGAGCTGCATCAGCCGCTTCGGCTGCGGCACCTCGAACTCCTCGGCGCGGCCCAGGAGGCTCGTGCCGTCGAGATATACGTTGCAATTCCACAGCGAATTGATCACCAGCGATGCCATGTTACTGCGCTCCCGTGGGCTGCGTCTGCGCGGCGCTCACCGGACCCAGCGTGTTCAGGAGCGCGATGTTGACATAGACGTTGAAGTTGATCGTCTGCGCCGGCGGCGGCGGCATCAGGCTGATGTCGAAGGTGAGCTGCCCGGCCGCGAGCTGCACGGCCGTGTTCTCCGCCGGGTTGTAGGTGCACACGCCGCCGATCAGCGCGCCGCGCTGCACCAGCGTCCGGAGGAACCCGTTCACCGTCGCCAGGATCGAGTTGATCAGCCCGTTGGTGATCGGCTGGTCGAGGAACTGCATCATGGCGAGCTGCACGCTCTGCTCGACCACGTCCATCGTGCGCCGGATCGGAATGAAGGTCGCCGGATCGGTGAAGCTCGGATAGGCCGCCGAGGTGTTGCCCCACACCCGGAGCCCGGTTCCGAAGCCGTTGAAGACCGTCAGGATGCCGGCCGCGTTCAGGTTGTTGGTGTCGCTCGACGGATCGAACGCGCTCGAATACATCGGGATGTCCGGCCCGACGATGCCCTGCACCTGCACGTTGCTCGGGCTGAACCAGTAGCCGTTGGCGATATCCTGCGCCGCCGTCACGCCGGCCACCCACTGCGAATAGGGCGCATCGGCATTGGCGTTGTAGAGCTGGTTGATGACGATCCCCTGGTTGTTGAGCGTGTTCCCGGTCGGCACGATGCTCGGATCGAACCACATCTCCTGCGGGAAGCAGAGGATCGCCCGGTAGCTCGAAGTGTCGAACGAGTTGCCGGCGGTGCCGCGATTGCTGATCGCGCTCGCCACGCTCGTCGCCGGCGGGCTGTCGATGAACGCCATGGCCCGGATCGTCGTTGCCAGCGTGGTGAGCGCCGAGGCCGTGGTCTCATCCTGCGAATAGCCGGGCGCGATCAGGAGCTTCGGGAAGAAGCCCATGCTCTGGAACGTGGTGAGGAAGGCCTGCATCCCGGTATAGACGCCGCCGGTCACCGCGCCCACGATGTCGGCATCCATGACCTTGCTCGGGTCGGCATAGGTGTAGGCGATGCTGAGAGCCTCGCCCAGCGTGATCGCGCCGCCGGTCTTCGCATAGACGAACCCGTTGACGTAATCGACCGTGTAGTCGGTGTTCTCGATGTAGGTCGTGGTCTTGCCCGAGTTCTGCACCACCACGGTGCTCGCGAGCGTCCCCGAGTTCGGCAGCCCCGGCCCGATCAGCCCCATCTGCTTCAGGTTCACCACCTGCGTTCCGGAGGCCGGCATGCTGAACGCCGTCGCCGCGACCACGGTCTGATGCACCGCCGGATTGAACACGTTGACCACGATCACCTGGCCGGAGCCCTGCGCGCGGATCGCGTTGAGCGCCCTCGGGATGGTGTAGCCGCGCACCAGCGGGCCGAACTGCGAGTCCGCGAGTGTCGAGCCGCTCAAGGTCGGCGTGTCCGGATTGGGCGGCACCGGCGCGCCGGAGGCCGCGGCCCACTGCGGCGCCGAGCCCACGAGCCCGATCACCGCTGAGTTGACCACCGTCACCGGCACCGGGCCGGTCGTGACCTCGGTAACCTCGATTCCGTGCAGAAAATTCGCAGGCATGTTTTTCTCCTCGGGCTACGCTGCCGCAGCCCGCCTCAAATCGCTTCCGTTCGAGATCAATTCGTCGGTTCTGTCGGCGCGCCGCCGCCCGGGTAAACCGCCGTCACTGTATCCGCCGGCGCCCAGGCGATCATCACCGTATCGGCTGCCCCGATGCCGCCGCCCGCAACCGCCGTCACCACTCCGGTCGTCCCGTCGCAGGTCCAGTCCACGAACTCCTGGTAGAGCACGAGCCCGTTGCCCGAGCTCACCGCGCCCACCACCACCGGAAGCCCCCCGGGCAGCGTCAGCGTGCCGTTCGCGAACGTGTAGCTCCCCGCTGCGACCTGCTGGCCGTTCGCCACTGCCAGAGCCGCGGCATACATCTGCCCCTTGACCAGATTCGCCAGCGCATAGGCGGGCGCGGTCTTGAGCTTCAGCGTCGGCACCTCGAGCCGCATGTCATAGAGCCAGACGCGGCCTTCCGGGTCCTGTTCGCTGAACCGCTCTTCCGAGAAGTAGGCGTTCCGGCACGCCGGCGGCCGGAACCCGGTCAGCGCCGCCTCGATCGCATCGACGAGCGCATAGACGCTGCCCGCGCCGTTCAGCGCCCAGGCCGTCTGCCTTGCCTCCACGTGCACCTCGAACGTGAGCAGCCGCTCCTGCACCATGGCGTCGGTCGTCATCGGCTTGCCGAAGCGCGTGCCCTGATACGATACGAGCACGAACGCGATGGCCGCCGATGCCCACCACGTATCGAGATCGAAGTCCGGGAACACATAGACCGGAATCGCCAGCCCGGCGCCCGAGAAGTAGCTCGCCAGCTGCGCGGCGATCGCCGCCTGGATCGTGCCGACATCCTCGCCAAGCGCCGGCGTGTAGGTTCGCCCGGCCCAGGCGGTCGGGTCGAGCCACACCGGGCCGGTGCCGTAGATAGTGCCGCTCATCTCTCAGGCCACCGTGGGCCGCCACGGGCTTTCCAGCCCTCGCGGCGCATCGTCGCTCACCCTGTTCGCTCCTAGCGGCTATGCGGCAGCACGACCGCCAATCCCATCACCTGCTCGCTCTGCCGTTGCGCGTAGGAGCCGGGCGTCACGATCTGCCGTCCCTCGATCCATGCTTCCTGCACGAGGCCCGCGAGCGTGTTCTGTGCGGTCGGGCCGCACGCCGCCTGCACGGCATCCTCGACCGCATCGGCCAGCGCGTTCAGGTTCGCAACATCGCTTTCGTCCGGCACGTCGCCGTGGATCGAGTAGATGAAAAGATCCGCGAGCAGCGTCACGCGCGCCGGCGCGAAGAGCCTGCTCCGGTCGTAGATCTCGCCCTTCTCGACCAGCACGAAGGCGGGATACTGCTCCGCGCCAAGCGTGCTGATCGAGACAGGGCGCCGCCCCGCATACTGAAATGGTCCTGCCGGCGAAAGGAGAAGGGCGGAAATCTGTTGAAACAGGGCCGAGTAGATGGCCTCACGACCGAGCGGCATCCGGCTCACCAAAACGGGCCATGCGATGAAGTCCCACTGCTATAATGAAGCAGACGACACCCTTTCCGGCGCGTCACTCAGCGGCGCACCGGGACCCCCGGTTACACCGCCCGGTCAAACGCAAAGAATCGCGTGCCCGTCGAACGAAAGAGCCAGAGAGCCTCTGCAGATCACATCGCGTCCCAACAAGACGTCAAAGATCCCCGGCGTTGGCGGAACGAACTCCGCCCCCGTGACGGGGAATGCAACAATGCTGGCGCTCACGATGCCACTCGGCAATGGTGCCTGTGAAAACACGACGCCGACCCGAAACTGATACAGGTTGGTCGGCTGATGACCGTGAACGCCTCCCACCGGTTGCTTGCCGACCGGCGTCAAACTGCAGTCACTGATCACCTTCGCCGAAATGCATGTGCAGGAAGCGCCCATGTCGAGCAGGGCCATGTATCGCTTCAAGCTCACTGGAGACCCCGGTTGCCCGACCGGATTCGATGGGGCAGGCGGCTCAAAACCCGGCGGCAAAATGGCAAGCTGCAGCAGAGGCCCGACGGCCGGGACAAAGCTAACCGACAGGCACGGCATGCGTAAAAAAGCCGAGGTCTATACCAATGTCAGTCACCTGCTGGATCGAAAAAAGCCCGTCCTTGATGAAGGCAACGGCGGAAACCCGCGCGTCCTCCGCGCTGGAAAAATACCCAAGCACCTTGCCGTCCTTCATCAGCGCGTATTTGCCCTGGTATTTCGGAAGGATGGTGGGAAGCAGTTTGCGAAATGCGTCGTAGTTCCGGTCCACTTCCTGTTGCTGAGCTTCGTTCATCCGCTACCCCTGATGCAACTGAACCCGGCCTGCAGAGGCCATGTAAGACCGGGGCGGGGCGAACAGACCGACCGGAGCGGCGAGCCCACCCCAAAAGGCACCCCAAAGGTCGGCAACAGGTTCATCTCTCTCAGGCCACGCAAGCACGGCTTCATTAAGGAACAGGTAAGCACGGGCGGGGAAGGCCCGCAAGTGAGCCGGCCACCCGGCTCAGTACACATCCCCCGGGAACGCCCAGTCCACGTAAGGCTGCAACATCGCCAGCGTGGTCGGATGCATCGGCTGCTTCACCATGTAGTTCACCCGCTGCGGTCCTTCGCCGGTTCCCGTATCGCCGACCCGCGTCCGGTTCTTGAACAGAAGCGCTACCTGCTGCATGCACGCGATCCTGATGCCGTCCGGCAAGAGTTGCGCGCCCGGAAAGAGCGCCACCGCCCCGGCCGTCACCTGCCAGGTCACGCTGCCGTCCGCCACACTCGCGCCGAGCTGCGCCGGCCACGCCGGAGCCGCTGCCCCGCTCGTGCCGCCGCCCGCGGTCGTGAAGACGTATCCCTGCGCCGTGCCGGGCGGCACGGCCACGATCTCTGCATTCGCCGCGTAGAGCGTACTCGCCGCCCATCCGGGCAGCCCGGCCACCGCGATCATCCCCGGCGTGATGTAGCCCGCCGAATAGACCACCTGCACGTTCTGCACGCCGCGCCGGAAATACCTCGGAAAACCAATGAAACCAGGCGATATATAGACAAAGCGGTCATCAAAGGTGTAGCCGCCCCAGCTTTGCGTCGGCGGATTGCCGGCCGCCGGTATGGCGTTCGTTTCGATCGTGACGCTCGTCACCCCGAACACCGGGAAGTGCTTGAGCGCAATCCGGTCCTGCCCCGAGCCGTTGCGCATCTCGGCCCACTCTTGCGCCATGAGCTCGCGCCCGAGATAGGCCTCGATCGAGCGCGACACCCCGGAGATCAACGCCCCCAGCACCGCGTCGGATGCCGTGGTCGCGGAAAGCGCCGGAACGATGAACGCCTTGCAATCGGCGAGGCTCGCGAGGTCCCTGGGATTTGCCATCACCGCCTCATCATCCGGCCGGCTGCACCGGCCCGGGCGGGAGCCGCTCTGTCGCCGGCTCGAACCCGTTGCCGCTGGCGATCAGCGCCGCTCCCACCTCGTCCGGCACCATGACCACGCCCCACCGATCGGGATAGACCACAAGGCTGCCGACCCTCACGAACGGCGTCTCTGCGGGCAGCCGCACCAGCATGGCCACGCTCCGCTCGCCACAGGTTGCTCAGATGCCGAGCTTGTCCATCTCGCCCTGCAACAGCTTCATCGCCTCGCGCACGTCGCCCTTCGCCGCCGCGACACTCTCTCGCGCGAGTCTCGCCGCCACGCCCTCCGCGTGCCTCGCCAGGCCCGCGAAATGCTCCCGGAGCGCCCCCCCGAAATGCGCCGGCACCCGGAAAGCGCCATCGCGCGCCGTGAAGTTCTGCCCGGCAACCGACACGCTCGCCACGCCCGCCGGCGCCTCGACCCGCACACCCTCCGGCACGCTCTCATGGGTGGCAGCCACGATCTTGCCGCTCGCCACCATTTCGCCCAGGTTGCTCTTCTCTGCCATCACACCCCTCAGATACTCAGATTGCCGCCCGGCCCGTTCAGGTTGGTGATCGCCGCGAACGCCGGCGTGAAGTAGCAGGAGAACACCTCGTCGCAGTAGACGCCGTATTCATACCGCCTGGTCTGGAACGGCCACTGGATCTGGTAGTAGTCCTGCCGCACATGCGCTTCGAGCAGGTTCGGCACGCCCGAAAGCTCGTAGGGCGTGCGGTCAGACCAGAACAGCACCGTTCCCGGCGGCAGGAACGGATGCACCTCGATGTCGAGCGTGTTGCCGAACCACTTGTTGAGGTAGCTCGTCACGCGCCGGCCGGCGACGATCCGCCCGGTCTCCGCGTCCGCATCGAAGAAGATACGGAAGGCCGCCGCCGCGTTCTGCCCGAGCATCGTGCCCATGAAGTTCTGGATGTCGGCAGCGGACATCAGGATGCGGTCGAAGCCGAGCTTGTACTGGTCGTAGGCCGCCCGCAGCACCGCATCGAATTCGTTGATGTTGGTGCCGTTGATCGTGAGCCCGGTGTTGCCGGCCGGGGCGGTATAGACCAGCGATCCGCCGGTGCTCAGGCTCACCCCGTTGGCGAGCACCGGATTGGTGCTCATCGCCGTGCCGGGCGCGCCGCCGAACACGTTGCCGAAGACCTGGGAGAGCACGCCGTCGGGCAGCAGCAGGTTGACGCTGTTGTCCTTGTAGACGCCCCCCACCTTGAGGCTCGTCACCGGCTGCGCGGTCGCCGCTCCCGGCCCGGTGATCACCGCCTGGTTCGAGAACGTGGTGCCGACATAGGTCTCGGCCCCGGTCGTCGCCGCCGCGAACCACGCATAGGCGATCGCACCCGGAACCGCCGCCACCGTCGCGGTCACGTTCTCGCCCGCCGTCGTCGTCACGCTCGCCTCGGCGCTCGGCCCTGCCGACCCGCCGCCGAAGGTGTCGGTCGAGCCGTCGGCGTTGCTCTTGCTGATCTGCCCCGGCACGCCGCCCGTCAATGCGACGTTGTTCCACGGCGTCGTGTTCAGCCAGCCGAAGCCGGAGAGCGCAACCGCCATCACGTAAGCCGTGCCCGCCGCCCACGTGCCGCCCGTGCCGCCCGCGGAGAGCGTCGGCGTCGGCGTGGTGCCGAGCGCCGTCCCGGCATTGCCGAGAATGAGCGCCTGCTCCTCGCCGATCATCACGCTCCTGAGCGTGGACTGCACGGCGTTGCCGAGCGCGTCCGGCGTCAGGTTCTCGGCACCCAGCCGCGCCTCGAACGTCACGCTCGATTCCAGCCCGAGCGTCTTGTAGGTCGCGGTCTGGTCCTGTTCGGCGAGTGCGATCCGGCCGCCGCGATTGCCTTCGCTCACCCCAAGCGCGATCTGGCTCGTGTTGATCGAGGTGATGCGCTTCCAGTGATAGGCGTTGCCGCCATCGGCGGAAACGCGCGGCAGGCGGCTGATCTCGGGGATCAACTCCTTGAACGGATACAGGAGCTGCACCACCGGCCGAAGGTCATACCAGAGGAGGCCAGTGGCCTGGCTGATGGTGTCGGCCTTGGAAATCGTGCCGAGCTTCCCGCCCAGGCCCTTGATGAAGCTGTCGTTTTGCAGCAGCGCTGCAACAATCTCGTTGTTGATCATCTGGAATATCCTCTCAAATCGCTGCCGCTTACCGCGCCGCGCCGCCGCGGAAGCTCGGGTCCGTCAGGACCGGCCGCGCGAAGGTTGCGGAATTGGCGATCATGTTGCCGATCAGCCGGCCGGCCGCCGCCTGCCGCCCGCCGGGCGTCGCCGCGTCGAGATCGACGCCCTTGAGGAGCTTCTCGGTCGCGCTCGTCTCCTCCGCCTCGCCGACCGCCAGAGAGCCGCGCGGCACCGCGAAGAGCCGCGCCTTCGGACTGGCCGGCATCTTCTCCAGCGCCTCGACCTTGCCGCGCAGATACGCGGCCTCCTCGGCCTTCTTCTGAAGCTCGGCCTGCACCGCCTTCATCCCCGAGCGCTCGGGGTGCCCGACCGGACCGTGCTGGTAGGGCTCGTCCACCTCGTACTCCGGCACTTCGCCCTCGGTCATCTCGCGCTGGGTCAGCGGCTCCAGCCCTTCCTCCGGCTTGTAGATCGGAGGCTCGGCATCGCCCGGCTGCTCGTGCGGCTCGCCCTTGTGGCCGACCGCCTGGCGCAGGTGATGGTGCGCCAGCACGTGGTGCTCGTGCGCCTTCTCCATGTGCTCCATCGCGCGGGCGAAATGATCGGCCGCCTTGATGATCGTGCCATCGGCGCGCTTGAATTCGCCGTCCTTGCGGCGCGCGCGCGCCATGCACTCCATCGCCGCGCCGCACGCCTTGTGCGCCTCGACGATGTGGTGCGCCGCCTTCCTGATATGCTCGTGATGGCGGCCGTCGGCCGCCCGCTTCGTCAGACCAACGTCTGCCATCTTTCCCACTCCTGAAATGACATCGGCGAAGTCGCTCATCGTCTCCGCCTCGCTCCCCTCGTGCTCGACAATCTGGCGGATCACGCTCGCCAGCTCGCGGGCGACGCTCCCGAGCTTCTCGCTCATGGAACGGTCGCCGCCGTCCTCCTCGGTGATGCCTTCCTGCCTGCGCCCGCGCTGTGCATTGCGGATCAGGTCGAACGCCTCCGAGAGCGCCTTCACGTCGATCATCGTTTTGACGATCGCCGCATCGCATTTCGCTGGGAGGCTCAGCCCGTCGTGCGCCGCCTCCGGCCCTCCGCCCGCATCGACCAGATTGCTCGCGAACGGATCGTCGCCCGTGTCGTCCCCGTGCGCGGATTTCTGTTCGGGCGGCCCCTTTTCGTCGATCTTCTTCTTCCAGGCCGCGACGATCCGCCGCTTGATCGCCGCCAGCTGCTCGGCCGTGTATTCGTCGGCGTTCTTCTTCTGGTGGATGTAGCTCCAGGCGGCGCGGATGTGCGCTTCGGTATCGATCGGATAGCGCTTCTTGCCGTCCTCCTGGTAGCCTGGATCGGCGTATTCCACATCGCCGTAGGGCTTCTTGCCGTCGCCCGGCTCGTCGCCGCCCTTGGCGAGACCGTCCGCCCCGGACTGCCACGGCCCTTCGGGCCTCGCAGTGGCCCTCCGGGCCAGCTTCGCCAGAAGCCGCCCGAAGAGGCCCACTTCCTCCGGCGCGAGCGAAATGCCGTGCTCGATCGCCGAGCTCAGGATCGGTTCCGCCATCGTCTCATCTCCAATGGAACGCGCCGGGACGCCGGCCGCCTTCTTCATATCGATCTTGCAATCGGGATTTGCCGGCCTGTCCACGAGGCTGATCTCGATGAGATCGAGGCCGGTGATGGTCGAGCCTTTGCGATCCGTGACATCGCCGCCGATCGAGAAGCCCTTGTAGACATCCTCGATGACCTTCTTCCACGCCTCGTCATCGACGATCTTGGCGCCGATGTAGAGGCCCTTCTCGTCGATGTTCGCCTCTTTCGTCACGCCGACCGCGCTCGGCTGGTGCATCTCGCGGACGTTGCGCCATTCCATGTATCCCGGCAGCGCCGCCTTGATCGCCTCGAGCTCGATCACCTCGCCGTCGAGATCGCGCGTCGGCGTCGATGCGTAGCCGAACACCATCCGCTTCTCCCGATCGACCTTCGCGATCGGCAGATAAAATCCCACCTGGTCCATGGGCTGTCCTCAGTTCGTGCGCATCACCGGCTCCGCGCCTGGCTCCGGCCATCTTTCGCCCTGCGCCGCCGCGCTCGTCACCTGCAAGAGATCGTAGGCGAGCATCTGCCACGTTGCCGGGCCGCCGCACGCCGCCATGTCGATCTCGCCCACGTACGTCCCGTCGCTCATCGTGTAGCGGAGGCAGAGCCTGACGCCGTCGCAATGCACGTGGCGGCATATGCGCGGCGTGATGTCCGCGCCGCCGGGCTCCGGCGCCTTAGGCTTGCGCTTCTGCATGCTCCGGCTCTTTCTGCCGCGCTTCGCTCGCAGCAGGCTTTGCGCTGGTGTCGGCCTCCGGCGCCCTGAGCACGTCCTCGAGCGCGACCGCGCCCTTCGCCGTATAGATCAGCAGCGCATCGCCGTCCGCCACGCGCTCCTCTCCGATCTCCTCGCGCACCTCGTTGATCGAGCGCACGCCCGCCTTGAGGTAGATCTCCGCCACCTGCGCCTGTTGCAGCGGATCGACATCGATCTTCGGCTGCCACACGAACTCCAGATCCTCCGCGCCGAGCACGTCCTGGATCAGCGGGTCCATCACCTCGTCCTTGAACCACGTTTGCAGCGCGAGCGTGCCCTCTTCCTCGGCCACCTCGACGCTCACCTGGGCGGTGGCGCGGTTCATCTCCTTCACGAACGGCTGCGGGCTCACCGAGAACGTGTAGCAGACCAGCCGCGCCAGCCATTCGTCGTAGTCGCTCTTCAGCGCCTCTCCGTTGGCGTTCTTGATGTCGAAGGGCTTCATCCCGCCCGGCACGAACCTGACCCGGCTCTTGAGCGCCGCGTTGCCGCCCGTCATCGCATCGAAGCCCGCCTGGAACATCGCGATCTGCTGCGGCGTCCACGGGTCCGGCACCGTGATGACGAGCTCTGGCATCGAGCCCTCGGTCCAGAAATTCACCTGGTAGAGCGTGCGCCGGATGCCCTCCGTCACCTCCAGATACAGTTGCTCGACCGGCGAGTAGCCGTAGAGCGGCAGCTCCGGCCGCGGCCGCATCGGCCGGTAGAGAAGTTCCCGCTCGGTCAGGTTGATCGACGGCAGCCCCTTGATGATCTGCTGATAGGCCGGGCTCGGCCAGTCCGGGATGCGCCCGGCGTCATCGACCAGCGGCAGGATCGTGGCGCCGTCCACCACCTCGAGCGCGTGCACGCCCTCGATTCCCTTGCCGCCTTCGTTGCGCCAGACATAGATCGCCGGCGCGTCGATGACGAAGAGATCTTCGAGCAGCAGCCGCGCCCATTGCGTGAAGCGCCGCTTCTTGTCCGGTCTCTGCAGGAACTCCTTGACGCGCTTCGCCGCCGCGCCGCCGGCGCCGCCGCCGCTCTTGGCCTGGATCTCCCACGGCACGGTGAGCAGCTGGTCCTTCCGCGTCTCGATCACCGAGCGCAGCAGGCCCCAGCTCTGGCTCATCAGCCGGAGCTGGCTCATCAGCGCGAAGCGCTTCGGCTGGTAGTCGAGGTTGACCCCGACCGGATAATCCCACTCCCTGGCGTAGTTGCCGGTGAGCGGCGCGAAGGGAAGGATCGGCTGGAACGGCGAGAAGAAGTTGGTGCCGATATCCACATCGCGGATCACGCCGGGCGGCGTATCGGGCCGCGTCTCGCGGTATTGCGATTCGAGCCCGGTGTTCCACCCGTAGGGGTCGATCGGCTCGACCGGGTTGCGGTTCGGCGCCCCGCTCGGTCCGCCCGCCGCGGTATTCGTCGGCGGCCCATAGTAGGAAGGCCCCATAGGAGGCTGGCCGGTGCCGCGCGGCATGAGCGGCCGTTCGCCCGGCCCCATCGCGCGCGAGCGCGCGCCGGGCATGAGCTTCGGCGCCTTGCGGAGCCACCAGGATCCCGGGCCGCGGCCCGCCACGTCGCTCACTCTGTTCGCTCCTCGCGCCCGCCGCTCATCGGCACTCCGGATGCCAGCTCTGCACGCCGTCGGTCACTCTGCTCGCTCCTATCCTGCCGCCGCAGCGCACACACACATGCTCGGGATTGAGCCCGAGCTTGCGCCTCGCCTCGGCGTAGATGTCCGTCTCCACACCGCTCGCCGGCACCGGATCGTCACGGCGCCCCAGACGGGCAGTCCGCCACGGCAGCGGGTCCGGCACTTGCTGCTTCTGCTGCCCAGCCAACTGCTGCATCATCCATCCGAGCACGCCCGCGCCAGGCTGCACCTCGGCTGCCTTGCGCCAGGCGAGAGCCAGCGCGCACACGCAATCGTCGTGCGCGCCCTCCGGCGCCGCATAACGCACGCCGGTCCTCGAATATTCGTACTCGAACTGCTCGAGCTCGACCCGGATCATACCCTCCGGAAACCGCACCTCCTGCCGCTGGATCGCGACCGCGAGGCCCTCCATCAGTTGCTGCTTCGACTGCGCCGTGAACTTGAAGCCCTCGAAATTGCCGCCCCCGCCGCGCTGCAGAGCCTCGACCACCGGGTCACCGACCCCCGTCGCATCCACCAGCGCCGGCGCATCGCCGGTCGCCGCCCGCACGCCCTCGATCGTCTCTTGCCACGGCGCCTGCCAGCGCTCGAAGCGGCACACGCGGCCCTCGAGGTCGAGCGCCACGCCGACCGTCCAGTCCTGCGATTTCGCCAGGTCCCAGCCCCAGCACGCCGGCGGCGTGCCACTGACTCCGTCCGTCACGCACTCGGCAATCGCCGCCAGCCCGAACGGGTTGCCGCCATCATCGGATGGCTCGGCCAGATAGAGCTCGCGGAACACCGCCTCCGGGAGCGCCCGCCTGGCGTCCTCGACCTCGGCCGCATCGAGCACCCCCGCCGCGATCGCATCCGCCGCGATCAGCTTGGCATACCGCATGCCGGGCTCGCCCGCCTCGGCCCGCCGCGCCAAGGCATAGAACCAGTTCCGCCGGCCCTTGACGTTGCCGATGATCCTGACCGGCCCCTGGGTCGCCGTCAGCGTCGTCCGCACCGCGTGCCACGCTTCCTCGCGCAGCCGGCTCGCCTCGTCGATCACGGCGGCGTGAACGTCCTCGCCGTAGAGCCCGTCCGGCCGCTCGCCCGACTTGAACCAGACCACCGCGCCGTTGCCGAGCGCGATGGTGAGCCTCGCCTCGTTGGGCTGGCACAGCCTGCGCGGCAGCTTGCCCTTCAGCCGCCGGAACGCGATCTCCGCCTGCTGGTAGGAGGGCGCGATCCACCAGTAGGCGGTACCCCGCCGGCCTCCCATAGCCTGCTCCAGGAGCCACACGATGCAGCCCCACGTCTTGCCCGATTTGGTCGAAGCCTCGATCAGCCCGTACCGCTCGGCGTGGAAGATGGCCTCACGCTGCCGTTGATATAACCACGGCCTCTCATAATCGATCGTCTCGACTGTCCGCACTCCCGCCAGCCTTAACTTCCTGCGCCGGAGATCTTTCGCTGATCCGGAATGTGAAGCGTGCTCCGCTCCCTTCTGGATCGCCGGAGCCGTGAGGCAACCTCTCGCGGTACTTCTCGGGACGATGCGCCCGCAATAGAAGGGCGAGAAGGCTATCGGAATATCGGCGGACGGTCAGCGGCTTCCCGGAATCGTCCCGGACCATCCGTCCGCCATAAACGACGGTTGTCTCAACTCCTTCGATGGCCCGGCGCCGTGCTTCTGCCTCGAGTGCATCAGTCGCGATTTCAATCGCCTCGCGCCACGCGGCAGCAAAGTGCGTATCGCGTTCACGCCAATGATAAAAACGGCTCCTCGAAATGCCGGCGCGCTCGGCCGCCAGAGAAACGCTGCCCGTTGTGGCCAGAAGCTTCAGGAATCGTTCCCGCTCCGCCTTATGAATACCCATGCCGCAAATCACCTCGATATCGCGACTCGGGTCCACGTAACGACGCGCCCGAAGATTGCTCGCAACGCCAATCTGCGAGGCTTTGTCCCCGGCGCATACGACTTCGACAATAGCATCATTACTGCCCGAAACTGTGCCATTTGGTCAAGTCGAGAGTGGCCCGCCATTTGATTCGGCTACGGCGTCCCGGAGCATTGACCCCCGGAGCATTGCGCCTCGGTAAAGGTGATGCAAGGCCAGGCCGTTGCTATGCTTCTCGCGGACGAACATCCCGAATGAGCAGCCGGCACGGACTCGATCCGTCACGCATGATCGCCGCCACAGGAAGAAGTATTCACCACGACACACTTGGACCACTTCACCGCCGCTCAAAGCAAATCAACGGCTCCCCCAGCCCCGACCCCAAAATCAGCGCACCACCCTTCAGGTTGGG
>JAEHJW020007964.1_pt1 | contig 33025 bp, 37 predicted proteins | sample 9271431 | NCBI WGS metagenome assembly JAEHJW02 | reverse complement strand
TAATAACCGACATTGAGGATGCGTTCTTTGTCGACTGCGGGCTGACCTACGATGGTAGGAACACGGCGGGGATCACGACCTGCACCCTCACCGGCGGGACCACCTGGGATGTGGAGGACTCCCTGACGGCCACCTTCTCGACTGCGGTGTGGAGCGGGTCGAGCGACATCGGGGACCAGATTGTGATGAAGGACGCGGATGGGGAGACGATCTATCGCTTCACGGTGACGGCCTACACGAGCCCCACCGTGGTGACCGTGCAACCCAACCGGGACATCCCGGTCGGCTACCAGGCCGTGGCGCGGACGGACTGGTCCATCGCGCGGGACACGTTGTCGGGGCTGGACCACCTGGAAGGGAAGTATGTTTCGGTCCTGTCGGACGGGTTCGTGGAGGCGCGTGCCGCTGTCCAGGGTGAGACCGAGCAGAATGGGCTCCTGGTCTCCGGCGGGATCATCACACTCAGCCAACCGGGATCCGTCGTCCAAGTGGGTCTCCCGATCATCGGGGACCTCAAGACCCTTTCGGTTTCTGTCCTGGGTCAGGAGAACGTCGTCGACAAGAAGAAGTCCATCCCCGCCGTTCGAGCCCAGCTCCTAGAGAGCCGTTCGCTCTTTGTGGGCAGGGATGTGGACCACTTGTGGGAGGCCAAGGAGCGTTCCACTGAGCCCTATGCGCTGCCGATCAGATTGCAGGATGGCGTGGTGAGCATCTTCATCTCCACCCCCTGGAGCCCGGATGGCTCAATCTGTGTCCGGCAGTTGAACCCGCTCCCGCTCACCATCACATCCATCATCCCGGAGGTGCATGTTGGCGGAAATTAAATTCAGGCCCATCACCTCGGACGACTTCAAGATCGTGCATGACCACATCCGCCGCGAGAACGTCGAAGAGTTACAGATGCAGGACGGCCTTGAGCTTGAGCAGATCATGCAGTGGTGCGTGGATAACTCTGATGTTGCGCTCACGGGTGAGATCGACGGTGAGCCCGTCTGCTTGTTCGGCGTCGTGTCTGCGGATACCCCTGGGGAGGGCGCCCCGTGGATGTTCGGGTCCTCCCTGATCGACAAACACGCGGTGGCGTTCCTGAAGGCATCAAGGCACGTGGTTGCCACCTTCCTTGCCGAGTGGGACCATCTCCAGAACTGGACGGATGCCCGCAACACCAGGGGCCTCCGGTGGCTCAAGTTCATGGGGTTCACCATCCACCCCGCAGAGCCACACGGTCCCAAGGGGCTGATGTTCCACCGCGTCGAAAAGAGGAGCACCCCATGTGTGTGACACTTGCCATCGCCGCTCTCGCCATGACCGCCGCCAGTGGGGTCGCCGCCGCCCAGGCCGCGAAACAACAGGGTGAGACCGCAGCTGATATCGCCCGGTACAACTCGGATACCCAAAAGTTTCAAGCGAAGGACGCCATCGAGCGCGGCGATATCGCGGCTGAACAACAGCGGCAGAAGGTGAACCAGATCCGTGGTTCACAGGTGGCCTCTCTGGGTGCGATGGGAGTCGAGACCACAACAGGTTCAGCAGGCGCAGTCTTAGATGACACGGCCCGGTTGGGGGCGCTTGACGTGGCTACCATTCGCGCCAATGCGGCAAGACAGGCATGGGGCTATGAGAACCAAGCCTCCATTGACCTCATGCAGGGCGCAGCTGAAAAACAAGCCGGGAAGAATCGCTACTATGGGACGCTTTTAACTACCGGGGCCCAGGTCGCGGGCGGATACTACAAGTCGTCGAAGCACTAGGAGTCCACCATGGGTCTGCGAGTCGGGAACTACCAGCAGCAGACAGAGGCGCAGGCGGCGCCGGTGGCCCGCATGGGGCGACTCCCAGACAACGGGGTGTCCTCCATCGCGCAAGGCATGGGGGACGTGGCTAACACCTTGGCTGGTATCCAGCAGGCCGAGGCCGCGAAGATGGACAAGGTGCGGATCGACGATGCGATCAACCAATCGCTCATGGAGTCTGTCGCGAAGAAACAGCAGATCGCCAGCACGAAAGGGAGAGCCGCCCTTCAGGGTGGGCCCAACAGGGAGAGCCCGTTTAAGCCTCTTGAGGACGACTGGAACGCGAACACCGAAGAGATTCTCAAGGGGCTCGGTAATGACCGTCAGAGAGAAGCCGTGAAGTCTTACCGCGCCCAGCAGTACGCCCACATCGCGGCTTTCACCTTCGCCCACCAGGACCAGGAGATGAAGAGCTACACGGAGGACGTGCATAAGGGGACCATCGCCACAAATCAAGCCCTGGTACAGACTGACCCATTGTCAGAGAAGACCTACGCCACGAGCCGAGCGGCCATCGCAGCGTCCTTTAGAAACAAAGCCGCTATCGACGGGACCCCGGAGGAGCTGCTTAAACCTCAGATCGCTGCGGCCGATAGCGCCCTGCTCGCGGCCAGGCTGGTGGCCCTCACGGACCCAAAGACGGGGAACATTCCGCTGGCAAAGCAGCTCCTTAAAGACAATGCGAACGTCTTAGTTGGAGACCACAAGCACACCATCACAAAACTTGTGGAAGATGCCGCATTCCAGTTCGACGTGCAAAAACTCGCGGACCAGATCACCTCCGAGAATCCTGCGGACTGGGATGCTCGCGCACGGGAACTCACCAAATCGGACCCATCCATTCTGCCGCATCTCCGTCGAGAGCTGGACTATCGCCACACCAAAGACGAGGCGCGGTCGGATGACGCGATTGGGGGCTACCTCGCGAGCTACGAACGGCTTCCTGGCTCCACACCTATGAGCGCACGGGACATCTGGCGCGATCCTGGTGTGCTTAACATGACCCCGGCTGACCGAGTTAAATTGCATGACCGCATGGTTATGATCGACAAGCGGAACAAGGGTGAGGAAGACCCGAATGTCACCATCAACCGGTTTATCAAATCACTTGAACTGACCGACAATAAGGCCGCACTGGTGAACATGACCGACCAGCAGATCGCCTCAATGGGGCTCGGCCCCCAGCTCACCCAGCACGTCCTACTCTCCAAGCGCCAGGCCGCCGGTCAGCTGTCCACGCTCCAGAACGTGAACATGCCCGCTGCCGACTTCAATACCGCGCTCGATGAGAACGGGATCAAGTACAAGGGCACGTTGAACAACAAGCAGCGGGCGGAACTGGGCGCGTTCAAGGCAGAGTTCTCCACCCGTGCCGCAGAGAAGCAGATGCAACTTCAGCGGCCCTTGAACGAGCAGGAGTTCAGGCAACTGATTGACCTCATGGGCAAGGAAGTGGTGGTGTCCAAGGGTGCGGGGTCTGGCCTGTTCGGTATGTACGAATCCACGGACAAGAAAAAGCTGTGGCAGGTTGAGAACTTCGGTGACATCCAGGCAACCCCCGATGAGAAGTTCTTCGTATCCGAGTACCTGCGGTCCCGCCACCTTGCTCCAGACAAATACAAGGTCCAGATGGTCCTCGACAAGCTTCGTGCCAGCAAGGCCGATCCAGTGACCGCAGCCAACGAACTCACCAACGAGAGGCTGCGTCGGGTGCGCCAATGACGGACGAGAAGACCAACTCACTTTTCGCGAGCCTCGATAAGGTTGTGGTTGACGAGACCGGGAAGCAGGAGCTGTTCGGGGCCGCCAACCGTGGCGCGAAATACAATCCAGCCCAATACGCGGAGGCCATGAAGATCGGGCGCGACACGGGTGTCACGCCCCCAGCGGTCCTACGTAGTATCCAGCAGTACCAGGCAGACGCTCGCGCCAAGCTCGTCTCGGATCTCTATGGCACGCCCGCTGGATCGTGGGTGATCTCGCACCCCGACAATGCCGTGCTCGCGCAGGACACAGCCCACGAGCTGCACGGTATCCAGAACTCGCTCGACAAGATCCCCGCTGATGCGACCCCAAGTATGGCTGCCGCCATCAAGGCCGAACGGGAGCGTGTCGCCGCGATCAATTCGCAAGTCAGTGAGTTTGGGTCGTTCACCAACGTGCTCGCGAACACAGCTACCCACTTTGTGGCCCCTGTGATCAAAGGCCTGGATTGGGGCACCACCGCATGGGACACGGCAGCGGACTGGGTTGTCTCTACCCTCACCAACCAAGAACGGATGGCTAACCCTAGCCCTGGGAACTTTCTGAAGGATCTGGCGGCAACGAAGGATCTACCCACGCGGGTGAGCCCATCTCCAACCCTCGTTGACCCCGAGACAGGGAAAACATTTGAAAACCCTGATGCACGGGTCACCGGGAACCGGACGCTTGATACGCAGATCTTCAACCGCGAAGCCCTGAAGTCCGTGCAGGAAATCCCGGTCGAACTCGGGAAGATGGTACTTGCGGGCAAAGCCCTTGAGGGGCTCGGGTGGTCCGCCAGGTACGCACAGAAAGGAGTCGGGTTCCTCTTTGGGGCGGACTCCGCCATGCGGACCCAGAAGCAGGCTGCCGAGCGCCGCCAGGCCAACGGGTTGCCACCCAACCCTGCGGCTGACCTGACCGAAGCGAGTTTGAGTTTCTTCACGACCTATGCGCTCATGGGCGGGTTGGTCCCTGGTGCAGGTTCAACCCCCACGCTTGGGATGGACTTATTCGGGAACCCGGCCAAGGTGGCCCTGCGCGACACCCTTACCACACCGACGCAGACATTGGCTGGCGATATCGCCCAAAAGACCGCCAGGGCCGCGCTACTGGCCCCGATTATGAGCGGCATTTCAAACCTCGGGGCGCGCCTCCATGGTGATTCGCCGGACCTGTTCGAGGGGGCCGTGGGCAATTTCGCTACCTTCGCCGCCTATGAGAACATCGGAGTGTTTGAGCGGATGGCCGCCATCGCCCAGAATTCGGTGCTCAACAAACGGGCCCAGGCCAAGTTTGAGGAGGTCACCAAGGCTCAACTCCAGGGCACCCCGTTCGAGACTTCCTCCATTAAGGCGGAGGATCTCGTCTCATACTTCCAAAGCAAAGGCCTGGACGCGGAACGCCAAGTAGAGAAGCTGTTCGGAACCTCCCCAGACGAGTTCCGCATCGCGCTCCGGGCCGGTGGTGACATCGAGATCCCCATGGAGAAGTACCTGGCCAGGGTGGCGCCCAGTGAGCATGCGGACGCCATTGGGAAGATGCTGCGGATCGGGGGTTCGGATGCGACCGTCCAGGACGTGAAAACGCAGCTGGCCATCGCGGCGGATACCGCTCAGACGATGCAGGCGATCCAAGCCCTTCCGGTCGCTGATCCCGAACGCGACCTGCTGCGCGACAAGATCGCAGCGGAACTTACCAAGGCCACCCGTGTCTTCACGGAGCGCCAAGCCAAGGAGATCGCGGATTTCCAGGCCAAGGTGTACACCGTGCAGGCCCAACGTGTCGGGATGACCCCCACTGAACTCTTTGAGAGCCGAAAAGTTTCCTTCGTGCGGGACACACATGATACGCTGGACCAGGCTAAGGGGGTGGACTATGGCATCACTGATCGACCTGTCGGGACGGGGGCCGCTGCCGAAGTTCCGCATGCCACACTTGGGCGAGTCAGCCCGCTCCTACGCCCAGGCGAGGGCCAAGTTCATGGCGGAGGCCTTGCAGCAGGCGAAGCCGCAAGAACCCTCGCCAACCCAGAAGTCAGATTCGCCCAAGCTGTAGCACCACCGGCAATGACGTGGTCAGGGACCGAGGGCAACCATGCCTCGGTCGTCGCCGAGAACCGCGATGCAGCTCCCAATGTGGGTAGTATGGGCCCCGGTGCCCACGTCTCTGCGGGCCCGCACATCGCGAACGAATATGCCGGGAAGAACCAGAATGGGCTCTTCCGTGTGGGGCTCAAGTCCAACTACATCCCGTTCGACGCGAGCACCGAAAAGATGTACTCCGTCGAGGAGGCCGTGAAGCTTGGCTTCAAGACCGACCGTCCGCTCAGTGGGAATGACCTATGGATGCATTCCGTCGCTGCGGCAGGCATGGACGCTACCGTGGCGAAGCTGCAATCCCACGGATTCGGCGGGCTCTACTACAACCATGGCGGTGAGGACGCCTGGAGTATCTGGAAGGACGAGCACATCCACGGCTCGCGCCCGACCGACATCCAGACCGCGATGCAGGACTACGCACGTCAGGGATCGCGTCGCGATAGCATGACCGGTGAGCTGAAGCTGGCGCAGCCAGTGCAGCTCTTCCAGGCGACAGAGCGGGTGGCGTCGCGAACTGCGCGGAAGATCATCCTGGCGGATCCGAATATCAAGCTGGCCGACTTTACGAAGGCGATGAAGGCGGAGCTGGGTGCCGAGGCGAAGGGGTTGGACTTCCGCAAGTTCCGCGAGCTGGGGCAGACCAAGGAGATCCCAGGTGCGCCGCCCGCGATTCGAGACGAGGCTGGCGTCAAGGAGCTGGAGCAGAAGCTGCTGGAGATGGCGCAGGCTGGAGAGGTTGGAAAATACTTCTACCGCGACAGCGAGGCTGGCTTCCATACCCTTGGTGGAGGTGATCCACTCCTGACCCTGAAGTACGCCGCGTCCGCAGGGCTCTACTCCCCGTCCGATGGTGTGCTCTCGAACGCGATCCACTCTGTCCGCGCAGGGGAGCAGGCCCGCGCAGGCCTGCCGGTTGAGGCGGGTCGCTATCCAAATGCGAAGCGTGACATCGCGGAGCAGATCTGGGCCGCGAAGACCCAAGGCGAGGTGATGGGCATCCTCAAGAGCCAGAAGGTGCTGCCCTTCATGCAGAGCATGATCACACAGCTCCTCCACCCTGAACTCGCGGGTGATCTGAACCCGGTCATCGACATGCACATGATGCGGGCCGGTGGATACGAGAACGATGTTCCATCCTCCGCGCAGTCGCTCTTCATGCAGCAGCGGGTCCGTAACGTGGCGAAGACTTTGGGCTGGAAGAACGAGGAGACCCAGGCCGCGATCTGGGCCACCCAGAAGGCTCTCACCGACAAGACCTCGCCACAGGAGGCTAGCGCGAACTTCCTCGACGCCTTCAACCGGCGCACCGGCAGCGTGACCGTGGAGGCTGTCCCCGGCGACTCCGTGCGAAACCAACTGTTCCCAGGCTTCGCCAACGCCACACCAGCCGACATCGCTTCGTTCCACAACGAGAAGATGGACCTGTTGATGCGAGCGGCTCGTGAGCAGGGGCTCCCGATCACCCGCGACCAGCTCGGGTTGGGGTTCTGGGGGCTCTCTAGTAACCCCGCGACCAGTTTCCATGTGGTGCTCCCCGCCGCGAAGGGCGGAGAGATGTCCCACGCCTTGGACCCTGGCGCCCTTGTGGCCGTGCGACAGACCGCGAAACTGTTCGGCGCGATTCTGAATGATGGCGGCATCGCGGAGCAGGAAGCCATCGGTTGGAACCGGCCCTTCCACGACAACGCGACCAAGGACCAAGCGAATGCGATCCTCTTTGAGTTGAACCGTCCACTTACCCCTGAGGAGGTCGTGAAGATCGGCGCCGGTCTCGACAAACTGGGCGTCGCCTACCCGGATGCATCCTCCATCGAGAACGGCCTGCGGGTCATCTCACCGATGGAGGACTGGGCGTGGAAGAGTGTGATCGGCACCGGCTCCCCAGCGGAACAGCGGAAGGCTGCGAGTGCGTACCATGATAAGATTGAATCCCTGGTGAAGGATGTTGTGGGCGACGCCGTCAAGAGTTCCGGCGCGTACCACAGCGAGGGCGAACTGATAGGGAGAGACCAATATGAAAATGCTACCGGCCAGCCATCCGATATTTCAGGAGGGCGTCTCGCTCGTTGGCGTCAAGAAAACACCGCGATCAATGACCGCTACCGCACCGAGTTCGGGTGGGGCAACCCTGACGGCACCCGTACCGCAGCTGGAGTCGACGGACCAACCGCAGGCGTCGTCCGAATAGACGTCCCACCAAGAGGCGCGAACGCAGTCAGCATCAAAGGCGTACACTTCACCAGCGCCGATGGACTCGCCAGCCTGGATCCACAGATGCATGGCACAGGCGCGCCCGGAGCGGAGAAGGACCGACTTGCGAGTGCCACGGACCCGCGCATCAAGCAGCGGGCATACGTCTACATCGACGGCCCTGGCGTCCGCAAGGAGCCGGGCGTTTCTGGGGCTCACAAGTACGCCGCGCAGCTCGACAACCTGTACCCGATGGAGGCCGACCCAGAGGGCCTCCGCGCCGCAGCGGGCTCGGATCTGAACCGCTTCGAGAGCAGCGTGTTAGACGCTGGTTACAGTGGCTACACCTCGCCGCGCCCAGGCAAGTATGGGTCTGCTGTTCTCCTGGGCCCGGATGCTGTACCTGTGACCCAGCTCTACCAGATGGCACCACCCTTCTACTCCGAGCTGTCCCGCACGGTTCCCGACCTCTCAAAGATTGCGAACAAGGATGGCCTTGTGGACGTGGCGCAAGCAAAGTCCTGGCTCGCTGCGCGGCAGAAGGAAGGCAAGTTTAAGCAGATGGAGCTGGATTCGGTGGGGCTTCCTGAGTGGCTCGATTTGCAAAAGGGCAAGGTGTCCGTGGAGGACATCAAGAACTTCGTCGAGCAGGGTGGAGTGAAACTTAAAACTCGCGTTTTATCCTACGCCATGAGCCCTCTTAACACGGCGCGACTGGATGAACTCGCCAACAGCACAGCCACACTCACTGAGGCACAAGGCAAAGAGCTATCGCGGTTACTCACTCTTGAGGGCAAATACCACCGTGGTGAGTTCGCACCTTTATTTGGAGAGTACACAGTCCCAGGTGGGTCCAACTACACAGAGGTTCTGCTGACTATCCCAGCCAAACTGTCAGGTTTTGAAGCCTGGCTTAAAACCAAACCAGCGAACGCCTATGGGACTGAGGCTGAAGCCAAATTGGCCTATCGCAAGGAGACGGGTGGATCCCTAGCTTACCCGAACAACCCAGGCAATTTCACGGCGAGCCACTGGCAGGGGGTTCCCAACGTCGTCGCACACGTCCGCTTCGACACCCGCACGGATGCCGAAGGCAAGAAGGTTTTGTTCCTCCAGGAGATCCAGTCTGACTGGGGGCAGAAGGGGCGAGCAGAAGGGTTTAAGGATCCAGCTAAGGCGTGGACCGTCCGCTTCCCAAACGGTGAGGAGTCGTTCTTTCCGACCAAAGACGCGGCAGCGAAAGCCGCGAAGGTCAAGATGGGCTACGGCGCTGCGACCTATTTCGAGACCATAGGCCTCCCAAGCGCCCCCTTTGTCACCGACACCAAAGCCTGGACCACTCTCGCCATCAAGAGCATGATCCGCTACGCCGCAGAGAACGGCTTCGACCGTATCGCCTTCGCCAATGGCGAGCAGAACGCAGAGCACTACGATCTGAGCAAAAAGGTGGACTCGGTTAAGTGGGACCCGCAGACGCTCCATCTGGTCGGCATGAAGGGCAAAGAGATACTTATCTCCCAGCCTGGAGTCGGGCCGGATCAACTCGCGAATTACATTGGTAAGGACGCAGCCCAGAAGCTCGTAGATTCCCCACTCAACAGCGTGGGTGATCACGAAATCAGCGGGCCGGATCTCTCTGTCGGCGGCGCAGGCATGAAGGCCTTCTACGACAAGATCATCCCCCAGGTCGCGAACGACGTGCTGAAGAAGCTCGGCGGCGGGAAGGTGGGGGAAGTGAATTTCAACATCCCCACAAAGCACGAATTGGCCTCAAAACTAGAAGACCATGGTTTTTATGATCCCGAGACCATTGATATCCAAACCATACTGGAAGCCAATCACGGAAGAATCCCGACATGGTTAAGCCCCAAAGAGGTTGATATCATTGAGACAGGTGGGCTTGCTGACTATCGTCCTGAAATAACATTGAATAAGCAGCCTGGCTTCGACATCACTCCCGCGATGCGCGAGAGCGTGATGCAAGGCCAGCCGCTCTTCCAGCCTGGGCAGGATGACGCTCGCGGCATGATCACCTTCTCTCCAGGGCGCGACGGCCAGCCGCGCCGGTTCCCCATCACGCTCTTCCAGAATGAGAACCGCTCCACGGTATTCCACGAGCTGGGGCACTTCTACCTTGAGCTGCTCGGCGACATCTCCGAGATGCCCACGGCAGACGCATCCGTGAAGGCCGACTACCAGAAGGTGCTCAAGTGGATGGGCGTGAAGGACCGCAGCGAGATCAGCACCCAGCACCACGAGCAGTTCGCCGACACATGGCTGAAGTATCTGGAGACTGGCAAGGCACCGACGCCCGAGCTGGTATCGCCCATGCGGAAGTTCACCTCCTGGCTTAGGAAGATCGGGGCCCAGCTCATTCAGGCAGATGCCCCCCTGACGGACGAGATGCGTGGCGTGTTCGACCGGCTCATCGCCAGCGACAAGGAGATCGAGGCTGCGCGGGCAGAGAACGCCACGCGGGACTTCACCCAGGAGCAGTTGGGTATGACCGGCCCCGAGTACGAGGCCTACTCCAGAATGGCAAAGGATGGCGTCGAAGCTGCCCGTGAGGCTCTCACCGTCAAGGTGATGCGCGAGATGGGCCGCGAGGACAAGAAAGCCTACAAGGAGCTGCAGGCCAAGACCCGCGCCGAGGTGGACGCGGAGACCCTGAAGATGCCCGAGTTCGAGGCTTTGGCCGCGATCAAGGGCGAGGGCGACCTGCCCGCCAAGGTCGACCCGGCGGACATGGGGATGAGCCTCGTCGCCGAGGAATACAACGTCGACCTGAATGCCCTCCTGAAGCAGCGGAAGGCCCTTTCTGACCGCCTCGTGTCTGAACGGATGGACCTGGCGCACCCGAGCCTCCTAAATGACCCTGTGGCCCTTCGGGCTGCGGCAGTCGAGGAGTTGAACGGCAACCAGCTGGAGCGCCGTCTTGCTGCGGAGCTGAAGGCCTTCCGCAAGGCTGAGCAGAAGGCCCGGCCAGTGGTGGACCAGGCCCTGAAGGACCAGATGGGTGAGCAGCGGGCGGCGGCGGGCGACCGGCAAACCCTCACCGAGGAGCAGCAGCGCATTGCCCGCGAGCAGGCGGGGCTGGACCGGGCTGGGCAGACCGAGGCCCTGGTGCTGCCCAAGATCGCCTCGTTCCGTATTGCAGCCAGCGCCTACATCAGCAACACCGCACCCTGGAAAATCCGGCCCGACCTGATCCTCAACACCCAGCGCCGGGCCGCGCGGGAGGCCTATGCCGCCGCGCTGAAGAACGACTATGCCGGTGCCGCCAAGGCGAAAGAGCAGGAGATCCTGAACCACTTCCTCTACCGCGAGGCCGTCCTGGCTCGGGAGGAGTCCGAGAAGATCTACCGCTATGGGCGCGACGGGCAGAAGGACGCCTTCCAGGCGAAGCTCGGATTGGCCGGTGGTGAGTTCCAGGCGCAGTGGAACGAGCTGGCGAACCGCTATGAATTCGCTCGCATCCCCAACACCGAGATCATCCAGCGGCAGCAGGAGTTGGCCGCGTGGGTGAAGCAGATGCAGGACGCGGACGAGCCCATCGACATCGACCCGTCGCTCTTCTCTTCCAAGCCGCGCAACTGGCGCGAGGTGCCGATGAACGAACTGCGGGCGGTCCATGATGCGCTGAAGAACATCGAGCACGTCGCGCACCAACAGCTTGAGATGACCATCGAGGGTCGCCGGTACAACTTCGCCGAGGAGCGGGCCCGGCTGGACAAGGTGGCACGGGAGAACAACAGCAAGAAACCCAACCCGGCCGGTGGTGCAACAGAGACGCTCAGTGAGAAGGCCTCCAAGCCGCTGCGTGACTTCAATGCGTACATGACCAAGATCGAGTGGATCATCGACCAGCTCGACGGTGGTGACATCAACGGCCCGGCCCGGAAGAACATCAAGCACTTGATCGACGAAGCTGCGGGTCGCGAGAAACAGATGGGTGATGACATGAAGGTGAAGCTTGTGGAGGCCTTCAAGGACATGACCCGCAGTGATCGGACCCACGAGACGGACTCCATCGGGATCCAGTTCCCCACGATGGACCGGCCCATGAGCCGGGCGCAGCTCTTCTCCTGGGTGCTGAACCTGGGCACGGAAGAGAACCGGGTGATCGCGCTGGACGGGTGGGGCCTGCGGGACAAGGACGGCAACGAGTCGCCCCTGGTACAGGAGGCACTCAGCAGGATGACCGCCCGCGAAGCCACACGAGTCCAGGCCATCTGGGACGCTCTTGAATCGCTCCGCCCCGAGATCGCGGCAAAAGAGCGGCGGATGAAGGGCATCGAGCCGAAGTGGAAGAAGCTCACCCCATTCACAATCACCACGTCGGATGGGCAGAAAGTCGAGATGCGTGGCGGGTACTTCCCTCAGGTCGCGGATCGCACCCGCAGCCACATCGGGGAGACCCAGGCGGACACCGAATCTACCAGCATCGCGTCCCTGCGCCCCACCACCTCCACGAGCCACACCAAGACCGTGACAGGGGCAACCTACCCGGCCCTGCTGGACTATGCCACCGTGCTCGCGAAGCACCTCCCGGCTGTCATCAAGGACACGGCTGCGGGCGAGGCCGTCCGGTACGTCTCGAAGTTCCTCACGCATGACGATGTGAAGGCCACGCTGCGGGAGACCGCTGGCGCGACGAAATATGGGGAGTTTCTCCCGTGGTTGAAGTCCTACACCACGAACGGAGTGGATACCGCGCACGACGGCGGGCCGATCCTGCGATTCCTGATGAACCGAAGATTAGGCATGGTCATCGCCCGGCTGGGTGGCAACGTCACATCCTATGTGGTGCAGGGCGGAGACTCCCTCAAACTGCTCGCAGATCCCACCACGAACAACTCCAAGTTCCTCGCGGTCCACTATCCGCAGGCGATCTACGACATTCGCAGGCACCCGTCTGAGATGATTGCAGAGATCCGGCGCCTATCGCCGAATGAGATGAGGTTCCGCGAGGAGAACTTCAACCGAGAGATGCTGGACATCATCAAGTCCAAGGGGCCGATGGACGAAAAGAAGCAGATGGTCGCAGACTTTATGATGCGCGGGTTCGCTGTGATGGACCGACTCCAGACGTTCCCCGCGTGGCTGGCAATGTATAGGCAAGGCATGGACACACACGGCAACGAAGCGCAGGCCGTGATGGAAGCTGATCGTCTCATCGCTCGCGCTTTCCAGGCTGGTGAAGGGCGGAATATGTCGCGCATGATGCGGGACACCGGGTGGACCAAGCTGATCACCACGTTCGGCGGAGATGCGAACACATGGTATGGGCTCGTGGGCTCTGCGTTCGAGAGCAAGAACGTGCTCCGCGCCTCCACGGCGCTGATGGCGCTCGTGGCGGAGCAGATGATCGCAGCCACGGTCAGGAAAGGATTGCCAAACAAGGACGACATCGGAAGCTGGACCATTGACCAGATCGTGACCGCACTCTTGAACCCTCTTGGGTGGTACGGCGATGCGGCCCAGTACGGCATCAACACCGCGCAGGGCAAGTTCGCAAAGTTCAACAATCCAACCATGGACGCTATCGAGAAAGCCATCCTGGCCCCGGTGGGGGCGTGGAAACTCTACACTGGCGAGAAGGATGACCCTGAGAAGGTGTTGATCGACGTTGCGGAGGCTGCCGGATTGTGGGCCGGGATCCCCGGCACAGGCCAGTTCATCAAATCCTGGAAGTACCAGCACGGCATCCGCACGGGTACTCAGGAAACGCCCGACAATGCAGCCCAGAACATCCAAAGAACGGTCCTGGGCCCGCCCCCGAAAGGCAAGTGATGGCGAAACGACGCAATGACCTCCTCCGCCCAAAGCCGTCCTACGAGCCGCAGGACGGGGGACTGCTGCGTTATGACCGGGGCGGGTATTCGGAGGCTCCACAAAATGTAGCGTCCCTTGTCGCGCCAGGCAACGAAGGCGACATCCTCATGCTCGAGGGCGGGCTCGCGGTTTGGAAGACCGCTCTGTGGACCTCATGGAATCCCGATGGCGAACCGGCCTCGCCAAGCGCGTTGGACGATGAATTCAATACGACTTCATTGGATGCGAAGTGGACGACGGTGAATTGGGGCTCTGCCAGCTCCACCGATGTGAACACATCGGTGCCTGGATGCCTTAGGATCAGCGGGGTCGGGGCTATAGCCCCGACACTTATATGCGCCATGCAATCGCTACCGAGTGGGGATTTCTGTGTGGTCACTAAGGCCTATATGACCGGAATATCGGGTGCCATCAGTTACGCTTATGCGATCGTGGTGGCCGACGGTGTGACAGCTGGAGCTGGTTCGCAGCTGGTTGTATGGTGTGGCGAATACCTGCAATACACTAGACACGTAGCAGCTTATGCCTACACCAACTACAACACAGTAGGAGCCCAAACCGGCCGCGTAAACTATCAAGAAGGCATAACCCATATTCGGTTAAGGAGGGCTAGTGGGGTATATTACCTTGGACTAAGCGTTGGTGGGAAAACATGGGAAGAAGAGGTTATCACAGTGGCGTTTACGCCCACATATATTGGTCTTGGGGCTTATTTGAACAATCCTACGACTACTATTGCGTTCGAATACTTCAGATACTCAAACAGCGCGACCGCTACCTTCGGGCGGTCCGAGAAGCACTTTTAGGAGGCATCCATGACCCTCACCACATTCGATACCATCGTCACCCACGCGGGAAACAGTGTCGCCACCGTATTCACTTTCCCATTCAAGGTTTTTGAGAAGACGGATCTGATTGTTTACACCACAACCGGGGCCACGGTGACCACCTTAACCCTGGACACAGACTACACGGTTTCAGGTTTAAGGAATGGCTCTGGTGGGAGTATCACAACCACTGTGCCGGTGGCGACGGGGACCACCATCACCATCAAGAGGCAGTTACTCTACAAGCAAGATGTGGATCTTCGGAACCAGTCCAAGTTCTACCCAGAAACCCACGAAGATGAGTTCGACCGGCTTACGATGATGCTACAGCAATTGGCCACGAAGGTCGCGCTGGCCGCTGGTGAGGTGGCGCCTAGTGGGGTGGTTTCGTGGGGGGAAATACAGGGCAGTTTGGCTTCTCAGGTCGACCTAAGCACGGCGCTTGGGTTGAAGGCCCCATTGGCTTCTCCAACCTTCACAGGTACCCCCGCTGGCCCTACGGCATCACCGGGGACCAACACGACGCAGTTGGCCACCATGGCAGCCATCTACGCTGAGCGTTCCGCCACCAAAACACTCACGAACACCCGCCTGGATAGGCGCGTCACTAAGATCGTCACCGGAGCGACCGCGACACCCGACGCCGATGCCACAGACTTGTTTTGTGTCACCGCGCTTAACCAGGGGTTGACGATAGCCAACCCAACCGGGACCCCCACCGATGGCCAGATCCTACTGATGAGGATCAAGGACGACGGCACCACTAGATCTCTGGCGTGGGGGTTGGCATATGAGGGTGACATCGTGCTGCCCACTGCCACGGTGGCGGGGAAACATATGACCTTCGGGTTCCTCTACAACACCGACAACGCACTCAATAAATGGTGTCTTGTCGGATTTGTGATCCAGGCGTAGCCATGATAGAGCTGGTATCGTCAGCAGTTGAGAACTGGCCCACCTATCCGCCATTCACCCCTGGTGACGGCATCCCGCGCACGGGCTGGCATCAGGGAGATCCGTCAAAGGGCGAATCAATAGGCGGGGCCTATATGTTCGCGCTAGGATATCCGGCCTCAGATATGGGGATAGGCACATACTCCAACGCCTTCTCTGGGAATAAGATCCATAAGTTCAGGCGATGGCGCTATAGGATTGGGAAGATTATTCTCACGGTTTCAAACTACGGAATCTATACCGGTGGCGGGTCGGTTAGCGGTTTACAGTATTGGTCGGCTGGGATACCGGGCGATATTGCGTCATGGGCCCCACATGAAGTGTTCCCATCTATCAATTACGGAATTGAAGGCACCGGAACGCATGTGATCGACGGGGCGGTCAGCCCGTGGTTCGAGTACGATCTCACAGCAGCGGAGTTACCTCTTCTGCGAGTCAGCATCGCCTGCTCGTCGCGTATGACATCTTCTGCGTTCGGGGCCTACGCCACCGTGTCCATGGAAAGAGCTATGATCGAAATAGACGACGATATGACGAGCCTATTCCTAACCAGAAATTCAGCCGTAAAACTGCCAGATCCACCCACGAAGCTGTGCAAGTGGGGCTACTAGGAGAAGCCATGGAACTCACACTCAAGCGGGTCAAGTTCAACGAGAACGCCACCCACGGAATACTCTATGTCGATGGCGCCTATGAGTGCTACACGCTTGAGGACAAGGTCCGCGTAGACGACCCAACGACTCCCGAGGATGAAGGAGACAAAGTCCCACATGAGACTGCTATCCCGCAGGGGACCTACAGTGTGATTCTCAACTTCAGCCCGAAGTTCGGTCGCATCATGCCGCGCCTGTTGAACGTACCGGGTTTCGACGGGATTCTGATCCACAAGGGGAACACCCCGGAAAACACGTGGGGCTGCATCCTGGTGGGGAAGGTTAGGACCAATGAGGCCATCTACCACAGCACCGAAGCCTTTGCGGCCCTCTTTACCAAGCTCTCCATCGCGTCTAGCCGAGGAGAAAAAATAACCATTGCCATCACCAATGAGGAGCCATGATGAGCATCCTAAGGGTGCTACGGGAAGCGATCAACGATGACATCACCCACCTGGCGTCAAGCACACGCATCGCTCTGCTATCGGCCACTTGGACGCTTTGCCTCGCACTTCTATATGCGGAGTTCCTGTTCGCCATACAGCTCGCCCTATTGGTTAAAGGTGCCGAAGGGTGGGTAGCGGTCATCGACAAAATTTGTGTCTGTCTCGCGGCAGTGCTTGTTGGATACGCCACCAAGATGATCGCGGGAATATGGCGAAAGCCGGAAGGAGGGCCCAATGAGTGACGCTAAAAAAGCCTTGATCCTGCTGGGGTGTATTGCCCTGGCGTTCATCTGCCTCTCCGGTTGGAGCTGCGCCAACGCCCACGGTGCAGAAAAAGCCAGGGCTGAGTCTGCCAGGCTAGCCGCAGTAAACCTAGGCCTTGAAGCTGCGAATCGGATCGCGAAACAAGATGCAGCCGCTCTCGCCGAGCGCAGCAGGGTCCTCGAAGACGAGGTAGTGAGGCTTAAGGCCCAGAGACGGCCCAAGCCCGCGCCAGCGGCTCCTGCCCCAGAGAAGGATGAGGAGTTGGCCGCTGCACTGTCCAGCAAGGGGCTTCTGGCTGGCCTGACGGTCCAAATGGGGGTGAGTAGCACCCTTGTGCCGGAGGACGCCAAGAAGGTCTATTCCTGGGCCGGTGAGGCTGAACGGGTCCCTGGGTTCGAGGCCAAGAGTGCGACGGATGACGCCATGATTGCGGCCCAAGATCAACTGGTGTCCGGCTTGAAGGCAGAGGTGGTGAAAACGAAAGAGATTGTGGTCCTGTGCGAGAAACAGATCGAGGTGGTCTCTCAACGTGGGGATGCCCTGCAAAAAGAGAATGAGCACCTAATCTCGGTACAGGTAGCGGAGAAGTGGAAAACAAAAATTAAGATCGGTGGGGCGCTGGCAATCGGAGGCGGGATCGTCTACCTGATAAAAAAGTAGTTGGTGATCCGTGAAAATTTAGCTATTTAGGCGAACTCGGAAATGGGATAAGCCCCGTGATTTCAATCCCGGCGGTTCGCCTTTGCCGGGGAATTATCAAATTGCGAGTACGCCTAATCCCTAGTTAGGCGACTCAAAAAACCCATTGGTGTCTCCGCAATCCCGTTCCTTTGCAACTTGTGCATGGTCCGAAACCGTTGTGGTCGCAATCATCCCAAAAGATGTCATCAACTTCACGGTATCCCTCGCCTCCACAATGAGTGCAGTCCTCATCGCCGTCAGCGTAATCGTCATCATCGTCCTCGCCTAACCCAGCATTCAACTCGGACCCAGCCTTGACCGCCAGCTTTTCTCCTTCAACCTTCTCGATTTCCATGCTCCCTCCAGCATTTGGCCCAAGGCCGGGCCGGTTAATTTTGTTCGTTAGACCGCTTGATGATGCAGGTATCGCTTTACTGTTTGACGCTTGTGATCTGCCCTGGCATTGACATCCTCAATCCGCAGGTCCTTCGCTTCCGTGAGCAGGGAGATCGCCAGCAGCACGTCTCCCACCTCACGTGTTAATGCTCCACGATTCGTTGGACCGCCCTCGTTGTCCGGGTTCACGCTTTCATAACCATGCCTGAGAATTTTCCCGATAGCTTGCTGGGCTTCACCCATCTCCTCTGCCAGTAGGGCAAGGCGTTCTGCTTCGGACGGGTTCAGTTCATTAAAGTGGTGCATTATTCCCTCCTCGTTGTTGGCTTGGCGGTCTAACCACCCGTTCAACCGGACCCCGCCGTGATCGCCCGGTAACCCAAACGGGTCAGGCGCTGACGTGTCCGACAAAATTGTGTTCATTCCATTCTCCTTCCCCGGCGTGGCCGGTTAACTTTGTTCGTTAGGCGCGTCCGTCCCGACGCCGTTCTAGTTCTTGGTCTGCCATTCTGGTGCAGTCCTTATTACCCCAACCTCTCAGCACGTCCACTTCTTCCCGTAGTGCATCAACTTCTGCTTGGAGTAAGAGCACTTTCCCGTGCTGCCAGCGGCAAACATCTGTGGGCTTGCCCAGGCATTTGTCGGGTGGGCATTCGCACCAGCGCCTAACCTCTCGTTCAACACGGCCCCCGCCGTTCTCGTCTTGTGTCATGGTTAATCTCCTTTCAGGGCTTTAGCGCGGTTGATCCTCAGCCGTACCGTTCGAGTTGGTTTCAGCCGTGGGCTTTCATAATCCGTGGTATCTGGGCTGGGTAGTTCCCCCTTCACGGCTGCGTCGAATAAGGCCAGGGCGGCACGGGCAGCGGTGATCTGGGCCGCCTGCTGGTAGTTGGTTCTCTCGTAATCGGCAACCTCGCGCTTGAGGGCGTCGTTCTGCTCCTTAAGCAAGAACAAGTAGTCCGCACCTCCAGGGCATCCCGATAGGCCATCTATGGCAATGGATCGAGGGTCGCTGTTGTGGTTGCCGTCTCGAATCCAGATTAGGTGCTGGGCCAAGGTGGCTGCTTCGGCTTTCAGAACCTCAACCTCTTGGGTGTGGCGGATCTGCTCACACGGAGTTCCGAATTGGTCGTCAAAGGCGTGAACCAGTTCCTCCACACGCTGCTTGAGGGCCTGAATCTCATCTGCCGCCCATTCAGCGGCGTGGTGGTCAAACGGAGGCAGGCACCCTAACGGTTCCAACGCGTTCCGGATCATGGCTTCCTGCGCGGCGACCATGCCACGGCAAAGTCGAGCGTCTTCCTTCGCGGCGTGGCGCTCAGAAACAAGTGAATTAATTCCACCATGGATGCTGGTTGAGTGGTCCCCGGCATTGTCTAGGATCGCCCGGCAGGATAGCAATTCTTCTTTGTCGGCATCCCGCTCGGCAATGAGTGCTGCGATATCGGAGTCCCCAATCCCCCGAGGGCGGGCCTTCAGGGCGGCGTTCTCGGCCTCCAGACCACGGACTAGATCGGTTGGGGTGCAAGTGTGGATGCTGTCTACTAGAGGGCGCTCTGGCAGTATTTTTGTGCATCGCGGGCAGATAGTCATAACACCACCTCCACCATGACTTCGATCTCTGCCGTTACTGGTAACAATGGGGTGACGACCGCCACTGTAGCCAGGACATGTACGGGCCGTTTCGACTCCCGTGCCAACGCGGCAGCGCGGGCTACTGCACCCTCCATGGAGGTGTGTACAGCCACCGGTGTACCGCCGCCAACCACCTTGTTCATGTAAACACGATCAATCAAGATTTCTCCTTCCCCACCCCTGCCGCCTTCTGCGCTTTCAACAGCACCTTCTCCATGCCGCCCAAAACAGCGGATGCCTGGTCGTGGTTCTTGCCGTTGGTCCACTTCTCGGCCAGCTTGGTGTACTCCGGGAGTTTCCCGGCTTGCTTGAAGATGTTGTAGATCAGGTCGTCTTTCAGTTCAACGAAACGGGCCTGCGCCTCAACAGTCCACCCGCGCTCAAGGGCCTCTGCTGAGAAGGACGTGACGCCTTCCTGGTTGGGCTTCAATGGGGGCTTATTGTCCGCCACTCCACCCCCAGCCGCCTCCGCTTCAGCTTCTGGGGCCGGGTGTAGTTCCCCCTTGTGCCAGAGGTCCAGGGCCACGCCGAACCTCATCGCTCCGTTCCGTAGGGCGTCGGAGATCACCTCCTTCATGTGGTCGCCAGGGCTCCTATTGGGCTTAACATCAGCATGGCCATACCCCAATCTAGTCATGCCACAGATGGTGAGCTTGATCCACAGCCCGCCGTTCTTGTCGAGCCTCGGCAGATTGTCAGCATCAACGGAGAGGGGCTCCCAGCCCCAGAATGGATCCACCTGGAGGATACGATCCGTGACGGCGGCGTGGCCTACATAGTCAAGATGGACGACATTCGGGTGGTGCCAGCCGCCACAGAGGTCACAACGGATACCGTTGTTGATGTCGGCCAACACCAACTCCGTTTGCTTCTTGGTGGGTTTGGGTTTCTTCCCGATCAACTCAGGCGGGAAGTCCACGCGCAATTTTGCGAGCTGCTCAACTACCTCTGTCTTAACACTGGCTTCCATCACCGACCTCCAATCATGATGTCTTCATAGAATTCAACACCAGGGACGGATGCATTATGTTTTTCGGCCTTAGCGTAGGCGGCCAGGCGCTGGTCAGAAATATCCCACCAAGGATCAGGCACAAGGTCGCGATTCACAACCCGGTGTTTCCATGGCCGGTTCACGCGAGACCCAGCGGCTGTTGTCTGCACGGGGGCACTCGTCTCAACCGTCACATTGTGCGCGTCCCGGATCGCCTGGAGGGCCGCCTCTTTGGCTGTATCAGCCTCCTCTTCAGCCATCAGTTCGGCGAACGGGTCCCCAGCGGCACGAGCCTCCTCGGCGGCCTTTTGCGCGGCCTCCATCTTGGCCTTCTCGGCACGCACTTTCTCGGCAGCGATATCATCAAGCCTTTTTTTCTCGGCAGCAACCTTCGCTTCTTCGACTCGCCGCAGTCGGTCCTGCTCCATCTGCCAGCTTGCCATCGGGGCGGAGTAGAACTTCTCGACCTTGGCCAGGTCGTCATCAATGACCCCAAACCTGGCGTTCACATTCTTCCAGGCTTGGTAGATGGGGTCCGCGATCTCCTTGCGGGTCTTCTCGTTAGCCTTTCTCATTGCCTTCACGGCGGCGAAACCCTCGTCCGCCTCACGGTAATCTTGCACGCTGCGTACCGTCACTGGTGCTGACACCAGCTCCATCACAGCTTTAGCCTCCTTCTCAACCCTGTCGATCAAGACGGTTGATCCCACATCTGCCATACATCCCCCTTTGGCAACATTGCCACCCAGAAGTGTAGGCCGTGCAGTACAGGTAGGCAAGAAAAAATTTTGTTGCGTGGTACGCCCCACTGGCTTAACATCTTGTCCATGGGCTATCGACACCTCCTCCCTTGCACGATTGTGGCCGCCGCCGCAGAGTTGGGCATCACCAAGCAATATCTTGGCCAGATCTTACGGCAAGAGGTGGAGGCCAGCTGGAGGCTGTCGAAACGGATCTCGGAACGGTATCCGAAAATCAAACCATGGATGACGGCGCCGAGCGTCTATCCACCACCCAAGGGGAGAAGGTAATGGCGAAGGGGAGCTACGGGAAGACGGAGCACATCCGGTGGCGAGTGGCGCCGATAGGGTCGCACCTGAAACGGGGGCAGCAATTTCTGGCCCACGTGTGGGGGACCAGGGGCGGGTTCTTCTCGGCCATCATTGGTCGGGATGAGATCCACAAGCACAACTCCGAAACAGAGGCCCGCGCGTGGGTTGAGCAGGAATTGAAAGTGGTGTCGGAATGAGTTTCCGGCCCACTCCAAAGAAGCCGCCCTTCCGCTCACAAACCATGCGAGATCTCGCGGTGGAGGCTCCTCACTGTATGAGGTGCTTCGCTACCAACGTGGGCCAGGTCGTGGGCGCCCACCTCGACGCTCTATGGGCAGGCAAGGGAACGGGCCAAAAGTCGCACGACCTAGTCGCGTACCTCTGTGGCGACTGCCACGCAGAACTGAGTGGCGTCATCCGGCGCGGCCTCACGGGTGAGGAGTGTGAACACCAGCATCTCCGAGCCATCTATCTCTCAACCGTCTGGCTGTTCCAGTCGGGACACGCGAAAGTTTCCAGGTTCAAATAGGAGACCACAATGAATAGGCATGACCGGATCGACGCTGACGTTATCAGCACCACAGCCTTGTCTCTATTGGTTCTTGGCCTCCTGGCCTGGGTGGTCTTCCGCCAGCCGCCAGCTGTTCACGACAAAACAGCCGCCGTGGTGCTACGGCCAGAGCCTAGCCCAGCTCCCCAGGTGGAGCCCAAGCTACCCAAGGCCATGGTGGTCTCCTGGTATGGAGACCCGTACCACGGACGGGCCACCGCGAGCGGCGAGGTGTTTGATAAAAATGCCATGACAGCTGCTCATCGCTGGTTGCCGTTCGGTACCACCCTGCGCCTGGCGGTGGCAGGCAAGCACTGCTACGTGCGCGTGAATGATCGCGGGCCACAATCCAAGTATCGTGATCTGGACATCAGTGAGGCCGCAGCCAGGGAATTAGGCATGACAGAGGCCGGTGTTTGTATCGTCTACGTCACCAAAATGAGGATGCCAAAATGATCGCATGGGGGCTTGTTTTGATTGGCATCACGGTACTGATTCACACGTACCAAATCCAGCGCCTATATCTCACCAAGAAGGATAAATAATGATCCAGGCCTGGTGCATCCAGCTGCGCCGCTGGCTAAGAATTCCAGCCAAGTATGGCGGGTGGTGGAACCCGTATCCGAAAAACGATCCCACGCTGAAGTGTAAGTAGTCCAATCCAAGGGGGAGACATGGCAAGATCAAGGAATATCAAGCCGTCGCTATTCAAGAATGAGGTGTTGGGTGACCCTTTGACGGACCCACTCCTCACCATCCTCTTCACCGGGCTCTGGTGCCTCGCAGACAAGGCGGGATATCTGGAGGACCGCCCGGGCAGGATTAAGGTGGAGATTTTCCCCTACCGGCACGGGGTCGACATCAACGGCCAACTGGACGATTTGGCCCGCATGGGGTTCATCCGTCGCTTCACCGGACAAAATGGGCTCCCACTCATCCATGTGACCAAGTTCCTAGAGCATCAACACCCACACGTCACAGAAAAAGAGAGTGAGTTCGTAAAGTTTGACAAAACAAACAGTTGTCCAATAACCGTTAAGCAACCCACCAGTAACTCAAAACCAACCGTAAGGCAACGAAAATATACACGTGCCACTACGTCTGATTCCCTTAATACTGATTCCCTTAAAAAAGACCTGACCCAGGAGGAAAGTAATATTGGGACACGTATCTTAGGGGAGCCAATACTGGCGCAGGTTGACGGTGTGCCGGAACCCGGAAACATTGATGAAACCTGGGCCTTCCTAGACGACGAACTTGGGGGAGGGGAAACACAACCCGCCCTCCTGGGCCAGGCGCTGTTTGGGAACCCATTGATCAACGAGGCCGCCGCAACCACCCCAGTATTCAACGAGGTCCTTCCAGATGTTTTCGTGGGGCTTCTTGATACACCTAGCGGCGGCCACGCGGTGGACGGCGTGTGCCAGCACGAGCACACCATCGTCACAGCTCAGGGCGAGGTCGATCACGATAGGACCTGTACTGACTGCGGGCTGACCTGGGTGGAGGGCCGAGAACCCAACGATGGGATAATCGCGCCCAAGAGACCTTCTGCTGCCAATAAAACCAAAACCAACACCGGGGTGGTAAAGCCAACGGTTGAAACGCCCGAAGTCGCCCATGAGACCTTCCAGCCTGGCCCTCGTGCCAGTGCGGAGGTTGTCCGCGAGCTACTCGATACCAGCACCCTACACGGCATCAGCCACGACTCCCTGTGGGCGTATGCGCTTCAGAAGGGGTACGTGAGGCGAGCCGCTGATGGGAGCAAGGATTGGTTCACCTTTAGCGAGCATGGCGCCGGGAGGTTTTTGAACATGATGACTCCCACCAAGCTGCGTGGGTTCAAAGAACACCTCCGCGAGCACTTCGAGCAGCCGGTGGCGCAATGATCCCCACATTGAGACCGTATCAGGTGGCAGCTGTGGAGTCCGTCCGTAACGAGATGCGGGCCGGATTTAAGCGAGTGATCCTCAAGAGCCCCACTGGGTCAGGCAAGACGTTGACCGCATGTGAAATCATCCGTGGGGCGCAGTCGAAGGGGAAGCGGATCGCGTTCTTGGCGAACAGAATCCATCTCGTGTCCCAGACTGCGCGCGTGCTGTCGAGCTACGACATCAACTGTGGGGTGATCCAGGGAGAAAACACATATGAGCCGTGGCGTAGCGTCCTTGTCTGTAGTATCCAGACCATTGCGCGTCGCGGTATGCCAGACGTGGATCTGTTGATCATCGACGAGTGCCACGCGGCAGCGGGGACTAAGGCCTACCGAGATGTGATGAAAAATCTCCCCGTCATTGGGCTCTCCGCGACGCCCTACAGCCAGGGGCTCGGGAAGGTGTATGAATCCCTCGGCGGCCCACTCTTTGAGAGGGTGGTGACCGCCGCGAATATCCACGACCTGATCGAGCAAGGATTCCTGGTGGACGCGGAGGTGTGGGCCCCAGGGGAACCCGACTTGTCGAAGGTCTCAGTGGTGGCCGGGGACTATAACGAGAAACAGCTAGGTGAGGCGGTGGACAAGGTCGAACTCGTGGGCGACATCATTTCCCACTGGGTGAGGCTCGCGAATGGGTGTAGCACGGTGGTGTTTGCGACCAACATCTCCCACTCGAAACACATCTGTGAACAGTTTCGCGCCATTGGGGTAAAGGCCGAGCACCTCGACTGCTACACCCCGGACGAGGAGCGCGTGGCTATTTTGAAGCGGGTCGCCACCGAGGAGACCACGGTGATCTGTAACGTGGGGGTGCTTGCCGAGGGGTGGGACTTCCCGGCCTGCAAATGCCTCATCCTGGCGCGGCCCACGAAGTCGCTGGTGAGATATCTCCAAATGGCCGGGAGGGTGCTGCGACCGTTCCCGAATAAACCCCAGGCCTTGATCCTGGACCATTCTGGCGTAGTGCGGAGGTTGGGGTTCCCGTGGGACAACTTTGACCAGCCACTGGATGATGGCAAGCCGAAAGTGACCGGCGCCAAGAAACAACGAGAGGAGCCGCTCCCGAAGCCGTGCCCGTTCTGCGCCTTTGTGAAGCCACCACGGACACCGATCTGCCCGAAATGTGGGAAGGAGGCCGTGCGGCCTCATGGTGTGGGGATCGTGGACGAGGATCTTGTGCAACTCACCGGCAAAAAACATCGGCCCAAGGTGGCCGCGCTGGCGGAATTTGGGAAGCAGGAAATTTATTCGCAGCTGCTTGACTATGCACTGCGGCATTCCTACAGTTCAGGGTGGGTAGCCCACAAGTACAAAGAGATTTTCGGAGTATGGCCACGCAGTATGGAGGAATCATCCAAACCAACTGGTCTCGACGTGTCCAGCTGGATACGAAGCCAGAACATTAAATTCCACAAATCTAGGGGGATCGCGTGAAAACAATGGAAGCAGCAAACGGGAAGTGGCACGGGATCCTGGTGGCGCTTGGGGTGGACCCAAAGTTCTTAGTGGACCGGCATGGGCCCTGCCCAATCTGCCACGGGAAGGACCGTTTCCGGTGGGACGATCTGGGTGGTGATGGCACCTACTACTGCTCTCAGTGTGGCGCAGGCGACGGGTTGATGCTGGTCCAGAAGATCCACAGTTGGCCATGGCCCAAGGCGGCGATGGAGGTGGATAAGGTGGTCGGCAATGTGACCGCCACCGAACGGCGCCAGGAGCAAACGGAAACACAGAAGCGTGCTGCGATCAAGCGCGTGCTGAGTAAGGCCTCAAAGGTGGAGCGTGGCGATCCAGTGTGGCGGTACTTATCCCGGCGGTGTGGGGAGCTACATCCATCGGTTCTCCAGGACCTGCGTTATCACCCCCACATGCCCCACCCCGATGGGGGGTTCCATCACTGCATGCTGGCCATCATGCGGCATGCGGATGGGTCCGGGGCCTCGGTCCATAGGACGTTCATTACGAACGATGGCTACAAGGCCACCGTGGACCCCGTGCGGATGATCATGCCGGGGTGTGTGAAAGGTGCCGCCGTGAGACTCGGGGAGAGACCCACCAACCACCCCGTGGGACTCGCGGAAGGGATCGAGACGGCTTTATGCGCCAGAGCACTCTTCGGTGGCGTGGTGTGGGCCGCGATCAGTGCGGGCGGTATGACGGCCTGGGAGCCTCCAACGGGTGTGACCCACGTGGTGGTCTATGGGGACAATGACCTGTCCTTCACTGGCCAAGCTGCCGCCTATGCCACCGCCAGGCGGCTCCGCCAGTTGGGGCTCGCGGTGGATGTGAGGCTCCCTGAAGTGCCTGGCTGGGACTTCGCGGACATGCACATGGACCTGGTCGGGGTGCCTGAATAGGATTTGTGACAAAAGTCACTTGACAAATCGGAACACAGAACCGATTGTGTGTTTGGGATAGAGCCCAGGGGAGAGTGAGATGAGGCAGGTAGCCAGGATGATCGCGGAAGCGTTTAAGGCTGGTCGATGTGCCAGTTGCGGTAACACCCGCACGGACGGGTACGTGGTGTACCTACACGGGAACCCCATCGTGCGGCGTATCGGGAAGAAAACACAGATCAGCCTCGCTGGCTACCCCACCGCCACCACCCGCTCGCGGATCAATGACACCATGCATGTTCTTGGGATTGACGTTCACCTTTTTCAGGCCGACGGGGAACAGTGGATATCTGGCCCAGCCTACGACGGTAACCGGTTCGAGATCTCCATGCCGGAGACCGGCTGGGTGGCTGTGGGAGGGGGTGAGTGATGCCGTACATGCCCATGCACGACTGGTTGGCTAAACGTGCCGCGATGCAGGATGACTGGCAGAACCTTAAAGCCGCCCGAGAGGTCATGCGGGCGCGTGGGGCCCAGGAGTCGGTCGAAGAGATCTCCTGCGAGATGGATGAACTCTATGAGCGATGGCGTGATTTGTACGGTGGCGATATTGAGGAAGGGATGGAATAAACAACCACAACCACGGGGAGGGGAAATGTTGGAACTCACACTGTCGAGCTGGTCTGAAGATCGCATCAAGAAGGCCACCGGAAAGTCAAAGGTCTTCAAGAAGTACCTGCAGAACTATGCCAGCGCCTACTCGGGCTGCGAGTTCGTGTATCGCGGGATGTTTCGTGCGGAAGTCGGCCTCATGGGATGGATCTATGAGGGCCAGTGCGTGTCTGTGGGGGACCTCCGCAACGCTGGCGTGTCGAAGATTCTTGTCCGCACCAACCGCGATGTCGACCTGTTCGACATCAAACTTTAACCGCAAGGGGGAAGCCATGATGTCCATCGAAACCATGAAGCAAATCAGCCGCAAGGCGGCGCGTGAATCGCGGGCCAGGGGGGAGCAGCCGTTCTTCCCATCAGCTTTCAAGCTGGAGCCGGGAGAGCTTGAGAAGATCCACAACATGATCCCATTCCTTGGCGACCGCACCCCGCGAGGGTGGCGGATGGTTGATATGACTACGCACGGGAACCGCGGGTGGCAAGGCGGCGCAGAACTGTTCGTCGACCTGACCGGCTTCGGGGACGAGAGTGAACCGGCCATGACGCAGCGGGCGTTGCTGGCGAAGATGCGCGAGCTGGGGCCTGGGTACGGGTACTACCTCTCCGAGGTGGGCCAGTTCCAGGGGTTTGTACGGGTTGTCCAGCCGGTGGGAGGTGCGCGATGACCACCACCATGACCACCTATGAGGCCTGCGCTATTGTCGAGGGCTTCGATGGTGAAGAGCACACCGACGAAGAGTTGCACGATGCCTGGCAGCACCTGATCGACACCGGCGTTTGTTGGGTGCTCCAGGGCTGGTATGGACGCAACGCTGCCCACCTGATTGAAGTCGGGCTGTGCAAGCCTGCGAACAGGGAGGGACGATGACCTGGCCAGAAGTGACCCTCAAAATATTCCGGGAACTCATCACGCTCGGGTGCTGGGTCGCGGGCGCGTACATCGCCTACCGTGTGTCCGTGATGGTGATCAACTTCATCGACACCTGGTCGCGGTTCGCAGTGATTCGCACTCAGGCCGAGGTGGAGCTGATGCGGAAGCAGAACGCTGAAGAACTCGCCCGCCAGGAGGCCGAGCGGGCCGCCAAGAGGGGCTACCAATGACCAGACACTGCACACTCCCAGAGCCGTGGCGCTCGCTCGCAAACGCAGTGGGTGGAGTTGGGGTGCTCGCCGTGATGGTTGAGGCCGCGCCCCGCTCCATCCATGCCTGGGCGCACCAGGACCAGCTCCCTCACTGGCGCACCCGTGAGGCAATTGAGAAGGTGTTCGACCTGTATGGCATCAGGAGGCCGGTATGGATCGTCAAGAGATAGAACCCAGGACTATCCTGCTCCGCAGCCCGGAGCAGGTTCTGTTGGTCCAGCAGCTGGTGGAGAACCTGCCACTGGATGACGAGACGCCCATCGAGGTGACAATCCAGGAACAAAAGAAACCGCGCAAGATGACGTTGAACCAGGCCTACTGGGCGGGCCCCTTGCGGGACATCGAGAAGACCGCCTGGTATCGTGGGCACCAGTTCAGTGCGGAGGTATGGCACCGGCAGTTTAAGGAATTATTCCTGCCAGATGAGAACGACGTAGACTTCGATCCGAAGGATGTGTGCAAGGGGTATCACAAGTGGGCGGAGAACCCATTCAACCCCTTCCCCGTTGGACATCCGGCCCGTAATGAGGTCACCGGTCGCACCCTGGTGGGAAGCACCACGCAACTCACCAACAAAGGCATGCGGAAGTTTATCCAAGAAGTCGAAGCAGAAGGCGCCCGGCATGGCGCCGTGTTCACCGAGCGGAGAGATGAGCGATGAGCCACCGTGCGCTGACATGGGAACAGGAGGAGAGGTATGTGTCCTGGATCAGGAACGGTGACATGACACAGGCGCAGGCAGCTGAGCGGGCGGGCGTGAGTGATTCAACCATCTGCGCCATCATGAAACGTCACCCCGAGCGGGAGGAGGTGATGTCCATGCGGTAGGTCGGCCCCGATTGCTACCTGAAACGAACCCGAGCGGCATACTGCCGCAAATCCAAGGAGACCATCATGGTCATCAAGAAGACGAAACCTGCCACCAAGAAGACGACCAAGAAGGGCACGAAGAAGACCAAGAAGTAAACCGTTGATTCATGAAGCTGGCCAGCGCATCATCACGGTGCGCTGGCTTCACTGAGGGGAGATAGAATGGCAAAGATCACGTTCACACTGGAAGACCATAAGGCCGGCGATGAGGAGGGCGTCAAGGTTGGGGTGTCCTTCGGGCCGGATGGCTCAGGGGTGGACACTCCCACGATCAAGCTTGGAGAGGCGATCATGCACCTGATCGACAACTATGAAGCGTGGCAGGAGGCCCGCGCACTCGCACAGGCCATCCTGGCGCAGGCGGATGGGTTGGGCAAGTGGCCCGAAGGGCAGAGGCGCCCCGGGGCTGAGAACTAAGCTCTTGACACCCGAAGGGGGTGGCACCAAGCTTTGGTCTCACACCCACCTCCCCCTAGGTGGCTTCCCGGCGCTCCGGGTCGATCTCATGGATCCCCGGAGCGTTTTGAAAAACCCATAACGACCCTGTAACAAAAGCACTGCCCCCCTCACGAAGAGTAGGCTGGCATCAACAGACTCCCAAGTCTGGGGACGATGGTTCAAATCCATCCGTGAGGGTTTAATTTTCCCGGAGGCGCCCGCAAGGGATACACGGGACGCTGGCCAAGGCCTCATAGGACCCAGCCCTGAACTCGGCAGAGTAATCGGACGGCGCGCCTACACAGCCCGGAACCCGAGGACACCGTAGGAACCAGCCCGGCGGCCCATCACGCCGGGCTCTTTTTTACCTGGTGTGGGGCATAGGGAACCCATGTAAGGGTCTTGACACCTACCTTCACGAGCCGGATCATCGGAGGCATGGGCAAACCACGGAAGGTCGACAGCGACGGGCTAAATCCCCTGCAAGCCGCCTTTGTCCGGGAGTACATGCTCGACCTGAACGCTACGCAAGCTGCTAAACGCGCTGGATATAGCGAGGCATCAGCTGGGGCGCAGGGACGCCGCCTGATACACAAAGCGCAAATCCGTAACGTTATTGACAGGTTAAGGGCCGAACGCGCACAGGCTACGGGCATATCTGCGGAGCGTGTGCTCACAGAGCTAGCAACGTCAGCATTTCTGGACCCACTCAGCCTGTTCGCGGAGGACGGGACGCTGCTCCCCTTGTCGGAGATGCCCGAAGCCGCACGGAGAACCATCGCGGGGATTGAGGTGGTGGAGTTGTTCGATGGGGTTGGTGAGGAGCGGAAGCTGGTGGGCCACCTCAAAAAGATCCGAATCGTCTCCAAGGAGGGGACCCTCAATTTGATCGGTAAGCACCTCAAGATGTTCAGTGATGTCGAGATCAACCTGAACATCAACCAGAACCAGGCCACAAGGCTGGAGAAGGCACTCAAGGCGGTCGGGCCGTGAGCCGGGTGGCTCTGGAGCTTGAAGAGAAGCTCTGCGCCCTTATCGCCAGCTGCGCCAAAGACCCCCTGCGTTTCGTGCGGGTGGCCTTCCCATGGGGGGAGGGCGAGTTAGAGGGGCTGACGGGCCCCTACGAGTGGCAGACCAAGATCCTGGGGGATATCCGCGACGGCCTGCTCACCGTGGATCAGGCCATTAGAATCGCTGTCGCGTCAGGCCACGGCATCGGGAAATCAGCCCTGGTGGCCTGGATCGTCTACTGGGCGGTCTCCACCAAGGTGGACACCAAGGGCATCGTTACGGCCAACACGGAGACCCAGCTCAAGACCAAGACCTGGGCGGAGCTGGCCAAGTGGCACCGGCTCGCGATCAACACCCACTGGTTCGATCTGACGGCGACCGCGCTCATCAGCCGCGACCCCGCCCACACCCTGGAGTGGCGCGTGGACCAGATCGCCTGGTCAGAGGCCCGGTCGGAGGCGTTCGCAGGGCTGCACAACAAGGGCAAGCGCGTACTGCTGATCTTCGACGAGGCCTCGGCCATCCCTGATGTGATCTGGGAGGTGGCCGAGGGGGCCCTGACGGATGAGGGGACTGAGATCCTCCAGATCTGCTTCGGAAACCCCACGCGCAGCTCGGGCCGGTTCCGCGACTGCTTCGGGCGATTCAAGCAGCGGTGGCGGACTTACCAGATCGACAGCCGAGACGTGCCGGGCACCAATAAGGCGCAGATCCAGGCCTGGATCGAGGACTACGGTCTGGACTCCGATTTTGTCAAGGTGCGCGTCCGGGGGGTGTTCCCGTCCGCCGACGTCAACGCGCTATTCTCCCGCGCCGAGCTGGAGGCCGCCATGGTCCCGCGCTACACGGTCGCGGACATTCAGGGGCGGCCCAAGGTGGTCGGTGTGGACGTGGCCCGCCAGGGTGATGACGACAGCGTGATCGCCCAGCGCCAGGGTCTGGCTGTCTACCCACTCAAAGTGTTGCACGTGCCCGACAATACACTGGTGGCATCGGCCATCGGCATCACCGTGGATAACTGGCAGGGCGCAGATGGGGTGTTTGTGGACGCGACCGGCGGGTATGGGGCTGGGGTGGTGGACGCATTCAGAAACATGAACCGCACGTGCATTGAGGTGTACTTCAGCGGCAAGGCTGACGACCTCAGGTATTTCAATAAGCGATCCGAGATGTTCTTCCTCCTCTCGAAGTGGGTGAAGAGCGGAGGGCAGCTCCCGTTCGATGAGATGCTGCTCGATGAGTTGTGTGCGATAACCTACACCTTTACCGGAGACAAATTCCGAATCTGCTCAAAGGACGACATCAAGGAGGAGATCGGGCGTTCCCCTGACCGTGCCGATGCCGTTGCGCTCACGTTTGCATTTCCTGTTGTGCCCAGCAAGAATCCGACTAATAATGTGGGGCATAGCGAACGCAAGCCAAAGACTCTTGACTATGATCCACTTTCGACGGGAGTTTGACATGTGTTTCGGCGGTGGTCCTTCGATCCCAGCGGCAACTCCACCCCCACCGGTGGCGCGTGAGCAGGACCCGGTGATCCAGGCCGCGATGGACAACGAGCGCAGGCGGAGGGCGCAAGCCCGTGGCTATGCGTCCACCGTGCTCACCTCTGGTGCAGGCCTTACAGCCCCAGCCGTGGCCCCCACCAAGACCGCGATTGGGCTGTAACATGGGCAACGTCGCCGCCAGCACCAAGACCGGGGAAACCCTGACGAACTACCTAAACCGGCGTTCGTCGGCCCTCTTGGCGAACCGGCAACCGAGCGACGCCCGATGGAAAATCATTTCCGACGTTATTCTACCGTTTGCTACACGTTTCTTCACGACCGACAAGAACCGCACCGGTGCGCGGAGGAATACGAGCGTCATCAACACCACCGCGACATCAGCCGTGGGGACTGGCAGTGCTGGGATGATGTCAGGCATCACGTCCCCTTCCCGGCCATGGTTCAAACTCCAGACTCCCAACACGGAGCTGAACAAGGCCAAGCCCGTGCGGGTATGGCTGGACCAGGTACGGAACCTGATGTCCGAGCTGTTCATCAAGTCGAACCTCTACACGACTCTTCCCCTCGTCTACGACGATCTCCTCGCATTCGGGACTTCCGCCTTCGCTGAGATGGAAGACATGAGTGGTGATGACGATAGCGACGTGATCCGGTTCTACCATTTCCCGGTCGGCAGCTACGTGCTGAGCGTGAGCCATCGCGGGTCTGTGGATGGGTGTTTCCGCAACTTTAAAATGACCGTGGCCCAGCTGGAGCACCAATTTGGCCTGGAGAACTGTAGCACCGTGGTTCAGGAAGCCTACCGCACGGGCCGATACGATCAAGAGATCGACGTGGTCCACGCGGTGGAACGGAATCCCGACGCAGACGAAGCAAAACTGGAGAGCCGATACCTCCCCTATCGATCAGTTTTCTACGAGAAGAGTGGCAACCCTGGATCCTATCTTGAGATGAAGGGCTACCACGAGATGTGCATCATGGCCCCGCGTTGGAAGGTGA
>JAEHJW020007366.1_pt1 | contig 33039 bp, 43 predicted proteins | sample 9271431 | NCBI WGS metagenome assembly JAEHJW02 | reverse complement strand
GGCTGTTATTCCTATATTTACCTGAACTAAATATCTTTTCATATTATCGATTTGCAAGTTCTCTTATCTTATCTGATGCTTCCTGTTTATTCATTTTTTTAGCTTCTTCTTCCGAAACGCCCATTCCCTTTAAAGTTTCAATTTGAGAAGGAAGCGCCGGATCTGTTGAATCTTTTATAACTGGCTTTGTTTTTTGTTCTTCCTGGATAACTACAGCCTTTTCTACAGCCTTTTCTTCGTGTCTGTAGAGATCAAGACCTATTCCAAGCTTTGTAGCGGCATTTTTGATGGCATCCGAATAAGCTGATTTGAATACATCTCCCCAACTTGTATTTGGATTATTAGCGATGTGCATTGCTCCGCCAAATCCGGATTTCTTAATAACTGATCCATCTTTAAAAGTAGCTGTTAGTAAAATCTCTACAAAAGCTTCTTCTCCAATTCTTTCCTTACTAATTACTTCAACATTCCAATTAAGCATAAAAGCAAAGTTTAATGTTTCTTCAACAAAGGCGTGTTCTAAATAACTAAATTCCGGATTATACTCACTCTTTGGCTTCTTAGGATTCATCAATCTTTTTCTGATTTCTCCTTTTGGAGTTTTCCCAAGAAGAATTACTGCCTGCGCTGTGCCTACTTTTTCCATTAAGGCATCTTTCATCTGCGTAAGATATTCTTGTCTTTGTTTAAATTCTGATTTTTTAATTTCGTTTGCCATATTAAACTCCGTAAAATTTTCCGCAAGTCCAAAGTTTGAATGAATAATTATCTCTTTTAAAGATATTCCAAGCCATTAAAATATTAATTTTATAATCTGTTAAGAATGCCGGATTTGTAACTCCCTGCCAATGATCGGAAATTTGAAATATTCCCCAATCTCGGCCAACCCCCCCCCAAGTTCGATTGTCATTAATAGCTTTTGGATTTAATTTTCCGTTTTCGTGGCATCCTCCTTTACCATCTCCCAAAAGAATAAGAAATGCTGTAGGCGCATATTGTCCGAAAGTTTGATTTATAAAAGAAATTATTTTTTGTTGTTCTGGGGTTGGATTTTCTATTGGATTTAATGATTTAGTGAGTTCGTTATATTTTGCTACAGCAATTTTAACTTCTTGGGCTTGGGCTTGTGTTTTTAATTCTGCAAGTTTTGCCTGTCTTCCTAAAACAATAATAATTGTAATTACAATCGTGAAGAATATAAAAGTGCTCCATTGATCTTTTCTGAAATGCGGAGGGAAATTTATTAAATGTTCTCTTCTTTCTAAACCTAATTTTTGTCTTAGCGATTTTTGAGTTTTCATATAACTATTGTGATAGTTTATTTTTTAATTTTTCTTTTTCAATAATTCCGTAAATGGTTGGTATAGATAATTTAAACTTGCTGGATAATTGTTCTATAGTTAATTCTTCGCTTACCGCGTAAATTTCACTATTTCTTCGTTGTTTTTCCTGTTGTTTTCTCGTCATATTAAAAATATTATCATAATTTTATTAAGTTGTCAAGGGGGCAAAATAGCTTCAGATTGAAGTTTTGCAAAAAAGAACTGCTCCGGCGTTAGGTTATAAATCGCTAAATTGTTCCTACGCTAAATGCGGAGCAGTCCTACTTTACCGAAATTAAAACGGATACAGTCGTTTTATATTTTCGGCTACAATGTTAAAAAATATTTTCATCTTCCCCTAATTGTCCTTTCTAGTCTTGCATTAAAAACTTCAATTCGCGTGGGTCTTTGACTATCATATTCCCCAGCAATTATAGTTTCAGGTAAAAGCATACAAAAACTCCCATCGCAAACATTATCTTCACCACAAATGACTTCTTTAAAAGGAAGCCCTTTTTTCTTGGCAAGTTCCCGACTCTTAGTTAGTAATTCACATTGCACGGCCATTATTTACCTCCTGCTATTTGTAAAAGTTTATAACTACCAGTTCCTACTAAAGCAACTGATATTGCTTCTTTAATCTTGTCGGCAAATATATTTCCAAATTCAGCTGGAACAAAACTAAATATAAAAGCAAAAGCAACTGATAGAATAAATTTCTGTTGAGTTGTTAGATCACTTTTAAACATTAGGACAACATTTACTGCCCCAATAGTCGCAATCGCAACAAACCCCAATTGCGTAATATCCATAATCTCATCTCCTTTCTAAAGCCAAGTTTGTGGTCTTTGTGTAATCTATTAAATTCTTTACGTTCAAGTTTGTTATAACAAATAGTTGAATAGCTACATTTAAAACAATATTCCTGTGAAATCTTATCTTGTTTTTTTAACAATTTTTCACGTTCTTTAATTATCTTTTTTAAAGAAATTTTAAGACTAAATTTAGGTTTATTTGACAACCTATTTTCATTTTTACTCTTCTTTGGCACTTTTTTCTTGTTTTTGCTAATTTTCATCAATCTAGTTTAACTTTTCACTTTTTCAATTTAATTAATTTTAAAAAAGAAACAAGAATATTCTTTAACATATCCAATAAATTATTTAAAGGGCTACGGGACGTTGCAGGATAAGATATAGAAGGGTTTTGGGGTAAAGTTGGTGTATTTGGTTGATTTTGCGGTTGTAGTGGTATTTCAGGCGTTTGAGGAGGCTTGGGTATTATTTCCCAAACTTTACCATCGCTTGAATGATAATGTATCCCGTTTTTTTCTACATCTTGATTTGGTTGCGTGGGAGGATAACCAGGATTTGGTTCTGGTAAAGGACTTACGACAACTGGAACAGGGGTAATAATACAATAACCAGTCGGATCGGGAAAATCACTTGTTGGCCGAATTGTTCCAGTCCACGGGTCTTTACATTGTTTGTTACCAATATAATTAGTCCAATGACTGCCTCTACCCCCAATTGACGTTGCAGGAGCTTCTACAATAACATTTGGAACATTTACTAAGACTTCATCGTTGTTATAACTCCACACCCTCTTAAAAATAAATTCCGGAAAAGCTTCTTTTAATCTCTCCCAATAAACCAAATTTTGATAAGCATATCCTGTAAAACCTTGATCTCCGCGCGGAGGAAGGGATTTTAATTTTTCATTTACAACGTCGGGGGTTAATCCTAAAATATTGCCTATTACTGAAATCGTGCAACCGATTTGTCCAATTGTTTGTTCTCCTGTTCCAACTGGTATATTTTCCCAACGTGGATCGCGTTGATTGTTATTCATAATTGATCTTCTTCTGGATTATTATTAATTGTAAAAGCGTTTGTAGCCCAGATATAGGTTTTAGGAATACCATTAATATGATAAGTAATTAAAGCCTGAATAAAGTATTTTCCTTTTTTTAAATCACAGGGAAGTTTATAAGTTAAATGAAATATTCTAGCATTAGATTTCTCGATAATTATATTATTGTCAAAGAGGGGAGAATATTTATTTAAGGTTTCTCCATTAATTAAATAAATTTGGACTGTGGAATGGGCAGAGTCAACAATAAAAGATGTCCTGATAATTGTTGCTATTATATTTTCGCAGGGTTTATAGACTTCTTTATCAACAGGTACAGGTTGTTCTACACTATAGTAATCCGTTTTATCAAAATATGTAAGCCATACTTTTGGAGCATAAAACCCAAAAATTATAAAGAGAGTTGCAAAAGCAACTGTGTAAAGAAATCTTGCTGGATGTAACCAATGTTTCATTCTTTTCATTATGATTTAGGACGCCAAAAAAAGAATCCTACAATTGCTCCCATAATTCCGTGAATTAAAGGAGATGTTTCATAGTTTGGATTTATTGCATCCCATAAAACCGAAAATATCCAAACTATACTAACAGTAATAATCAACCAATTAATTCTATCGTCTGTGTCAAAATTAAAAGAACTTTTTGATAAAAACTTATGTAAAAAAAATCCGAATATAGTACCAGATATAAAAAAAATTATTGCAATTGCAAAACTATTTAAGTCCATATATTAAACGTAACAAATATTTTTATCTAAACGCAAGTTTATTTATATTTATCTAAAATACTCTTACTTGAAACGTTTCCTTTTTTAAATTCGACAATAAGTCTTTGGGCTTCTGTCTTGGTTATTTTTCCGTTGTTAAGTGCTTGACCTAAAGCATTTTCAATCGGAGTATAACTTCTCCATTGAGAAGTAGTAACAATTTTTAAATTATTGGCATCGTTTGAACCTCCTAATTCGAGTGGGATTGTATGATCTAATTTCATTTGTGGGTTATTAGCATTTCTTCTCTTTTTTTCAGCTTGTGATAAATTAAGAGGCATTCTTTCGACAATAACTGTGCCATTGGTTACTTTTCTTATTGTTTGTCCTGTAAATATTCTATTAAAAGCAGTTTCTGGGTCTGTTCCTATTGCATTAGCATAAATTAAAATTCCGTTTATTAAATTGCCATTTGTAATTGGTTTTCCTTCTGGCAACAATTTAGTTTGAGAATTTGGTGCAACTGTTGAACTTGTCGAGAATCCGAGAGCATCTAAAATAAGAGAACCTAAAACAAAAGTTGATGCTGGATCTTGCATTAAATTTGTAAATAGTCCAACTGACATAGGGACTTGATTAAATAATTCGGTTTGAATAGTAACTGGTTGGCCAGTATAAGTTTTTCTACTCCAAATATCTCTTAAAATTCCTGAAGATGGAGAAAGTTTGCCTTCAAAAAAGCTTTCAAGCAAATCTAAAGGATTAGGAACTCCATATTTCGTTCCTAAATCAATATATTTACCGGTAGTTGTCTTTTCCCAAAATCCCCAAGTTCCGTTATGTTCTGTTGGGATTAATCTTGAAGCAAGAGTAACCAAACTTCCCATTCCGCCTGTTATATCAACCCAATGTCCCCAAATCTTAATTTTTCCAAAGTTTGTGCTTCTAGGGTCTTCGTCAACGCTATTTGGATCTAAAATTTTTGCTGTAGTTAAAAGAAATGCCACTGTCGCAATTATTTTTAATAAATTAAGTCCTGCTTGTTTTCTGGCATAAGGATTTTCCCTAACTTTTGGATCAAGTAAATGCATTGTCAGGATGTCAAAATTTCCCTTTAAAAATTTAATAGAGAAGAATAAGACATTTGCTCCTTTTGCTTGTCCTTCAGTTAATGATAAACTTCCTCTTCCAGTAAGAGATCCAATTACGCGACCTACTCCAATAGCTTGGACTGGATCAAGCATATTCATTCCCATATCTTCCGCGCCTTTAATAAATATATCTGCCAAATCTGCTCTCATTCTTAGAGCAGCACCATTATAGGCAACTTCGGAGGCTTTAAATAATCTGCCAAATAATGGAATTTTCTCCGGAATTGAAGACGGATAAGCTTCTTCCGATAAAACATCAATATTATATTTCCCAACCCGATATTTTCCGTTTAAAGCATTTGGTCTTGAATAAATATCTGCTTTCAAAGAATCCATAACTGCATTGTCGCCAGATTTATACCATTTTCCTTTTGCGAAAGTTTGTTTTGCAATATCTTTCCAAGAATTTCCAAAAGCCCTCGCCCAAACTGATGGATGGGTATAAAGAGTTTTAATTCCCTGTCTTCCAAAGAAAGAATTATCAAGCGAAGCAACAATAGATTTCATCATTCCGGGAGTTTCTTTAATAAAGCCAACAATCTTTTTAACAGGATGTTCTTTAAATGAAACCTCTTTAGATACAAGTTTTAATTCATTAAAATAGTTTTCTAAATTAACTTGTGCTGATCCAAAAGTTAACCTTTCTTCTTTTGAATTAAAAGTAAAGTCTGGTTTTACTTTTGCCTTGGCATCTTCAACTGCTTTGGAAAGTTCTGCTAATGTTTTTGCTTCTTCCTGTGTAATATTAACTCCTAATCGAGTTGAGGCTAAATCTTGCAAAAATTTATCTTCTGCTTTTGGGTCTAAGACTTCTTGAAGGTTTTCGATTCTTTTAATCATATCGCGCCTGACTTCCGGAGTAATTCCGCTTACTTTTTTAGCCCAAGATATGTAACCTTGTTCCTGATTTTTAAGAAGCATTTTGCTTTCAAATAACGCATTAACATTTTGGGCATTTTCCGTACCGACAAATTTTTCCAAATAAGCACGCCTTTCCAAACTTTCCATCGCAGACATTTTTTCCGGACTGATTTCTCCGGATTGGAGTCCTTTTAGAAATTTATTAACAAAGTCTTTTGTCAAACAAAATTTAGCCATTTAACATTGAATTGAACGAATGAAACTCGCCCAATCTTCCTTTCCAGGTTTTTTAATCCCATTTTTTATTTTATTTACTTCATCCTCTATTGCTATCTTAGCAGTTTTTCCGGTTCTCTTTTTTATTGCCACTTCCCTAAGTTTCTTTAATTCCCTAAGTTTTAATGCAAGACTATCCGGCTGTCTTTCCGCCGCCAAACGAAGTTCCTGTGCCGATAATGAAGTTTCGGAAACTAAAGGAGAATTTGCCAAATCGAAAGCAAGTTCTCCATCGCCAGTTTTTCTAATATATTCTTCGATTGCAGTAATAAGTGCAGTTCCGCGAAGTCCTTTTGGAAGCGGTTCTTCTCCGCGAATAACTCTTTTAGCTTTCTCAAAGTCATTGTTAATTAAATCTGTCGCTAATTTAGATTGTTCTTCAATCGTAATTTTGTCAAAACCTGCAATATTTTCAAATCCTTTTGTTAATCCTTGTTCAACAGCCTTTCTCTCAATGCTTTTAGCAATTTTAGAGGGAGTTTTCCCTGATTCTACTGCAGGTTTTGTTTTAACAATCTTAACAGGAATTTCTTTAATCCCCAAATCTTTTGCAATTTGGATTCTATGTGTCCCATCGTTTATTTCAAAAGTTCCATCTCCATTGTCAATTAACTCAACTGGATATTGGATACCATTTTTAATAATGTCTGCCTTAAGTGCAGCAATTTGTGCTTTTGTTCGATGTCCTTGTCTATCAATATAAGTTAAGAGTTCGTCTGTAGATTTAACTGTTTGAGTTTCAATAATTTTCCCTTGCGGAAGATTTACAATTGCTCCGCGCCTCTGCAAAAATCCTGGGAGGTCTTTTAAGACTTGTTCTCTATCGACACTTGCTAAAATATGTTCTTTTCCGTTTTGATCGTATAATCTAAATATGCCAAGATTATTTCCTTTGTTATCCTGTCCTTGAAAAACATATTGTCCAACCCTAGTGTCGCCCTCCCAAACATCAAAACTTTTTCCGTTATTAACTATTTTAAAATTAGAAATTGTTCCAGCAGGAGGAATTGTTTTTAGGATATCTGGATTAATGATTCTATATTCCGCTTCTCCTCTTGCACCTTGCGGAATATCGAACTTAACAACGTCAACTTTATTGTCTTTTAAGAATTGTTGAACGACTGCGGTTTTTTCTGTTGGAGAATAATCTTTTGCTAAAGCCTCTAAGTCTGAATGATTAACCACAGTTGCATTTGCCGGAATTGTGTACTGTACGACTTCTCCGCCTTTATTTTTAGCAAAACTTTGGGCAACCGCTATGTCTGTTGAGGTAGATTCGCCACCAGTTATTCCGTTTGCTTTATTGACATTTATTCTAGTTTCTCCCGGAAGTGTTCCCCGATAAACAGTTGTATCTTTTCCCAAGGGCGCTAATTGTACTCCGTAAACATTTTGCGGAGCATTTTCTACTGGAACAACGGCAGGAACACTGGAATCAATCTTTCCGGCAAGATGTTCTACTTGAGTTGATGGTTCGACTAAATTAATTCCTACTCCAATTCCCTCTGGGGTTTTGGCATTAAAAAGCGCTGCGACTTTTGATTTTTCCGCAGTAATCATATTTATTTCAAGATTTTTAGCTTGGTTTTCTGCATCTACAGAAGCTTTTATAATTGTTTTTCCTAACTCTGTATTTTCAAGATTATTGTTTAAAACAATTCCTCTTGCCTCATCTGGCGTGAACTCTGTTTTACCTAGCCTAATTTGACTCTCTAATGCCCTTGAAAGCCCGATTTTACCAATTCCTAGTGCTGTGATAGCTCCGATAAGTCCTGCATTGAAAACAAGAGCATTTTTACTAGCATCTAAGGCTTGTTGATGAGTTCCTCCCAATGCACGAATATCTGCATAAATTTGTCCAGTAAGCGTTGCCAACTCTGCAGACTTTAATCCAGCAAACTTAAGACTTAAGATATTTGCAGGTTTTTCAAGCCATTGGAAAACAGCGCCAGCAGTTGTATCTACAATTAATTTTGCTTGTCTTTGTTCCATTGGAGTATCCGCTGGCAAAGAAGTTTGCCCAAGTGTAGCAAAAACCAATGGAACTGCCTCTCTAACCAACCCCATTTTCTTTAAAAGACCGGTTGGGGCAATATAACTGGCAATTGTTCCGGTTAAATCACCAATAGTTCTGGCGTTTTGTAATTGTTTTGGGGTATTTTTAATTTCTGTATCTAAAAAGTTTTGAACATTCGTACTTCCATAAAGAGTAGTTCCTAAGATTCCCTGAATTAATCCTTTCCCAAATTCATTTATGTTTTTTGACATATTAAGTCCGAAAGTTTGGGTTGGATTTGCAGTTTTGGCTATTTCATCAAGATTATATTTCTTTTCAAATTCCACCTGAACAGGAGTTTTTAAAGCATTTTGATAAAAATTATCCCAAGCCGTTATTGCTAAAGTTTTAACAGTCGGATTTGCTTTAACTGCATCTATAACAACGTCTGTAAGTTTTCCGGGGACTTTAAATACCTCTGTTGTAATCCCCCTTGTAACTTTATTTACCGATTCTGCAGCAATAAAGGGATTATAACCTAAGAATGATGTATGACTAACAATATTTCCGAGAACATCCCCAGCTGTTTTTATAATTCCCCCAAAATCAATTCCCGAAGTTGGGGCAGGTTTTACAGAAGGCGTGGGAGTTGGAGTCGTAAAGGGAATTCCTTTTGCAGCATTTATTGTATTCTGGATTTGGACATCATTATTTCCTCCACTTGGTTGAGAAGTAAAAGGTTGTCCTTTTGATGCACTGATAACGTCTTCAATACTAGCCATATATTCATTTTGTTGACCCTCTAGCTTGGGTATAAAGTTGTTTTATATAAGAAGCATCTTCTTTAGGAGTTCCATATTTTTTACCCAAATCAGACACTGAATAATATTGATAAATATCTTGTAAGCTTAGATAAGGGGCATATTTTGCAACCAATAAGGGAAACTGTCCAATCCAACCAGAGGGACTTTTGGTTCCGGTAATTGTTGAAGTGTCATTTAAAAATTGTTGTTTTACACTTCCAGACGAACTCCCTTCCTTACTTTTTCCTACTCCTGATAGCGTATTTTTATTTATAACCTCTCCTGTCTGGCTATTAATAATAGCAAAGGTAAGATTTCCAGCATCATCCGTTGAAGAAATAACTTGAGTTTTTATATTATCCGCTTTTTGTTTGGCAATTGCAGATTGAATCATACTTGTTGGGATTCCAGTTGATAAAGTAAAACTTGCAATATCCGAAGCACTTGCATTTTGCAAAGCACCTGCATTTAAAAGAGTGGTAAATTTCTGTAAAGCCTGTTGGGTAGCTTGGGAATTAATGTCATATTGTTTTAAAGCAATATTTATTTTATTCTGGGCATCGGCCTTTGCAAGAGAAAGATTATTTGATTCAACCGAAAGTTCATTTGTTAAATTTCCCAAATCTCTTTGCGCTTTTAAGTCAGTTTTATTAATTTTGCCCGTTCTGGTTGCTTCTGAATAAAAAGGATTTTCATTAATTGTTGCTTCTGCATCCGCTAAAGCCTTATTTTTCACATCAATTTTGGACTGAATACTTCTAATTTTTGCTTGCTGTGCCAAAAGTGCCGGATCTTTCATTGCGGCATCATAAAGTCCTACCACGTCTATCGTATTTGTTGTTCCAGAGGAAGTCCCTATACTAGATTTCAATTGTGGTTCTACTACATTTGCCCAATAATTATCATCCTGTACACCTGTTGCGGGATTTATACCATATTGTTTTCCGGTTGTAGGATTTATATCAAATTTTGATGGCATACTTCCGCTAGTCGGAGTAACAGAAGGAGAAACAGAAGATGTAGGGCTTGCTGGATTTGCTGATGTAGGATTTGCAGGAACTGCAGGATTTGTTTTATCTGGAATATTTAAAACTTCTCCCGGATAAATTAAATTTGGATTTCCACTCTTATAGCCACTGATTTGTTTATAATCAACTCCAAATCTTTGAGCTATTGTGGATAAATTATCGCCTGTTTGAACTGTATAATTTTGTGCCATAATTAACTATTAAAACTTCCGCGTTCGGTAGTTCCTCCGTTTCCTTTAAAAAAGTCCGGAACTTCTAAAAATGGATGGTCTTTTCTTTGATATTTTTGTTGTTTTTTTATGTAATCTGCATAAGAATTGGTAAGTAAAATTACAGCTTCCGCTTCTTCTGCTTGTGCGAGTTTTGCATCAATTTTTTTAATAGCAACTGAAAAAGCCTTTTTAACTGTTGCTTCATTTCCTCTGTCATCAGATCTTGAAAATATAGTTTCATCGCCTGCTTGCAAAAGCCCTGTTGCCTCTTCTATTCCCCAAATGGAAATATTTTTATCTCCGTTTGCGGTTGGAGTTGGAAAAATAAAATATTGTCTTGCATAATCTGCAAAAAATCTTTCTGTTGAATTGGGATTTTCCTCTTTAAAATCCAACCAGTCATCAAAAGCAATAAGTTTATATTTCAAATCATCTACTGTAAGCCTAGTTAATGAATCATTTCTGAAGCGTGGAGGATAATCATAATAGAAATAACCTGCAAAAGTATTTGTAAGCATTGCTTTTTCTAATTGAGGCCAATTAAATTGTCCGGCTGCCCAAATATAAGCATTTTGAATAAGCTGTGCAATTCTAGTAGGAGTAAATAACGTACTTGAGGCTGCAACCATCAATCGGGCTTTTAATTCATCTTGTAATTGTTGAAAAGTTTGCATAAGTATAACCTCATTCTAACAACTTTTTTTGTCTAATGTCTACTTTCTCTTTTTTATTTTTGGATTTTTGATTTTACTTTCCAATATTTTTGAAGTTTTAACTAAATTATTTAACTTTTTAGAATGATTAGATCGGTTTATTGTCATTTTATTTATTTCCTTTCTTTTTTGGAATATCCCAAAATTCATTATTTTTAACATATTCCTTACGAGTTTTTGGTTCAAAACGCATTCCTTCGGTTCCTTTTCTTTTACCCCAAATTTGAATAATATTTTTATTCATTGTAGGCATTGTAATATAGGGAGGAACAGTAACTTCTAAAAATAAATCTTCTGCAATAATTTTAGATTTTTGCCAAAACTTCCAAAAAGGTGGTTTTATTATTTTTACAAAATCCATAAACCAAACTTCTGGAGATTCTATACAATATAAAGATTTATAACCTTTAGAGGTAGGCATTATAGCCAACTTTATACCGCCACCAGTCACAACAAGTGCGCCATTTGAATAAAATCCACCAGGAGCATTTGCTTCAACTGTCCCTGAATTATGTCCAACAATCGTATGTGTGGAATCTCCTACAAGAATTTGAGCATTATTTCCATAGATAGCTGCTTCATTATTTGCAGATCCAAAGTGTGCCTTGCCTGATATGTTATAAACTTGAAAAATATTACCATCATTTTGAATTGTTCCTGCCCAACTATTACCCGCCCAATAAGTTAAATAATTTTTTCTAAATTCCATTCCATTTGAAACTTGAGCAGTTATTGTACCCCCAGAAGCATCTTTTAATATCCATCCACTAGCGGAAATAGATACAATTTCATTTCCATTTGTATCGTAATAATGATGTCCTGATTTATCGGCTATAATTACTTTTCTGGCGTTTGCATCTCTTAAAGTAAAAATTCCATCCCTATTGTCCTGCCCTCCTAAAATTAAACTGCCAGAAATAAGACTTCCCGCTTTAACAGTTCCCTTAAAAACAGCGTTGCCAGTTTCTCCGTCAATGCCGACAGTCGTTTCTCCCCGTCTATTTCTTGCCAAAAATCCTAATGGGCTTATTTTTATATCTCCACTAACTCCGTTTATATATTCTCCTATTTGCAATGCACCACTTTTTGCAAAATTAAAGGTTGCCAAAATTCTTTTTGATAAAGTGTCCAAAGAAGAACTGATTGTTTCGTTTGCAATAACAGGTGTTTGGATATTTACATCTTTAATTTGTGTAGGTTCTTGAATATCTGATGGAGTTGAATTATTGACAGGAGAAGTCACCCCCTGATTTGGCAAAGGTGTATCTTGTATTTCTTCCGGTTTTAAAATTTTATCTGCCATATTATTGTAAATAAGGTTCTATTGTATAAATTTCCGGTGTATTGTTCCCATTAGGAATAAGAATAATTTCTATTTCAAAAATGTTTGCATTTTCTCCCAATAAAAAGACTGCTTCTGTCGCGTTTGCAGTTACAAATTGTAAAGCCTCATCCTGCATTCTTGCCTGAATAAAACTGCCTTGCTTATTTAATTTATACCAAACTTCAATTTTACATCCTGCCGGAAGCGCCTTAGTTGTTAAAACAAGTGAAGAAAAATTGGGTATCTGCTGAAAAGTTGTATTCGGTACTAAATCTATGGAATCATAAACCGCCTGTGCTTTATTAGCCGTATCCACAATTTTTATTCCGTAAGTAGCGCCTACTTTATAGGAAAAAATCAAATCACTTCCGATTTTTTTAACAGACCCTATTTGATCACAATCAAATTGATATTCAAGATTTAAAACAACTGGGTTGTTCTTTCCTTTTCTGCCGAAACTATAAATCCCTGTATATCCTGCGCCATTTCCAAAAACTCCGAAAAGTGCAAGTCCTTGGTCATTTTCAACTCCATCTGGATTTACCTGTCCACCATTTGGGAAAGATTTAATAGGCATAACATTTTGCATATCAGATAGAAATAATCCGCCATTTATGCCTACTTGCGCCAACGGAAACTCGGTATCAATAAGCGCATTTACTCCTTTTGCTGGAATAAGTTTTTTACTATCCCAATTGTCAGATATTGTATTCCAAGCAAAAAGTGAACCTGTTTCTGAATTATCTATTCTTCCAGTTCCGACAATAACCAAATTTCCTCTTTCAACTAAAGCTTTTACAAGGTTTCCGGGAATTAAAGTTAAAGATTCATTTGTGTAAGAATTATCATAACCGACAAAAGCGAGTTTGTCTTTATTTGCTATATTTAAAACTCCTACTGCAACCTTATGAGTATGCCAATCGGCAGAGGTTAAGTTTGTTTTAGGCCAAGTGGATGCAGAAACAGTAATCGTCCAGATATCATTTAAAGCGTGCCCTGCGGTTGAAATAAAGGTTACTGTAAGCCCGTCAGTTATTATTTGAGCACCTCCTGTAATAAGAATTTCCGCACTCCAAGCGCCACTGTCTTTTCTCCACTTAAATTTATCAGGAGTGCCTATTGTAGTAATTTGAATATCATAAACGTGGGCGGCGGTTCCGACATAAGTTCCCCCTTGCGTTAAATCATCAACCCCAATGCCAGAAAAAGTAGTAACAAAGAAAAAATCTGTGGAAGTATTTACATCTGTCCAATTTGAAAGACCAGGCAATTCTTTCCTGTTTTCCCTAGTATCTGTTGCCCAATATAAATACGCTTTCCCGTTTTTATCAAACCATTCTTCCGCACCTTTTATTGCTCCATTCGCACTGTCATTATAAACTTGTGTCCAAATACCATTAGAAGTTCTTTTATAAATATATCCTGCATCGTCAAATCCATAAGAATTTCCGTCAGAAGCATTGACTATAAAGAGAATTAATCCGTGGAATCCAGCAGTCGGAGGAGTTTCATCTTTTAAGGCTTGATTACAAGAAAGAGAATCAATTTTTTTTCTGATATTTAAGTTTTTACCGAATTTAAAAGACCCTTCCGTTCCTTTATTTTCATAATCAGAAAGACCACCCTTAAATGATTTAATTAAAAACTTCATATTTTAATTTTACTCCCTAATTTTATCTTTTCGCTAGTATTTTGCTTTAGGATAAACTGTTCCCTGCGGAACATATTTATAATTATTATAATTTGTCGTTACCCTATAACTTAATGATTTTGTTAAAGTAGAGAGAATTTGCCTTGTTGTTCTATAAATAAGCGATTTTTTAATAAAATGCCCATACCCTCCACTACTAAGGTTTCCCCCAAAATAACTTGCTCCAAAATAACTTGCTCCAAACAATTTAATGCACCTTCCTTCCTGCAAATGTAGGCATCTTTTTATGACAGTCTTTGCACAAAGTCCTTCCATTGTCTATTGCAAAACGTAGTTCTGGAAATAAAGCGAAAGGCTTAATATGATCTGCTTCAATATAAACTGTTCTCCCATTACCGTTTCTTGCTCCACAATGTTGACAAGTATAGCTATCTCTTTCAAAAACTGTTTTTCTCCAAAGTTTGTATTCTATTGATCCTCTAATTATTAGATTTATTGTTGATATTCCGCCTCTCCAATTTGGAGCTGATTCGCCTTTTAATCCTTTAAATGAACCAGAATTTGATTTTACAATTCCTTTAGTTCCCTTATTCCAAGCCTTTCTTACTCTTTTTATATCAAATTTTTTGAGTCTATTTTGAAGAAGCGTTGGACTAATATTGTAATTTATATAAAAATTTTCCCACGTTAATTTTTCGATTACATATTTTTGATATAACCAATTTTTATCATTAATTGGCATATCTGGAATAGTAAATCTTCCTTTGTTATCTCTAATAATAATTTGATTCATTCCAAACATAATTTTTACTCCTTAATGCGAAACTGGATAAACATATTTATAAGTATAAATCAAAAGTTGATACTTTAACGATTTTTGTATTGCAATAGGGTGTCTAACCTCATACTTTAACGATTTTTGTATTGCAATAGGGTGTCTAACCTCATATTGTGCACTTTTTGTTATTGATTGATGAATAGTAACTGTATAATGTAAAGATTTTGTCCGAACAACGCCAAAAAATACTTTATAAACTAAGCTTTTTGTTATTGGAAATATTTTAATAATTCTATAACTTAAACTTTTTGTTAAAGTTAATCCTGTTATAAGAATTGTGTATTTAAGCGATTTGGTTTGGGAAATGGGACTTTTTACTGTATATTGTCCACTTTTAGTTATAGCAAGAGAGAATTTAACTTCGTATTGAAGAGATTTTGTTTTAGCAGAGGGAGTTATTTTTACAAGATACTGAACCGACTTCGTTATCGAAGAAGTTCCTATTATTTCTGCCGTATTGCCGGCAAATTGTATTTCCCCAAAGTCATTTGATCCATACATATCATATTATCCTGCAATTGCGCCTGGAAATCTTACTCTTTTGTATTGTTTTAAAGCGTTAATTGAATTATAAAAAACATCTAAAATAGGTGCTGTATTTACAGAGTTATCCGCTGACAATAAATTTGCCCCATTCATTTGTCCCGAAACCCAAGCAGGAGGAGAATTATTAATATCTTCTGTTGCCCTAACCCCAAACTTAGAAATACTGGTTTTACTAATATTCCCTAGTCCGGTTGAATTAAGTCTAAGCCTATTATAACCAGCCACCATACTTCCAGTTGGTAAACTTTCAGATTGGGCGACTGCTCCAACGTTTGCGTGGTCGGTACTTACAATAGCCGTATTTGAAGCTGGGGTAGTGGTAACAATAACAGCCGTTAAGTTTCCAGCTACGGAACCGTTATTGTTTATTTGTATATCTCCACTAGAAATAACATCAGTGTCTGAAAGCGAAGATGAATCAAATAAGGAGAAAACGTGATAAAGATTTGTGTATTGGTTTAGAGTAGCAGAACAATCTCCTCTAAAATAAAGATAAATATCACTGTCAGATGCTCCGTTTCCTGCACCAGCAATAATGGTTGCCCAAGTTTCACTGGCAACACTTCGATAAGTATAACCGTCTACAGAAACAGTTTCTACATCAGCATTTGGTTTAAAAGAAAAAAGGGTAAAATGAGGAAGTTTTAAAAGTAAAGGCAAAAATTCTTTTCCTGAAATCAATCCTAACTTTGCAAGCAAAAGTCTTTGAGCCTCTGAAAAATCCGTTAAAAACTGACTCGCAATATCAACAAAATATAAAGCGGGATAAAGTTTGGGGGCAAATATTGGTTTTGAATAAAAGCTAGCCATTCCAAATTCTCCGTCTTGCCGATGATATCCATTAGGCAAAAGCAAAGAAATATCTTTATATTCATTTGAAATGCCAAGATAATCTCTGCCGATTTGAGTTTGTGCCAACCACGTTACCAAATCAGCATATTTACGAAATAAACTTTTCGGATTGTTTCTGTAACATAATTCCATATTTTAATCGGTCATTGTATTTACAAATCCGCTTAAAGTTACTTTATTTGCTGCATCACAGAAAGCTTTGACAGTTCCTGCATTTTGAAGGATTAATCCAGGAACAATTAACTGCAATCCGGACTGCGGTGCCAATGTAATCACAATATTATGATCTGGCGTTGTTGCATCTCCAAATTCAATTGTTAAAACACGGGAAACAGTGTCTGAATTATAAGCATAGAGCCAAATTTCATCAAAAGTTCCAGCTACTACCCCAGCAACCGCGGTATGCAGTGCTGTACCAGGTGTTGCCGTTGCAACAACTTTAATTCCCATTCCATCTGTTGACCCTGATAATTTTCTTTTATAAACCATAATTCACCACCTTCCTTAACTAAAAACTTGTGTTTGCAAGATTTTATTATTTATCTGTGCTTCGATATCCGTAAAAGCTTTTGCAGTAATTGTAATTTTTATTACATCACTGACAAGAATTGACCTTGCAGTTGAAGCGCCATTAAGAGGTTCGGCGGTTCTGGTAATCGTCAATTGACATTTTCCTACGCCTCCGGAATCTGCTGCCCCAATTGTGGTTATTCTTATAATCTCCGAATTACTTGGCGTTCTGCCTGTTGACAAAGAAACGGTTCCGTTAAAAGGAGCTGTTAATCCGGCATTGACTAAAATCGTTCTATCAGCATTGGAAATATTAAGCGTAGTTCCGGAATTAGCCGGAACTGGTGCATCGACCACTGTTACTTCAATTAAATTAGCGTGTAAATCAAAACTCATATTTTAGGCGGCGGCAATTATAGTTGTCGTTCCTCCTCCTCCTCTGTATTTTAATGCTCCTGCATCCATATATAAAATTCCTCCGGTCAACGTTGCTCCTCCATAAACTGAAATATCATAAGGCGTTGCTGTATCGTGAATATTATTCATTGAAGCAACTAGATTTGCAAAAGTGACTACGCCTATATGTAAGCCAAGTCCGTTTGCTTGCGTTGCACCTGCTCCTTGGTCGTCATAAATTTCGTTATTTGAGATTGTTAAACCATCACAAGTTCCAGCAGCCGCGGCGGTTTCAACATAAATTCCGTAAGTGGTATTATTATAAATAGAATTTGCCTGTATAATTGAATTTATAAATCCGCCTCCGCCAACAGTAATAGGCAATTTAATTCCATATCCTCCGTTTTTCCTAATTGTATTTCCTTTAATTATAATATCCTGCAAATTTCCTTCGGATACATTGTAAATTCCGTGGCCTAAGTTCCCTTCAATTAAATTGTCGTTAATTTTAACCTTAACCGCTTTTCGGATTACTACTCCTGATGATTCTCCGATTAAAGTATTAAGATTTCTAATTGAATTATTAATAATACGGATGTCGCTTAAAGCATTTTTATCGGTTGTCAATGAATTATCGTTAAAAACGTAAATATGAGCAGTTGCCGATCCAACGTGAGTGCTATCGCCGTCAAAACTAGTCCCATCTATTAAAATATCCCGTCCAGATTGGGCGACTAAAAGAGCATCATCATAAGAAGTAAGATAGGTACAATGCAATACCCTTGCTCTGATTAAATTAAATAACATTGAAGAGTCTTTGAAGGTGTCTGCAATTACTTTTTCAACTATAATATCCCTAGTATCAGTTGTTAAAATTTTATTGACATTATCCCAACTATAAGTATTTCCAAAAACTGCCCAGGAACCACGGTAAAGATAAAGATTTTGCAAGGTTAAATGATTAACTCCGGCAAAATTAAGGCATCTGCCATAAGCCCCCGCGGAAACGCTAAAAGCAGGCATTGTTATTGACATATCCATTACACCTTGCTGACTTTGCCCAACTGCAGAATTAACAATTACATTGCATCCTTGCCCTAGGGGAAGACCACCGACAAATGAAGCTAGATTTAAAATAGTTTTTCCAATTCCTGCACCTTTAAGAGTTACTTTGTCTTTTAATAAAATACAAGCGTACAATGAACCGGTATAGACTTGTTGAAAAGCAGGATTTGGATTATTATTTGTAAGGTTATACGTTCCTTCTTTAAGATAAACAATTCCGCCTCCTAGTGCTGTTGCTGCATCAATCGCCGCCTGAATTTGGACATCATCGGCTATTCCGTCAACAATATAGTCAGCATTGGAATAACCAACAGTTACAAAAGCTTTAGTAGGATTGCTTATTTGTGTTTCGATATCTGTAAAAGTTTTAGGAGTTATGGAATTATAAACCTGATCTCCTGCCTGGACAGTTCTGATATTAGAACCTTCCCTGTTTCCTACGACATAACTGGCAGTTATTTGATCTCCGACAATGCCCGTGATTCTGCAAATCATTGCATTATCAAGTGTTGGATTTGCTCCAATCGGCCAAATTGTAATTTGTTGATTTATTGCAAATCTAGTTCCGTGTCCTGCCTGTACGTTAAATACAAGAATATTTGCTGCCTGCGAAACAACACTGTCTACCAAAGAATACCCGAATAGTGAATGTGTATCAAAAGCCATATTTACCTTTCTAAAATTACTTTATTTTGATCATCAGTTGTTACTACTTCTCCTGTTGGCATAATCATATTTAAAAACTTAACGGAAACTCCATTGACATTGTTTTCATAACCAAAAACATAGATTTTTGCTTTTCTGTGCTCGTGCATAAAATCAAAACCATACACTTTGTAATAATGGATGAGTTTCATAAATTTGGGATTGAAAAGTAAAGTTTTTGTCTGTTTTTCCATTACTACTTGATCTGTTTTTCCATTAAATTGATAAGTTGGCAATTCAATTGCAGAAACCATTTTAAAAGCTTTTAATTTACTCTGGTCTATTTCCCGTAATTGATGAAAAAGAAAGACTCCCTCTCCAAATTCTGGCAAAGGATGGTTATCGTCAAATTGTTTTAAAATTGTTCCGTCAATATAGTGGGCTTCCCATTGCCAAAGTTCCTCTGCGACATCTTCCCAACCACCCTTGACGTTATTTTTAAGGTCTTGTGGTCTGTTAAATTTGAATTTTCGTATTGTATTACTCATAAGTGCATTGAATTGCTAAAAGTAGTTTCTAGCCCTCTTTAAGAGCCTTTCCTGCCCCTTTCCGTAAGGCTTTGGTATTTTTCTGACTTTCTGTTGCTGCCTCATCTATTTTTCTGGCCGCACCTCTGTCAATTGCTGCTTTGGAAATTAAAGCAAATTCTTCTCCTAAATTTTCCGGTTGAGTAGGATTAAAACCTGTTTTTTCGCAGGTATGTTCTAAATATTGTTCTTCTGTTTCAAATTCTTTTCTGCATTGACCACAAACGTGCATAATTTACTCCTTTTTATAAATCTCGTTTATTTTATCAATATAATACTTAGTATCACGTCCTCTTGAATTTCTATATTTACCTGACTGTTTTCCTTCATTCATTGTTGTTGAAATTGTAACTATTTTTATCATTTCTTCTTTTGAATAAATATCAAAACTTGTTGTTTTAAAACCTTTAATATATCTTAAGGATTTTTTAGATTTTACTAATTCCGCTACCCATAAAAGTTTTTTGCATTGCTCCTTTTTTAATTGTAAATAAGGATAAACAAATTTGCAAACTTTAATTGTATCGTCAACATTCGTTGTTGAAAATCTAACTATTCCACTTGTAAAATATATTCCTCCGGCTTGAAAATGCTTTTGAATTTTCTTTATAAGAATTTCTTCTTCGGGTAAATGCTTAAACCCTATTTGAACTCGTGCATTTATTTGAAACCTTCCTGATGTTTTTCTAAACTGAATTTGCAATTGGAAAGTCCCCTCCCCATCAAGTAATCCGGCAAGATATTCTGCTGTCATACTAACTATTATATTGTTAAAGTGCCGTCTTGTCAATAGATGAAACTATGCGGTTTCATCGTATTGATAGTTCATCGTTGAAGTTGAACCGGCAACATCTGCCACATTTGTTTGAATTTGATGAATTAAATAATCACTCGAACCTGCCACGAGCAGACTTCCTGTTAATAAGCCTCCGATTCCAAGATTTGCACTTGCAGGGACTGCAGTCGGCATTACTTGGGTATAAACTGAAACTGATGCTGTCGGTGCAGCATATACTTCTGCTCCGCCATAAACTGTAGTCCTAGCATTTGTTTTATGAGTAGCAACTCCTCCTAAAGCACCTGTTCTCCAAATTTTAAGGTTATCAATCTTTGAAGAACCTCCCATTGCTGTAACGTGGAGTTGCTGCCATTTTTCAAAAGTGTTATTTCCTGGAGTAACTGGATAAGCAACTGGATCTAAATTTACGGCATCGGTAGAACCCATATTAGAATTTGTGATGTTATGCGTTAAAGTTCCGGCAGGCGCACCATTTCTTTCATCAATCTCAACTGTGGCTGCAAAATACAACTTTCTATCAATAGGATAGAGTCCGAAACAGTTTTTAATTTGTAATCCGTTTATTTTCTTGTATAACATATCTTTAATTTATCAACCAAAGTTGTAAAGTGTCAACTAGAAAGCTGAACCTAATGCAATTCTTCTCCAATTGGCATCTGCAATTGTATTTGCGGCAATACAAATATATAAATAACTGGCATCAACCATTGGTTGCCATTGAATACCGACTGTTCCGTCCACTCCTCCGGAAAGGAAAGTTGCTCCGCCAGCAAAAGATCCATTTGTTAAAGTTTCTGCAATAGGCGTTGAGTTTCCGACAATTCCTTTAATAAGGTTTGTTACTGTCATTGTTGAGGGAGAAGCTTTGACTGCGGTTGCTAACGGATTGGCAACTGTTCCTGTTCCGTAATTTGTGCCTTCTCCGGCTCCGTGAGTAATAGCCAAGACCAAATTATCAATACAAGCTTCGGCAGAAACACCGATTAAAACATCATTTGCTAAAGTTACGGTAGCGGTAAATTTATATGCCACTGCCCCAATTGTTACTATTTCTCCTTCAAGCGCTAAACCCGAAAGGGTTAATACCTTTGAAGCGGCAACTGCATTTACCGGTGTGCCTGTTGGCAAACTTGCTAAAACCGTTGCTCCATCGCCTGTTGAAGTAACGTTCCCTGTATGGTTTGGATGTACATAATTATTTGCGCCATCTGCAACGTTAATTAAAGTTCTAATCTGCACTGCAGATAGAACCTCTGGCACTCCGCTTCCTGCCGTTGCTCTCCCAAGCATACTGGCAGTTGCCATATCTGCTAATTTTGCCAAGGTAACTGCTTTATCTGGAATGTCAGCGGTGTCGGCTTGGTCGATTAAATTCCAGGTCGCGGAAGTTTCATCGCCTGTATTGCCGTATAATCCATTACCTGTAGCATTTTTCTTAATAAATTGTGCGCCTTTTTTAAAACCGGCATAAGAAGTCGGTAACGTATTACCTGCTGCTTTTGCAATAAGTCCTGCACTATCGTATTCCAAAACTTCATTTGTAACATAAGGAGCAAGCGCGGTTAAAAATGCTGCTTCACTTGCTGACCTTAATCCGGAAGCAATAGCACTTATTCTGTCTATTTCTTTTTGTGTTTCTTGTGGTAAATTGGCTTTAAGTTCAAAAGTCATATTATTGTTTTGCTGCCAAAGTTAAAGTTAATTTATACTTTGGTGTAGTCCCTCCTAAGACTATCTTAACTCTAACATATTTTCCTATCCCTGCGGTAGCTCTTTTAATTGTTTGCGTGTCGGCAGTTGTTACCTGTGTCATTGCATCCCCATCCGTCCAAGTAATCCCATCTGCTGAAATTTGAATTGTTACATCTAATGTCCCACCAGCTCCAATATGAGATAAGACATTTAATAAAGCCATTAATTCTTCAAATCTTCCTACGTCAAGAACGTCTGAATATATTGTTCCAGTTGCTCCCCCGATCCAAACTGCGTTCAATACTCCTCCAACTCCATTTGATAAAGTCGCAAAATCCCAAGAAAGTTTTGCCTCGTCAGTAGTTAAAGCAATTGCATTGCTAGCAAATCCAGTGCTTTTTGCAGTAACCGTTACCGTATGGGTGGTAACTGCTCCTGCGGTTACTTGGGTATGCGCGACAGTTCCGGTTGAATATTTTGTTCCAATTCCTGCACCGCCATTAATAGCGAGGACAAGATTTGCCAAAGAATCGTCTGCATCTATTCCGAGTAAAACTTCGTTTGGAACTGTGGGGCCGATAGATAAAGTGGTTTTGAAAGTATAGGTTTTATTGCCAATAACAACCTTTTTTCCGTCAATAAATTGTCCGGTATTTGCAGACGTTAAAACTCCTGCAGCCAAAGCGGAATCTGGGACACTTAAACTTAATATAACGCTATCTTTATTCATATATTATTAGTGCCTGGATAGCTTGCGGTGTTAATGAGGGAAAAGCTAAAGTTTAGAGTTTCCAGTAACCCTGTGCGAGAGCTTTCCTTCTCTCATCCAACACTTTAGCTCCATAAACTGTTAGTCCTTTATATGCTTTACCGAAATCTCCTTTTAGATCCTCAATTCCTGTTTCCGTAAAGCCCAAGGCAAAAGTAATGGCTGATTTGTGTCCAGCAAGAACTCTGTATCCGTTTGTTGCATCTCCGGCAACTTGTTCGTTTTCATAAACTGTAAAGCCTGCAACTTTTCCAAGCAAACCATTTAGAACTACATTCTCATAAGCTGGTTGGACTGCAGGAATAAATTCTGGCGCTTGAAGAAGTAAGGCACTTAAATCAGATGGTAATACTATCCATCTATCAGACTTTGGAATTTTATTTTTGTTCAATTTTGTTTTAAGAGCAACTAATCTCTCATAAATATTAGATTTAGTAATTTGAATTGCTGTGTTTGCCTGAATTACATAGGCTGTTCCTCCTGCGATTGCTCCGCCATCATAGGCCGATACGTCATCGTCTGAATCATTTTCAATTACTATAGACGTGCCAGAGGCATAAGATTTAACTCTGTACCATTTTGTGTGCCCAACTGCTTTAAAGGGCTTACCAACCATTCCGGAAGTAAAAGTTGTTCCGGAACCTGTTACTGCGCCGGTTGTTACATCTACTGTTACTGTTCCAGTTACATAATCCGTTCCGTCCCAATTTCCTGCACCTGCATCTCCCCAAAGTCCTAAGACATAAGCATCAACTGCTTCTTTTAATAGTCCAGCTTCGTCAGATATAACGGTATTTTCAGGATTTTTAATCCAAGACTGAAATCTTGCGACTGAACCAATCTTGAAGTAATACATTTTTTCCTGATTTGTTATTAATTCTCCTACTGACTCTTGAGGATTATCCGGGCTTGCAATTGGAGCTTCACTATAATTGTGCAATGCTAATTTACCGAAAGTTAAAATATGGAGTTTGGAAAGTTTATTTTGAACTTCTCCTTCGTAGTTATTATTTGTAATCGCATCAGAAACTGCTTCTTCAAAAAATATTGCTATTACATCTGCTGCGAATCCTTCTGCTATGTTGGTTGCGTAATTTTGCATAATGGTTATAAAAAAACTTGTTTGTTTCTACGTCCCATTATGTGGGGTTTGTTTCTACATTACTAGTGTATAGACTAAAATTATACTATGTCAAGGGGGTATTTTATACTAATTTTGAAGCTAAACATTAATTTTTATTTTTCTTGCTTTAATTAATCTGCGCCATTCTTTTGGATCTTTTCGTCTAAGAATTGACGATTCTTCGGCTCCTAATTCTGTCTTTCTTGGTTTTGGTTCTTCTCCTCCGGCATTGGAGGGTTCAAGAAGTGATCCGGTTTTGGGTGCTTCTGGTTTAACTGTAAAAAGAAATGCAGCGACCAAATCAGAAAAGTCTAAATTTCTGCGCGTTGGTTTTGATGCAAAAGTTCTAAATTCATCTTCCCTTCCTTTAAGTCCTGTGTATTCAGGATTTTGCAAAGTATTCTCATCCTGCAAGAAATCATCAACTTTTTCAAGCCATTGATCTAATTTTTTGCCTTCATTGACAGCTTTACTAACTAAATCATATTTCCTTTTATATAATAATGTTTCTTTTCCGATTGTTTTTTCGAAATCTGTTAATATTTCCCAATCCGGATATGCTGCAATTAATTCTTCTTCAGTAGGTTCTGATAAATTATCTGCTTCTGCAACTGCTTCCGCGACTTTTTTATTTTGGGATGCTAAAACTAATGCTTCCCGGCTTGACTGCGTAAATTTTTCTTTATAATCAACTGTTGGCTTAGGAGGCTCTGGTTCTGCCGAAGCAGTCGGAGTAGGCGGCGTTTCTTCTGACAAAGGTTCTATTGGTTGTTCGGTTTGTGTAGATTTTTGATTGTCTGGCGGTTGGGAAGTTGACGGTTCTTCTCCATTGGCAATAGCTTTAGCATCTTCAAGTTCTTTTTGCTCTCTTACTTCTTTTTCTTCTAAAGTTTCTTCTTTTTCATCAATTGGAGGATCTTCTTTTTCGGGTTCGTCAACAACTGGAGTTTCTGTGGCTTTGTTTTTTTTGGCTTTTAATTCTTCCTTTTTTTGTCTATTATCTACACTCATATTTTATTACCGTCCTTAAAATAGGGTTTGGTAAAGAAGTTACTCTTGGGGAGCTTCTTCTTTTTCTGCTTCAGCAAGTAAGGCTTGAAGTTCAGGTTTTTTTGCTTTGGGATTGAATTCTACATTTAATTCAGTAAGTTTTTCTTTAAGTTGGACAACTGTAAGTTCTGGTTCTTGGGGAGCTTCTTCAATAATTGGGGCAAATTCTTCTGCTTGCGCTTTGGTTAAATAAGTTCTCCTTGCCCTAAGAAAAGCTTTATCATCTTCTGAAAATTGGTCTTGGGGTTTTCTAAGTAGATTATCAAATATTTCTTGCGCTTCTTTATTCATATTACTATAGTAAGGAATAAAATTATATAATGTCAAGTCCCTATTTTTTGTTTCGTTTTAAAACTTTTTTAACTTTTGCCCGAATTTTTTTCTTTCCCTTTTTAGCAATTGCTTCTTCCCGATATCCAATACTTCTTCCGGCTTGCGCTCTAGTCATCGAAGAACCGACAATTTTACCTGTTTGCAGGTTTTTAATTTTAAAAGGTCTTTTAGAACCTTTTCTGACAATAATCGCGTAAGGCATATTATTTTTTAAGTTGCGGATACCTTCTATAAACTGCTCTTTTAACTGCCATTTCTTCCGGTTTCCCAGAACTTCTTGCTAACGCGTTTCTTGCGTGATTAATGTCCTCGATTGGATAACCTTTTGTTTTTGGAAATACAAAGGCACTTGTGGGAAGATTTTGTCTTGCCTGATAAGTTAATTTCTTATTTTTCTTTTTCATCATCGGCATTTGTCCCTGCATCGGCATATTTGTTAAAGGCATTTTAACTTTTCCGCCCTTTCCTGATGGTTTAGAGCCTTTTTTACTTCCTCTTTTATGGGTTTTTAGCCAATCCGCTAATCCTTGAGGCAATCCCTTTTTCTTTACAACTTTCTTTACAACTTTTTTGACAATCTTTTTCTTCATACCACCACCTCCTTTAAACCTATTATAAAGTTTCTGTTTTTGTTTTTTCCCCATTTTATTAACATTTTTCTTAGTAAGTTTTCTAACATTTTTCTCGTGCATTTTAGGATGTATTCTGTGATTTTCTTCGTGCATTATGCTATCAATTAATTCTCCTTTTTTACCTTTTAACTTTGCTTTTTTCTTATTAATCCGGATTACTTTTTTTTCTAAATCCGTATCGCCATAAGCGCGCATTTTGTTATCCACAATTCTTTTAAATTTCTTAGGTTGAATAAACTTTATCTGATTATTTTGTCTTTTAACAATACCCACTTTGATTGTCCTGGGTTTTTTGGGGGCATTTGAATAAACTCTTGATATTTTTATTGTAGATTTTGCCATTTTATCCTTTCTGTTTAGCCTTTGCGAGTTGTTCTAACTGTTTTTCAATAAATTGTTGCGCTTTTTGAGGACTTTGTAAATAAACATCGAGAAAAATGAGTTCTTGGAGTCTTGCCTTAAGCCTATGATCTCTTTCTTTTGATTCTTCATCCACAATCAAAAGTTTTGAAAGTTCTTGTTCTACTCCGGTTTTTAATGTAGTAACCATATTTTGGATTGAAGAAACAGTTACTTCTTTCGTATCCAAAATTTCAATCCAGCCTCTAAAAGTATCTCTTTCTTCGGGGCGTAAGTCTTCAAGCGTTAATCCGAACTTTGATAATATTTCATTAAACATATACTTTAATAATACTCACAAAACTTATCCTGTTGCAACTGGTGGCGTTGGTTGCCCTGGATTTTGATTTACAGCATTGCCTCCCATTCCATTAGGCATTCCGCCGGCAGTTGGATTTGCTATTGCATTTTCTATAGCTTTTTGCTTTTTTTCTTCAAAATCCAATACCTCTTTCTTTTGGTCTGGATTTAATTCATCAAAATCAAGCAATTTTTCCTGATAAATTCTTTTTAATGGTACATTATCCGGCATTACGATAAGAGTTTGTTGTAAATTTTGAATTTGTTTTGCATCCTCTTGCTGTTTTTTGGTTTTTGGAACTACTCTTACTTTAAAACCACTCGGAGTTTTCCAATCTTTAGGAGAAATATCTGCTTTAAACATTGTTCCTCGATAACCTTTTTTATAAACTGTAATTGGTTCTAATTTGTCTACATTCGCTTCAATAAGTTTTATGAATTTCTGGCCGAAATTTTCCCAAGAAAGAGTATAGAAAATCGCCATTGATTCAACTCTGGCTTTTGCTTCCTGATAAGCTAACTTTATTTCAAAGGCTGTTACTTTATTTGGGTCAACTGCCCCTTCTTGTGTCGGAGTAGTTGCAACTGCATTACTTGCAAAATTACCAATAAAGTTAATAAGATTGGTTGTATCGCCTAAATCTGGAATAGTAACTTCCTGCATTATTTCATTTGGATTTCCTGGAACCGGATAGAATCCCCAAGGAACAGGTTCAAATGTCTGCGGTATAAAATCAGGCGTTGAAGAATTATAAAATCTCATTGAATAGTTTCTTAAAGTCCTATTTTCAACTTCCTGCGACCACCAGGAATCCATTACTTTATTAGGATTAAGAAGAATATCTCCCATCGCATCACTCCAAAAGTCTGTTCTTTCTACATCATCCGCCCAAGAATCATACGGCAAATGATTTTGCCAGAAATGGTCTTTGGTTTCTCCCAATATTTCTTCAAGTGGCTTTTCTATTAAAGTTCTTAAGTTTTCAGCAACCAAAGCGTACCAATAAACCTCTTTATTCAATTTATAATCGAACTTCTTATAATAAAACTCATTCAACTCAATGTAGGTTTCTCCCAACATAGGATTATCGACATCTGGTACTCCCAAGTCTTTTAGTCTTTGATTTTTATCGCGGAATGCAGTTAAGTTTTCTTCAATTTTTATTAATCCCTGTTGACTTGCAGTATATCTTTTAAGTTCTGCAACCGCATCCTGGTCGTATTTATCGTTTATCTCCAAAGAGCTTAAAGCTCTATAAATATGCTCGTGGATTAAAACTCTGGTAGTGTCAATGTCTGTTGGGTCTGTGTATCTGTCAACTGAAACGTCTTGGGGGTCTTCAATGGTAAAGATAACTTTTCCATTAACAATATTTAATTTTTTAAAGGTTCTGCCGAAAAGCATTACTTGTTTTTTATCAACAATATCTTTAAGGACAAGTTTATTTTCTTCGGCACAATTTTCCCAATATTCATTAAAATATATTTCTGCCTGTTCGTTATTGTCTAAATTATCAAAAAACATTAAAGGAGGATCATCAACATCTTTTAAAGCAGATTTTATGGAAAGTTTCATTAAAGGAAGATGAACTGATTGTCTTTGCGTTAAACGATTGGTAAAAACTGTTCCTCTATAAAGCGCATAAATTTCTTCCCAAATAAGATGTCTTCTTCCTCTAAAGTTTAGGTTTCCTTCCTTCTTTTTACTTAATATCGAAGCAGTTTCATCTGGTTGAATTTGTTCTTCTTCGGGGACTAAAGGAACAGTTATTTCGTTTGTTTTAGGATTATCCATATATTCAAATATTAACAACAAAAATTAGATAATGGCAAGTCCTGAAAAGATTGGGGGAGGAAAGGATACTGCGGGAGGTGGGAACGCAGTCCGTCTTATTCTTGTTATTACGACTAACCCTCCTCCAATCTTCCTATTTAATATTAGCCAAAATTTCTATTTTTTCCAAATAAAGGTTGCACTCCCTGATTTGCCATTACTTCTACAGGCGGTTTGTAATATGCCGGTACTCCTTCTAAGAAAGTTTTTGAATTAAGTTCTGCAAACATCCGCATCATTATCATATCCCCAAAGTCTGGACTTCTGCCAAGAAGTGCTTTCATTTCTTCTTTGGAAATAATTTGCAAAGGTGCATCTGCAGTTTTCTCTTTTCTCCTAACCTGTTGTAAGTCCTGGATAATTAGTTCTTTCTGTTCTTCGGAAATTTTGGCACTTATAGCAACTTGATGATTATTAACCTTTTCCGCGAGCATAAAATAACATTGACTTCTAAGATTTAGGTAGTTTTCCTTTATTTCTACTTCTTCAATGCCATCTTTAGTTCTTACTTGTTCTTTTCTTTTAATTGGGGAAGCATTGCCAATAAATCCCTTCACGCCTTTTAAATTGTCAGTAACTCCTCCCCCTACTCCGTCATCGTCAATAATTGCGTGTGAATAAGGAATTGCGCGTTGAATGAGAAGATCTCTTGTTTCTTGTGTGGTTATATCAAGTCCCTGCTTTCCCTTTTCAATTATTTCCGTTAAATTAAGCCCGTGCCATAAGCCAGTAACAATTCTATCCCTGCCAAAACGCGCTACATCCTCTGTAAGATACTTTTCAGGGTTTACCTCTATGGTATTGGTAAAAAGGTCAACAATGTTGTCGTAGCTCATTAAAGCGCCTTCTGAACTATCGTATTCCCACAGTCCCTCTTTAAGTCTTGCTCTGGTTACAGGGTCGGTTATTTGATTAAGTCTTTCCTCTGCACCTTTGGCCGTATAAGGATTATCGTTATAAAGAGATTGGATAAAAGCATAACCATCTGCAAGCTCGCCTTTTTTAAACGGTTTATAAAAAAGTCTATAGAGCCAATTCTGAAAAGGATTACAGGTTAATAAGATTTTAGGCGGTGTTAAACCGAAATCGTCATTTTTCCATCTGCCAACTCTTGCTTTTAAAACATCAAAGGCTTTAAATTCAACTTCTCCGGCTTCTTCAACCCATCCCCCGGTAAATTCTAAAGAGCCTAAGGATTGAAACTCTGGGTCTGTAGGCTTTGGTTTTAAGTCCAATAAATCAATTCTTGAACTATTACGGAATTGAATATAGTTATATTCTCCGTTTAAGTGCCAATCTGATTGCGGTATGTGATGAAAAGCGCATACTTTTTGAAAAGTGATATAAGTCGTTGCCATTATGTCTTTTAATTCTTTTCTGCCTATAAACCATTTACTCCCTGGATAACGATAACAATTGGTTATTAACCATTCATTGCCTAACCAAGACTTACCACCTTCTGCGCCACCGCCAAATAAAATAAAACGGGTTATTCTATCCCAAAGTTTTTGATAAGCGTAATGTTGTTTTACTGTTGGCTCGATTGTTGGAACGATGTTTTCACTCATCTGTTTTTTGTTCTCCAGTCTTAGGAGGAAGATAATTAAATCCAACTATTTGTTGTCCACCGGAAGTAATATCTGTTTTAACTTTAATATTCCAATCATCAAATTTTCTTTCCAAAATCCAGGCAAATCGTTGCCAACCTTTTGGATCATCTTGTAAGTCAGAAAACAGTCTGTCTTTCTGTAAAATTAAATTCCTTTTTATTAATACGACAAAAGTTTTTCCGTTTTTATCTAATTCTTCTTCGTTTCCTTCTCTGGCTTTTGCTTTCCATCTCTGAAAAGTCCTGTCATCAATTCTTTCTTTTTTGGACAATTTGTCATTGATAAGAAATAATAAATCCTCGTCTGTGTGAATTATTGCATTAATGTTGTAAGTTATTACTTCGTTTGCAACATCAATGAATTTTTTTGTAAGTTTTGTGGGTCTTCCGTTTTTCTTTTTTGCTTCCAATTCTTTTAAAGCTTTTTGGACTAATTCTCTTTGGTGTTCTTTTTTTTCTTTGTCTGTAATCTTTTTAAATCTGGGCATTGTGTTTTTTCCTTTCCCTCTTGTGTTTGGAAATTCGTTTTGCTTGTCTTATTTTAAATCTTTTATTCTTTGGTTTATTCATATAATTTAAACCATCTTTTCTGTCCGTAAAGTTTTCCGTGTCGGAAGCCTTTCTTCTTATAATAACCTGAAAACTTAAATCCTGCTTTCTTTACAATTAATTCCATCGGATCATTGTCTAAAGTATAAAGATCTATTCCTTTTCCATTCCAATTCTTTTTGCAATAATCCTCTGCAAATTCAAGAAGTTTTGTCCCGATTCCGTTTCTCCGGAATTCTTTTAAAATATAGATTTCGTCAATATAATCAAAGCCTACAAGGTCATCGGAAGAAAGAATAGTAAATCCAGCAAGTTTGTCATCCGCTAAAACTACAATTGAAACTTTATATTTATTATTTTTGAAGATATCCACTTCTACTCCGTGAAAACCTAAGTAGCCGTTGTCTTTTCCTTCCAATAATTTATTGTGGAAAAATACTTCGTCTGCATCCGTTCCGTATCGAAAAGTTAATTTGGGGATGGTTATTAAAGTAGCGTTGTTTTTCATAAACAGTTTGCTCCTATCTTTAATTTTACCAACTAAAATTGTAAAGTTGCAAGCTCCAAATTAATTTATTGTCCTTATTTGGACATAATGGTTTCTGTGTGAAAAATCAATCGCTTTTCGTATAAACCCTTTTCTTATTAAATCTCCGACTGCAATTTTTGCCGTTGTTGGACAAACTGGTTTTTCCTGATGCGCTAATTCCTCAATTATTAATTTATGTGGAATTGGTGTTCTGTTTTTTCTTGCCCAAGTAGAGATTAAATGCATTATTATTACTTGTAGAGCAGATAACTCTCCTTTACCTTTATTTATTTTTAAAGACATTGACCGACACCTCCTTTCGGAAAGTGTTATCAAGTAATTTCAATTTTGATGAATATCTATTCATCTTTTAAAATTTCGTTGTTCTAAACTGATTGCAGAACCTTAAAAAAAGACTTATAGTCAAAAATGGCTCTTTTTTGCCTTAATTTGGTTTTAAGTCTGCTTTTGGCTCTTCCTTTTTTGGTTCTTCTACTGGCGTGTCTGTAATGATTACTTCGCCTTTTTCCGCATCAAAATTAACCATTCTAGTATATCCGGGAATTACTGATTCAATTGAAAGTCTTTGTTTAATTGCCTGTTTTTTAATAATTAATGAAAAGTTTATTGCTTCATTTAAAATCCTTAATAATCCGTCTGCCGTATGAACAGCTTGAAGATTTTCCATTTCTTGCGTTGTCATCATTAATTTTTTAATTTTTGGGGTTTTTGGATCTACTTTTGTTTTTTTAGACATATTTATCACTCTCCTTTCTATTAAATATTAAAACCTATAAAAAATCAAATTAAGCTTCATCTTATTGGAACTCCTTTTACAAACTCTAAAATTAGGTGCGCGGAATATATTAAAAATCCCATTATTAAAATCCAAATGATTGTAAATATAATTAATAATCTCTTAAAGATTTTCATAATTTTGGTTGAACTTTTCTGTTATTAATAATTTCCTGCAGTATTTTTTCCATCTCCCCTGCCGGTAAAACTTCTATCTCTGAATGACAAGGATTGCATCCTAAAACAACTTTTAAAAGATCTTCTTTTGTCAATTTTCTGCGCTTTTTAAGATGGGCAAACCCTAAAGCTGTATTTTTCCAACAAACTTTTCTTTTAAAAATCCTTTAAATTTCATCTTAATCAGTCTTTTGTGTTAAAAGGTCAGGGTTAATTAAATAAAAACTATCTGGTGGACAATCAATTCTTGAATGAACTAAAATTCCATTTAGACTTTTATGTCCTCTTAACGGTGCAGGCGGTAAACATTGCATACAGGCTGGTTCCGATTTTTTAATATCTATTTTAAAGTTATATTTTCCTTTTAAATTTTTCATTTCCAAATTCCCTTCTTATACATCTTATTTGTTAAATCAATAATTAGTTCTGTAAAAATATGCCCTAATTCTTTTTCTTTTTTACTACATCCCGTTTCAAAATTGGCAACCTTATATTGTAATCTATACATCCAAAAAGCGGTTGTTGCCGCAGAAACAATAGTGATTCCTCTTTCTTTTTCCTGCTCCATCCAATCCATCTGGGTGGTTCCTTCGTCGATATCTCCGATTTTGTAGGTTTTTCCGGTATAGAAAAGAATACGCTCGGTAGTTGTAGTTTTACCCGCGTCAATATGGGCAATAATGCCAATGTTTCTTACTTTATCTAATGTTTTTAATCTATCTTCTGCCATAATTTTTGCTTAAAAAAACTTCCCTCGCAAGGAAGCTAAATAAGTATAACATATTTTCAATAAAGATTCCATCGTATATTCCTATACCTTTATAGGCTTACCTATAGTCCTATAGCTATTGACAAATAGAATATGAATTGCTATATTGTGTATATCCGTACAAGGATTAGCGCTTTTGGAGAACGTTGCTTTCGTCCTGACTCAGCCACTCTCCCTATTTAATTCTTCTCTTTTTTAGATTCTTTTTCTTTTTTACTACATCCCGTTTCAAAATTGGCAACCTTATATTGTAATCTATACATCCAAAAAGCGGTTGTTGCCGCAGAAACAATAGTGATTCCTCTTTCTTTTTCCTGCTCCATCCA
>JAEHJW020004829.1_pt1 | contig 33061 bp, 43 predicted proteins | sample 9271431 | NCBI WGS metagenome assembly JAEHJW02 | reverse complement strand
CCACCAGTTGTTGTTGGTCCCGCCCAGGATGTTTTGGGCGAGGAAACTCTTGCCGGCGAGATTGCCGGTGCCTGCAAAGGTGTCGTGGTGATTGAGCGGCGTGTTGTGCAGCGGCGCCCACAGGCCCTTCAAATAGCCTCGGATCGAGCCATTGTGCCCGATCCAGATGGGGCTCAGGTAGAGGCCGCCGTCAGGCCCGTTGGGATAATTCATCTGCAGGCCCCCCATGTTGGGAATGCCTCCACCGAGGGAAGATTGGCTGTTGCCGTTGAGATACATGGAGGAACCTGACCCCACGCCAGAATTCACTACCGCCCCACCATTGTTGGCGAAGTTCAGGGTGAATTTGGACACTGGCACGGAGCCACCCACACCTGTCCAGTTGCGATCCATGTAGTGTCCTGCCATGGAAGATCCTCCAAGAAGCCAGGGCCCGGGGTTTTGCGGCAAGCCCCCAAAGTTCTCGAAGGCGTTGTTGCCGTTGTTCTGGACATTGCGTCCGATCAGTATCGTCCGGTAGGGATCGGCTGATTTGAAGGAGAAAATGTCCCCAAAGGCAATGGCCATGGGTCCGAAGGGGTTCAAGTAATCCCCGCTGGTGGTAAAGAGGTAAAAGCAGGTGGGGTCGGCCACCAGAGTCCAGGGGCGTGGCGAGGTATCCGCCGTCATGCTTTTGCGGCAGGTCACAGCACCAATCCCCAGGGCGCACTGTGCGCTGGTGGGAAACTGGCCTGTGCCCGTCCCCAATCCCGTAGGTGCTTCAAACCCGGTGAGATAGGCCTCTTCAGGTGTGGATCCGCTCACCGTGGCGGAATCATCCACGAACAGAGAATTGCCTGTACCCAGAGTTGGCGACATCTTGTAGACCCGCTGATTCGTGCCGGTGTAGGAAATCGTCCAACCGGCTCCGGTTTTGGTTCCATAACCGTTCACGAGACAAGAATCCAGCAAAGCTACCAGGGATCCGGCGGTTCCCGTCAGAATGGGGGCGGATGCATCGGTGCTTTGATACACATTAACGGTGGTGGTCATGATCAGGATTCCGTGGCGGTAGAGGAGGTGGTCAATTCTGGGGTTACCCCGTTGGACACCACGATGCCGGGCGTGATGGAACCGGAGTAGAGCAGCGTGCCCGCTCCGGTGGCAGCCACACCAATGCCCCAGAAGGTCTCTGTTTCCGATCCGGCAGTGGCCGCAGGAAAAACGATGGTAGCGGCAGGACTGACGCTGTTGCCAGTCACGGTCCAGCCCACCGCAGAACGCGCCACCGCCACCCGGGCATAGCCGGTATAGGCTGCTTCGCTGGTATTCTGAGCCCCGGCCACACCCGGATCCGCCGTGTGCAGGCTGATGTAGAGGTTGGTCAGTGGGGAGGTCGCGGCATTGTCTGCGAGGTTGGCGACGGGCACGGCCTGAAACAGGAGTTTCAAAAGGTCGTTGGCCCAAGTGGTGGTTTTACCAGCCATGAGAAGGTTCTCCTTGAGGGGTTACGGGGGAATCGACTGCTGGAATGGCAGCAGGTGATGAAAATGTTCTTGAACATTTATAAAATACCGGATCAGTACAATTGCCTTTTTTCTGATCCATTACTAAAATGGGAAATGTAAGGAAATAAGGGAGAGCCACTATGGCAGCCGATGCCACACTGACCAGCAAAGGTCAAACGACCATTCCGAAGGAAATCCGGGACAGTCTCGGCATGAAGCCAGGCGATCGCATGACTTTTACCTTGATGCCTGATGGCACCGTGGTACTGCGTGTCAAAGCCGGGAGCATCACCCAATTGGCCGGAAAGTTGTACAAAAAAGGTCGAAAAGCCGTCCCCATCGAGCACCTGTCGCGCTGATGCTGGGCCTGGACACCAATGTCCTCGTTCGATTTCTGGTACGGGATGACGAGGCACAGTTCGAGAAAGCACATAAATTGATCACCCGTGAACTCGCATCGGGGCGGAGGGTGTTCGTCAATCAGTTGGTATTGCTGGAAACAGAGTGGGTTTTGCGAAGCCGATATGGCGTGCCAAAAACCCAGTTCATTGAGATCGTTTCAGGCATGTTGGATGCAATGGACATTCAATTTGAGGATGAACCTGTCGTCGAAGAAACCCTTTTCATCTGGAGGGAGTCCCAGGCCGATTTTGCGGATTGTTTCATTGGTGCAAAAAACAGACGCTCAGGATGTAGAGCCACAGTCACCTTCGATACGAAAGCCTCACGTTTGCCGGGATTTATGACCGCCTGATCATTCGGGTCGTTCCAATCTTTTCAGGTTCACGGCTTCACCATCTCCAGGGTGAGTTTTTTCAACTCCCAGAGCTGGTACATAAAATTGTTGTAGTCCTGGACATCCTCGCCAAAGCGCACCCGGTAGTACCAGGTGTAACTGGCGCTCACCACAGATCCTTTGGCTGGGGGCGCCGGGAAACTCAGCGTATTGGGAGTGATCAGATTCCATGTGGTGGGGGAATAGACCTGAACGCCACCCACGAACACCTGCAGGGATCCAGCATCCACATAGCCCACCGGTTCGATGAACCCGCCGTAGGTTTTGGTGAGGGGATATTCGGTGGTGAATCCATCTCCCACGCCAAGGTCATAGCCTGATACCGTGTTGGACTCTGCCGGATCAGCAAACAGGAATGTATCGAAACTGCCTGTGCGCGCCAGAAAAAATCCGCACAAGGCCTGCAGTTCTGCGAAGCCCTGGGTTTCGCGCAGCAACTCGTAGGACATTTCCCATTTCCACAGGGGATAGGCGGTGTTGGACACCCGGGTTTCGCGCCCGGAGGTATGTTTGACGATGGTGGTGTGGAACTGGGGCGACTTCACAATGTTCCACTGCAGGCCAGGAAGCGTCGGGAAGATCAGGTTGCTCATGGTGAACTCCGCAAAGGGCGGCAGGGGGTAGTCATAGAGGATTTCAAAGACGATTTGAGAAACATGGGCGTGGGGGTCGTCGTCCACCAGGATTTCACCGGCCACCTGGGACACCCGGGCGTGTACAAACTCGTAGAGAATTTCCACCGAGAATTGGGAGGCCTGAATCCGGGGATCATCATCAGCCAGGATTTCTGCCAGTAATTGACTGAGGGCGGCGGCGGGGTTGTCGTCGGCAAGAACTTCAGCCGCGAGAGTGCTGATGCGGGCAGCCGGGATCCCGGCTGCCAGTACCTCGCTGGTCAGTTGGGTGATGCGGTTGGCCATGGTTCAACTGATGACTTCGTAGCCGATCTCGAGGGCATTTACATCGCTGGTCACCCAACTGGCCCCGGTCGCCGGATTCGCCGCAAACACATCCGAGAGGTACTGGTAACTGGTCCCCACATTCTGGGTCGCACCTGCCGATTGAACCGTGCCGGTTTTGACCAGATTGGCGATCTGGCGGGTTCCGGCATCATCCTTGCGATAGGCGCCCACCACGCGTACCCCGTACACCGTGGCCCCTGGGGGCAATCCGGCCACTGTGCTGAAGAGATCCACGGCGCCAATGGTCGCGCTGCTGTTGTAGGTCTGATCCCCATCCAGCCCGTCCTCGGACACGGCGGCATAGTTGGTGAGGGTGTAGGCGTAGCCGATGTTGAGTTTGCCACTGGTGATGGCAGGACCTGGGGGCAAAGGTCCTGGAATGGTGGGAGGGGAGGCATAGGTCAGCGGATAGACGGCGGCCAGAGGATTGGCATAGGCGTAGACGCTGAAGGTATCAAAGGCAAAACTGGTGTCGGTGATGAACCCCAGGGCGTAGGTGGTGTCTTTGGTGACGGCTGCCGTGACCGCCGAGAAGGTGAGGGTGTTCTGTCCGGTGACGAGCCCGATCTTCTCATCACCCACATAGAGGATGCTCGTGGGCATGCCATTGAGCGGATTGACCGGGGCGATGACCGGTCGAATTTTGAGGGCGGGATAATTGGTCTGGGCATACAGGGTCAGCGCCGTAATGGTGCAATCATGCGCCATGCGCGGAGCCACCCCCGTCACTGGATCATCCATGTTTCCGGGGTTGACCCCCGGCAGATTGGTGCTCGGATTATTTGGTAGCGTCAGAATCAGGTTATTGGCAGAGAGCGTCTGCCAGTTTCCCCCATTTCCCATGGCCAACTGCCCCGCTGTGACGGGGTTGCTGGGTGTAAAGGCCGTGCTGACATTGGCAGAGGGATAGACCGTGCGGGTGCGCTTGTCGCCCAGAAAGGTATTGCAGGGATAAGTCCCTGGACCCGTGGTGTTATCGCAGAAATAAAAGTCATCAACCAGCATGGCCCCATTGAACTGGATGTTATTGATGCTGGCATTGGCACTCGTCTGGATATTGAGGCCTGAAACATTGAGCACCACATTGCTGTTGATGCGTACTGTCAATTGACCTGCGGCGCCTACCGTACCTCCAATTTCCAGGAAATACCACCCGGCGCTTGGCATGACGCCCGCAAGGGACTGTGCCAGCAGGTTGTTGGTAGGGGCGCTACGGCCCACCTGAACCACCGAATTGACCGCATACACCCAGAACTGGTTGGTGTTCACATCGTTGAATACGATCTGGAATGCGCCGTTGACGGCGATTCCCATATAGAAGGTGGAGAAATTCCCCGGCAGATTCCGGGTCAATGGGGAGCCATATTGACCCAAAAAGTAGGCTTTGCCGGGCAGCCCGAAGCGACCCGGCACCAGCGCTGTATTGTTGCCGCTACCACCCCCCGCCCAGCCGTCATAGTTGACATCGGAGGCCTGACCGTATTTGTCGAAACCATCCCAGAGAATGAGTGCCATGATTGTGTGTGAACTGCAAAAAAAGTTATAGTGGCCAGATACGGGCTCTGTGCCCGTATTGGAGGGCGAGGGTTAACCTGAATTCGAGGGGGCTGTGCAAAACGCCCCCCCCTTACTTTTGCATTGAAAGGAGAAAAATGAAACCTGCCCTCCTCATAATCGATATGCAGAATGATTTCGTTTTGCCGGGTGCTCCAGCCGTGATTCATGGTGCGCTTGCTACCGTCCCTCGAATCAAAGAGGTGCTGGAGTGGTTCCGGGAAAAGTGTTATCCGGTTTTTCATGTTGTGCGCGAGTATCGGGCCGACGGAAGTGATATCGAGATTTCACGAAGGGAAGCGTTTCTCGCTGGACCGCCTTATGCTGTTCCAGGAACAAAAGGGGTGGAAATTATTGATGCGCTCTCTCCAATAACCGGGGAATATCGCGTGGTGAAGCCTCGTTTCTCGGCGTTTTTTGGCACGGAGTTGGAATTGATCTTAAGAAGATTAGGTGTCGATAGTGCTGTGGTCTGCGGCACACAATACCCAAACTGCATTAGGGCGACTGCGTTCGATGCGCTCTCGTATGGCTACCCTACTACTGTAATCACAGACGCGACCTCGGCATCGGTCCTGGCCGTGGCTAAATCCAATATTCGTGATATGGAGAGTGTCGGTATCCGGTGCATTTCTTTCGATGAATTCGAGAAATCGCCTTATTTTGCATTCGAGGGGGACTGCGCAAAATCGCGCGGTCCCTCGCTTTTATGTTGACGCTGGTGATTTTACAGAGGATCCCTGAAAGGGGACCCCCTGCAAGGCAGTTCACGCAGTTTTGATGGTGTTCACGCCATTGACCACGGTAGTGGCCAGAGTGGCGATGGTTTTTTCCGAGATGGCCCGGCCCAGAGTGGTGAAGGCTGCACGGGCCGCATCGATGCCCGCCGTAATCGCGGCTCCCGATCCGCTGCCCGCCGCCGTGGTCTTCAAGACCGCAATCCCGACTTGCTTCACGGCATTTTCGAGATCCGTCACCGCCACCGTATTCAGTTCGGCTGCCGCCGCTTTGAATTCGGCCACGATCTGGGCCCCGATGGGGTTTTGCGACAGCCAACTCTCGAACACCGCAAAATCGGTTTTCAAGGAATCCAGGGCGGATTTGGCATCACTTTCCAAAGTATCGATCAGACTCATTTTGTTTCTCCTGAAATATTTCATGTCGCGCTGAGGAGTAAAGGGCAGCGCGTTCCCTTGTGCGACTTACTTCAGCCCCATGTCCTTGTTGGCGATCAGATGCACCATGATGTTGGTGAAGGCGACCACTCCACCGGCCAACATGGCCGCCTGCTCGTTCGTGACCGTGAGGCCGATGCCGAAGGTCTGGAAGACTTCGCCCAGTTTCAGCAATACCGGGGCGAGCAACGATACCGTGACGGCGCCGGTTTTCCAGAGAGTGGGGTTGGCGACCGATTGGCCGACCTTGAATACGCTCCACAGCGCGAACAGTTTTTGCATGGAATTCTCCTGGGTGGGGGTGGAAACGATCGGGGGAATGACGTCGAGGCTCTCCAGCCCATGGGTGTGGATTACCCGGGCAATCTTGGTACCGTAGTTGGGATCCGTGGCATAGCCCGCGCTCGCGATGGCGTAACCAAACGTGACGCCACTGCTCGTCTTGAAGGCCCCCGCATAACGCGCTCCCTTGAGAAACCGGACGTGATCCAGGATCGACTCCTGCCAGTTGGCGTATTGGCGAAACCAGGCTTCCACGGGAGTGGCTACTCCTGCCACATATTCGGTGGTGGCAATCCGGTAGCGTTCCCCCGTCCAACTGGCATCGGCCTTGATGCCGAACAGGTTGTTGGCCGAGCGGGTCAGGAGGGATTCCCCCCAGGCGGATTCCAGCGCTGCCTGCGCAATCGTAAAACTCGCGGGAATCCCATCTTCCTTCTGGCAGGCCAGAGCGGCTCCCTTGATCGTGCTGATAAAATCTTCCGGACTCATTTCCAGTGCTCCTTGAGGGTGGTGAAGAGTTGATAGGCGGCTGTGCCGATGCCGCCCAATACGGTGATCACGAGCCAGCCCAGCACACTGGTCTTGATGCGCTCGTTGCGCTGCTGGCGCAGGGCATGGTTTTTCAATTCCCTCTTGAGATATTCGTGATGGTCGCGGTGCACCTCGAGAGGGACGCTGAAACTCGAGAGTTCTGCCCGAACCGCCTCCGTAATGGCGGCCACCAGGAGTTCCCGCATCTCTTCAGAGAGGGGGCTTTGCCGGCGCTCCTGCATGGTTGCTACCCCCCGAAGTTTCTGAGGTGGGATTTGAGCGCCCCGGCGATGGCCGCGCCATTGTTCCTGAACAGACGCTCCACGCTCTGGGCGTCGGTGGCGTGAATGTGCACATGGGTGGTGGAACTGCTCCCGCCCTTTTCCACCTGAGTGTGATCACCGGATTTGATGGCCTGATTTTCAGGTTGGATGATGGTTTGGTGGCTTGATCATGGCGAGGGTGGCGAGGGATGACCAGATTCGAGCCCTGTTCCAACTTTCAACGAGTTGGATTGCGAATGGGGTTGGATCGTCGGAATGAAACGTGCCACCCCCGGTGTTGCGGCAGAGGCCTGAAGTGCAGACTGACCCCGTCCGATGACGGGATTTTCGTCATCCGCTGATAGAGGGCATGGGGGGATGTTACTGCGTAACAAGGTATCCGGGTGCCAATGGCCAACAGTTTTGACCTGGTTTCTGGCCGCTCATTTTGACCCCGCCCCAGATCAACCTGTCCTGATCATTTCACTTTTCCGGTCTTGCCCTGATTGGCTGCGAAGTAATCATCGAACTGCTCATCGAACTGGTCAGGGGGAAATGCATCGATGATCTGTTGATCCTCGGTCAAGATCAATCGTTCGATGATCTGCCGTTGGCTGGCTCCCTTATGCCGGGCCAGACGAGCCAGTGCCAAGGCACAACCGGTGGATACCCAAGTATTGATACGACGCTCACCGTTGCCCTCTGCTCCCGCGTGGGGACGCCTCGACCGGTATTGTGTGTGCCTGCCTTTGTGCGGAATCTTTGGCCATTTCCTGCTCCGTTACTGCGTAACACGTTTCTCTCGAGCGAATGGATGACCTGTCCTGATGACGGTCATCCATTGCTTGTCACCTCTTCCTGCGCGGTGTGGGAAGATTGGGGGTGGCAAACACCTCGAGATAGAGCTTCTCGTCCAGTTGAGGCAGGTTTCTGCGGGCTCCCGCAGAGAGCAGTTCTGCGGCCATGCTGGTCAGGATCCGGTAATTCCCGGCGGCATGGTCGCAGAGCGTATTACACAGACCCGGGGTCATCAGGCTGGGATTTCCCGCCTCCGTGAGCAGGTGTCCAAGGAACGACCCCAGTTCTTCCCGACTGGCATATTCCGTGACGTAACGACAGCGGATACGGCTGCCCAGGGGGATGAGGTCTTCACCCCGCAACCGCTCCAGGAGCCGGGCATCACCCGCCAGGATAATGCCCAGCAGGGGCAATGAATCAAACCTGGCACTGGCCATCAGACGCAGTTCGCTGAGGACCTGGGGACCCATCTCCTGGGCTTCATCGATGATCAGTATCGGACGCTGACGGCAACTGTCCAGATGGGTGAGCCAACGTTCCCGCAAGGCCTTGAATCCCCCCCAGCGATTGCTCGGAGCCAGGGTAACTCCGAAGATGTCTCCCATTTCGCGATAGAAATCACCCAACTGGCTTTGGGGATGGCTGATGGTTCCCACGATGAGGTCGGGCAGATTCTCCAACCGGCCAGCCAGATGGCGCAGCAGAACGCTCTTTCCGGTTCCGGGGTCACCGTGCACCATGGCAAAGCCCCCTTCCTGGACCAGCCCATTCTCGATCCGCCAGCAGAAGTCGGCCATGCGTGGGGGAAGATACAGCGCCCGCGTGGGAATCTCCTGCGAGAAGGGGTTCCATTTGAGCCCATACAGGGACAGGATTTGATGGTTCATGAGGGGTCCTCATCCGTGGGAAGGTAGGCCGGGGGCTGACCGGAAGCGGCGTACTCGGCCATCAACTCCCGCAGCAGGGGAGCCATGCCCGTGGCCGGGGCTGATACCAGAGAGGGTCCGGGGGATTCGAACCGACGCCGGTTTCCCGACCCGTTGGCCGTTTTGTTCAGGGGGTGAATGGCGCAGAGGATCTGGTCACTGCGTGGATCCATCATGTCCACCCGACTGAGGTCCCAGCGGGCATAGCGCAGATGAACCGTCTCGAGGTTGCGGTAGCGCGAAGGAATTTCAAAACGCTGTCCTTCCAGCATGAGGGTTCCATCACAACGGCGTTGCTTTCTGGCCACCTTCAGGCGGAAGGCGCATTCAAGTTCTTCCGAAGAGGGGCTGGGTCTGCCGACTTGAGGGGCCTGCAAGTACCGTTCCATGGGGGTACACCGAATCTCGCTGTGGAGGGTGCGGTTGTATTCCTGTTCCACCCAGGCCTGGGTGGCCAGATTCAGGGAGTTCAGGGTAAGGTTCTCTTCTCCTTCGAGCATGGCCATCAAACGCGATTCCACCCGAGACCAGAGAAACTCCTGCTTGCCGTTTTGGTACGCACTGTAAGGCAAGGTCTTCTGGTGCAGGATTCCGAGGTCTTCGAGCCCCTGCACCGTCTCGGCGGCAATCATGGCGGCTCCATTATCGGTCATCAGAGCGCGAGGCAGCCCGCGTTTCATGATGGCTTGACAGAGGCCATGCACCAACTGCTCGGCGGCCTCTCCCCAATACCACTGCAAATGACACACCAGACGCGAGTGGTCATCCATGATGCCCAGCAACAAAGGCTTGTCCCATGCGCCGGAGCGACGCAGGATCTGGCGTGAACAGTGATGGAAGTCCAGGTGCCAGAGCCCATGGACATGGGCTACTTCGTAACTGCGTACCTCCCGTTGTTCGAGCCGTTCCTGTGCGGCCAGAGCCCCGGGGGTCTGTCGTTTGGGGCGGTGGGCGCGAAACAACCCGCGCGATCTGAGAAAGCGCCGGATGGTGGGATAGGAGGGGACTTCCAGGGTGCTTTCCCGGTTACGGCTGATCAGGTTGTCATGGTGCAACTTGACGGTCCAGCCGGGATGTTCCTGATACTGCCCCACCAGTTGTTCGCGGATTTCCAGGGCCAGACAGGGAAAGGTCCCAAAGTGACTGCCTGGACGATTCTTCAACACCCCCACGGGGTCGTCTGCCTGACGGGCACGGTAATACCGGCGCTCGATGGTGGACAGTCCGAACCGAACGGGAAGCCCGGTCACGGGGTGGGCCCAGGTTTTACTGGCCAGTTCGTTGAGTTTGCCAGAGAGTTCTCCCTCGGCTGGCGGAGATGCAAACAGGGGGCCGATGATGGCAAAGCGCAACTGCGCCCAGCGATCACGGCGGTTCGGATCGTTCGGTTTCAAGGTCAATCTCCTGATGACGCGGTGCCGGTGGCAACCAGGCGTTGGAGATGAGGCTAATGAAGAACCATGGATGTGAATAGACGCATCTTCTGCGGATCTGTCTCAACCCTCACCGATCATGATCATGGGGCCGATGGTGATCGGCTTCAGAAAGCGTAGACAGGCCATTGTTTGCTCTGTGTCTGATCCACCAAAAGACTGGCAAAGGGACAGCGGGAATGCTTGCGGATCAGGGAGAGGCATGAAACGCCCACGGGCCTCCCGCCAGAATGAGGTGGAGGGGAATGTCTTGCGCCAGAATGAGCGCCAGCGCTGCAAGGTACGCAAAGACACCCCCGTGCTGGTCGATATCCTGGAGAACCAGGCATGGATGCGCCCCTGGCAGCAGCAGGCCAAAACCACCACCAGGCCCACATACACCTTGCGTCCAAGAAACCGCACGGACTCACTGGTACTTCGGCGTCGGCACCTGACACAACAGAAACTGAAGCGGAATGAAAATTCTGGCCGATGCTCCTCCGGGACCCCTTTGGGCTTTCTGGGATAGTACGCCAGATGCAACTTCTCGCCACAATGGGGGCAGCCCTTTGCCTGGGTCTCCCGTGCCAATTCGGCATCAAACTCCTGCAGGCGTGAAAAAAAAGTGGGATCGGAAAAGAAGATGTGAGACACTTTGGATAGTCTTTGTTGGTTGGGAAACCTAAAGACTCGCTCAAACGGGGGTTGGAAATCAACCCCCGTGAGGGCGTCACCCCCCTCGACCCTCATCCAGAATGATCACCACCCCCTGAAAATCCATCAAAATAACTGATCATGCTCAGTGGCCAGGGTCATGGCGAGTTGCTGCGAGGCCCAGGTGCTCACCATCTTGATCCCTGTGTCGATGAACGAGGAAAGGATAGAGGTGAGGCTGCGCTGCCACGCCTGCTGCCAGGTCTGGGTCCCCATGATGACCCCCTTGATGGAGGTATCAAAGGCCGAAGTCAGGGGGTCGAACATCTGCTGGTAAGACTTCTGGTTATCCAGCACCGCCGTCTGGGTGGCGCGGGTCAGTTGAGCCTCTCGATTGGCATTGAGCTTGACGATCTGATCATCGATCTTGGCCCGTTCCTTCGCGTCTGTTTTATAAAGTTCCAGTTTTTTCCCGAGCAGATCCAGTGAAATCGCATATTCCCGAGCCGCCACCTCCTGATCCCGCGCCAACTTCTGGTCCTGGGTGATTTTGCCGATTTGAAGCAGGAACTGATTGCCCTGGGTCACCGTTTTGAGGTGATTGCGCTCGAGATTGGCCTCACTGTTGAGTTGCTGCAACTTGAGCGACAACTCTTCCTGACTGGCCTTCTGGGCCGAGGCCACCTGCGCCCGATAGATCTGGCGTTGCAGATTCACCACCTGATGCAGCACCGCGTTGTAATCTGCCGAGCCTTTTCTGGCGAGGGCAAGTTTCTGTTGCCAGAACGCAAGTTCATCCTGTTTGGACAGATCGTGATAAGCCCCCTCCAGATCCTGCTTCTGGGTGAGTTCAGCACGCCACGCACTCATCTGACCGTGGGAGCTGTGACCAGAATGAGCGACCCCAGGCAGGGCCATTTGACCCAGGGGTGATGATTTATTGCCGGAAGATTCCCCAACTGACGAGAGTTCCCCCTTGAAGGCAAGAATCGTGTGCATCATGGACCCCACCTGCTGGTCCACCGCCAGTTTGGTTTCCGTGAGCCCCCGATTCCAGGCGGCCTTGATGCCACCCCAGTCGAGATGCAGGGCTGAATTGATCACCCCGGCCACCGTCACGATGGCGCCCGCCATGGCGGCGGTGACCACTTCGAGCGACTGCCAGGCCAACTCCAGTCCCAGCACCAGATATTTGACGGCATCGGCCAGGGCCTTCAAAGTATCCGACAGTAGCCCACCGGGTTTTAAGCTGTCGGATAGAGCCCCCGTCAACCCCTGGATCGCCGGGGTCAGATCCGAGCCAAACCCCACCGCCGCCATCTTGAGTTGGGCTCCCAGTTGCTTGAGGCTCTCGTTGAACTGGGCATCCTTAGCGATTGCCTGATCACCCAGCACCAGTCCCAATTGCTGTGCCTTCTGGGTCATGGCATCGATGTTCTGGGATCCCTGATTCAGAAACGGAATCAGATCTGTTCCGGCGCGTCCAAAGAGTTGCATCGCAACCGCCGTCTTGGCGGCTCCATTCTGGCTCTTGGCGAAGGCGTCACTCACCCGCGCGAGCACATCCTCGATACGCATATTCTTGAGGGAGGCCGCGCTCAAGCCGACGCCCTGAAAGGCTCCGGCCACCTGTTTATTGCCTTGTCCTACAGAGGCCATGGCTCGCGAGAGCCGGAACAAACCCTGCTGCAGTTGAGTAAAGGACACATCGCTTTGCCCGGCAGCGTATTTGAGGCCCTGCAGCGCTTCCGTGGAAATCCCGGTTTTCTGAGAGGCGTGCTCGATTTCATCGCCATACTCGGCGGCCGACTTGCCTAATTCCAGCAGTTTGGCCCCGATCTCCGTGGTCCCGCCCAGTTCAGTCAGGACCTTGAAGACCTCGAGGGATTTCTTGACGCCCTCCATGTGCTCGCGGATATTCTTCTGCATTTCCGCGACATGGCCCTGAATTCCCCGGGTGGATTTCTGGACCTCATTGCGCGCTGCCTGCATGTCCTGCGACAGACGGGCAATGTTGGCCTTGATGTCGATCTCGAGCGATCCGATTTTGGATGCCATGGTTATCCTCGCCGCCCACCCGCCGCCTGAAACATCTCGATGAAGGCTTTCATGTCCGCTTCAGTGTTCTGGATGGTTGTATCAGGAGCAGGTGGGGTGGTTTTGTGGGGAACTGCTCTACTTGCTGTTTGATCCCTTCGGGTTTGATACCCAGATAGGCCTGCACCATCTCGCGCAAGGGCGGGTGCCGGGCCCAGTAGCGCCTCAGTGCATACAACCGGGGAATGTCCATGGAATGATCGATGTACTCCCAGCTCCAACCGGTACGGTCGATGATCTGGCAGTAAATCTCATCCCACGCTATGACTTCCCCGCCGCTGCTTCCCCCGGCTCAGTCTCCTGGGGCTGATTGACCGAGAGACACACCCGAAACGCTTCACGGAAGTTGGCGATGTCCAGGTTCTGGAACTCGAACTCCTCCTGCTTCAACTCCGGATAATTACGCCTGAGGCTCGTGAACAGGATGTCGGCCATCTGGTTCAGGCTCGCATCCGATTTTCCGGTAAAAATGTCCTCGTACTTGCGCACGCAGGCAAAGGGCGCGGGCGGGCAGAGGAAGGAGGTCTCGCCTAATTTGATTTCTGTACCATCAATCATGATTCACCTCAGTCAGCAAAAGAGATCCAGCCCAGGGTGTTGGAAGAATCCACCATGATGCTGAAGTCCATTTCGGGGATCGCGTAGTCCTCGATCTTGGTGGCAAAGGAGAGCTTGGTGGAGGTGCACTGGTTGAGTTTCAGGGTTGCCACCTTGGGTCCTACATGGGCTGTGAAGATCGCCATGAAGGTGGGGGTGGTGCCCATGATCTGGTTGGTGAGGGCAATGCGGGTACCCCCGGTGGCCGTGGTGTAGAGATAATCGATCAGCACCGGAATCCCTGCATCTCCGGCTGAGAAGGTGTAGACCCCACTGGCCTCGGCATACTGCCCGGTGACAGGATTGGAGGCGACCTTGGTGAAAGGCAGCCCAGTGGTGGCATAGACCACTCCCAAGTCGGTGTCGATGGCGGCGGCATTGACCACCGTCACCGTGTAGGGGGTTGCTGCCGGGATGGTGCCCAACTCTCCGATGGCAGAGAGAATCAGGCCGGGAGTGGCACTCTGGCCAAAGAAGATGTCATTCACCAGTCCACCGCTGATGTTGGCGAACTTGGCTTTGCCGGTGAACTTGCCTTCTCCCCGACGCACATCCACCGCAAAACTCTGCTGCCCGTAGAGTTCCTTGGTGGTGAAGGTAAAATCAAAAGTGACATCCTGCAGGGTGCCGAATTTGCGCGGGGTCGAGTTCGTCGCGGTGCTGATCCCATAAAGGTATCCGGAACCAAAGTTGATCATTGGGGGTTCTCCATAAAAAAAGACCACTTGTGTGGCCTCAAGGGGGGGATGTCGATGCGTTAGCGCAGGTAATGCACCATGAAATCCATGGGCTTCACATAAATATTGACCAGTTCGTCGTAGGAATCGGTGCCAGCGCCAGACTGAATACAAGCCAGTACCGTGACACCACCCAGGACCCCTGACTGATTGTGGCAGGCCATCTTCACGGCTTCACGCACATTGGCTGCATCCTCGGCCATCTGTCCCAGACAGTTGACCTGAAGTCGTGCCTTGGCTGTTTCAAACTCTCCCACCCGGGTGTTGTCCTGTTTATCGCTCACCAATTCGTACACCACGGCGGGCAAGGGATCGGCTTCCGGCCGGGTATCCAGATAGATTCTGCTGGAAACTAATGTTCCCAATTCACTCGAGGCATTGAGCAGGGCATACAGCGCTGTTTCGGCTTTCATTTGGTGACCTCGGTGTCCAGTCGGTTTCTGACATACTCGGCAAAGGTGCTGATGGCCTCATCCACCTTGGAATCCAGCGCCGGGCGCATGAAGGGTTTCTTCTGGGCTCCAGGGTGATCAATGACCTCTTTGAACAGCCCGGCAATAAAAAGACTCTTGCGGTTCCTGGGTTTGATCAGATGGTGGGCTGTACCGTACTCCACCATATGGGCGTAGTAGACGTTGTTCTTGCCCCCGGCCTTGATGCTTGCTGTGATGGTTCCGTGTTTCGAGGACATCGAGACCCGGATGGAGTCGCGCAGCGCTCCGGACTTATGTCCCTTGGGCAGGTTCTCACCCACCGGGCACAGACGCCGGGCCTCATCGCGGATCACCTTGGCGGCAGCGCGCAATCCCCCGCGCACCACATTGGCCTCGATCCGGGCCGGTAACTCATCGAGGAGCTTCTGCAATTCGGAGAGTCCCTTCACCTCTATATCAGTCATCGAGCCTCAAGCAGTAAAGTTCCAGTCGTTCTTTGCGCGTGACATGCCGGATCCACTCGATCCGGGCGATGGAGCCATCCGAGAACAGGATGCGCTGGCTGGCCCGAACATCATGGCGAGTAGGTCTGCTTCGAAGTCAATCCATCGCCCGGGTTTCCTATTATGAGTCTGCCACCGGGCAACCCATTGCCGCCGCGATCGCGCGTCTTCTTGCCGTGAGGAATTGATGGGGGGGCATTGACATGGTAAGGAGTTTGCATTACCATGCAGGGCATACCCCATCTGGCTGGAGAGTCATCATGTCTGCCATCCTCGAAGTCGAATCCACGTTGACCGACCGTTACCAGACCACAGTGCCGGAAACCGTGCGCCGTGCCCTCCGTCTCGGCAAGCGCGACAAGATCCACTACACCATCCGCCCCGGCGGCGAGGTGGTACTGACGCGCGTCGGCACCGCCGATGAGGACGATCCGGTACTGGGCCAGTTCCTGGGCTTCCTGGCGCAGGATATCGCCAACCACCCTGAGCGTCTGCAGGTCATGGATGCGGACCTCGTGCAACGACTCCAGTCCCTGGTTGGCGGTATCGAATTAGATCTCGATGCTGCCCTGTCGGCAGACGATGAATGAGCGCAAATCAGCCCTCACCCTTGATCATCAAGGGCTGGACGGTTTTCGCCCACCCTCTGTTCCTCGCACAACTTGAAACATTGATCCAACAGGTCGAGGCGCTCAAACAGAAGGATCCGGCTGGCTTTACCAGGAAGAACGCCAGCAAGCGGCTGGCAGCGATTGCCAAGTTGGCATTCGAGGTGATTCCGCAAGATCCAACGCGGTCGGAATACCGGCAGGGCAACACTCTCGGCGAGGATCACAAACACTGGTTCCGCGCCAAATTCTTTCAGCAGTACCGGCTGTTCTTCCGCTACCACGCTTTGAGTAAGGTGATCGTGTTTGCCTGGGTGAATGACGAGAACACCAAACGGGCCTACGAGAGCGGTGATGACGCCTACCGGGTATTCCGCAAGATGCTGGAAAGCGGGCACCCTCCGGATGACTGGAATCAACTGCTGGCCGAGGCGCGCGCGGAAGCCATGTGTTTGCTGCAGATTGCCACCGGCGCAGCACACGTGTCGCGCTGAATCGCCGGACGGTTTGGCTGCTTCAGTCAATCTCCTTGTCACGCGCCGGGCCTCATCGCGGATCACCTTGGCGGCTGCGCGCAATCCCCCGCGCACTACATTGGCCTCGATCCGTGCAGGAAGTTCGTCCAGCAACTTCTGCAATTCGGAGAGTCCCTTCACCTCTATATCAGTCATCGAGCCTCAAGCAGTAAAGTTCCAGTCGTTCTTTGCGCGTGACATGCCGGATCCACTCGATTCGGGCCAGAGATCCGTCCGTGAACAGGATGCGCTGGCTGGCACGAACATCAGACCGATAACGAATGGTGATCAGTACCGTAGCAGCACTGCCCATGGCCTTTGCCTGAAAGATCTCGCGTCCTGTCATGTCCATCATCTGTGCCCAGACGGTGGCCAAGGGGGACCAGGTCTCATCGTGTCCTCCCAAGGCGCCACGCACCACCGTCAATTGCTGAATCGTGATGCGCTGGTCGAGAAAGCCTGCCGCGACGAGACTCATCAGAACACCACCATATAGGGATCGAGCAGTCGGTCCATAAAGGGCAATGGCATCACCTTGCCCGTCTTGTCAAAGGCGGCCATCTCCTCCCGGTGCTGGTACAAGGAGCCCACCCGAATCTTGATCCAGGCGCGAATTCCCTCCGGTACCGCCCCCACCAGGTTCGTGCCTGAACCCGTGTCGGTTAGCGTGATGGCTGGCCCACCCAGAGTAGCCGTCAGGGTGTACACGCCGGGAGTAATCGTCGAGGCAATCCAGTAGTTAGTGGCTGGTTGCAAAGGCGAGGGGAGGGCACCTCCTGAATTGGAGAGCACAAAGGGCTGTGTTGGAATCCACGGACCCTGAAACGAAATGGTACTGTTGGCCGCGTCAGCCACGAATGGCGCGGCATATCCCGCCGAAAAATCCACTTCCACCGCCCCGATCTGAGGCATCGGAATCGGCCAGATCTGCCCGAATACCGGAGTGATCCGGCACGGTTCCGAGGTCAAATCCACGGTGTAATTGGCCGACGGCATCACCTGAATCGCCCCGCTCATGTCCAGATACTGGATGGCGGTGACCACCCGGACCTGGGATTTCTCCAGGATGATGGCGTGACCTGGCAAGGTAAACGGTTTGCCCCAGGGAATACCGATCAGGGTGGGGCCCGGAAAGGAATCCAGCACCAGTTTCCACGACTGGGCGATCAGCGCCCGCCGGGTCACGGTTTCCGCATGCATCCGGGCGGCAACGATCAGCGCTGTGATCAGCGCGTCATCGTCCGGGATATCCACCCGCAGGTGGGCCTTGGCTTCAGGCAGCGAAACCGGCTCCACCACGGGGCCGCTGATCAGTTGCAGGGGCATGGAGAATCAGCCGACGATCTGGGTCACACCCGCCTGATTGAAGGCAGAGGCCGGTTCATAGCGGGCGGAGGCCCCGAGAAGAAACCCGGCGGTTTCACTGGCGGCCACCCCCACGGTCAGCGTGAGTTCCACGAACTGATAGCCGTTGTTCACATCCAGTTCATGGTCTTGCAGGTTGATCAACGCCTGAGTGTCGTTGCCCGTGGCGGCCACGATCGTGGCAATGGCCTTGCCGGTGATGGCTTTGGCCCCGGTACCGATGGCATCCAGCGCCTGCTGCAGATTGGCATCCACCGTGGCCAATGCTCCCAAGGTGCCGGTGGAGATAAGCGCCAGGATCGTGCGCACGTTGGCCAGAGAGATCCAGCCGGTGGTCAAGGTTCCTACCGCCTGAGCAGAAGGGTTGATGGAGCCCAACAGGGCCAGAAATTCGGAGGCTTTGACATTCATGTCCATGAGTTATATTCCTTGATAGAGGGGGGTGATCAACGGGCGCCCAGTTGCACGAAGGGCGAGAGCGCGGCGCTGCCCTTGGCGGGCAAGATGGGGGCGGCAATCTTTGGTTGGCCATCCATACGGAAGATGGTGCGAAATGCCGTGGCATCGGCATCGAAGTACAGATGCATGGAGGTGGCGGTTTCCATTCCTCCTACCTTGGTGATGGTCTGGTAGTAGGTCAAATCCACCAGCAGCACATCCCCCTGGGAGGAGAAGGCACTGGCGTGTTGAGACACATAGACTGGACGGCCCAACAAGGTTCCGTAGGGCGAACCCTTGAAGGCGGCCACGCCACCGCCCAAGGGCAGGTAGATAGGGTAATTGCCCAGAGTGAGGGTGAAGAGTGACGGCAGCACGCTGTTGTTCACAATCCACACCGCCTTCTTGAAACTCCCCGGCGGCAAGGCTGCGATCATGTTGGCAAGATTGGTGGGGGTGAGTGTATTGGTGGCCTGCCCCGAGTCCTTGGCAATGGTGACGAGCGCCTTCCCGCTCAAGGCCCCTTGAGGGATCCCTGAGCCGTTGCCAAAGAGAATGCTTTCGTTGATCTTCCACTGCATCCGGGAGGCGACCTTCTTGGGTGTGTAGGAGGTCAGGGCATCGGTATCGGAGAGCAGTTCGTCGGTGATGGGCACCAGGGCCATGAGTTTCTTGAGGCGCAGCGAGGCGGTGCCGAACTTGGGCTTGGATGCGTTGGCGGGCGTGCCTTCTCCCTGCCAGGCCACGGTGATGCCATCCGTTCCCCAAGGGGTGGTCTCATCCTTGGGCAGTACCAGGGAATTACCCGAGATCTCGATATTGTCGGTCAAGGGCAGGAACGCTTCGTCATCGAGCGAGAGCATGAAGATGTCCTTGGCAAACTGCGGGGGGATCAGAAAGCCCCCATCGGCGCCGGCGCTTTCGTTTCCATACACCCCAGGCACTGCGGCGTTGCGCAGCATGGACAGGCGATTGTCCACGGGATTACCGGGCAAGCCTGCCTGGTGCACCGCATACGCATATTCGCCAAAGTTCTTGAAGCCCCACTTGGGATCAGCCGTCATATTCTCCGTGACGCTCACGGAAGGGAGTGCCGATTCGATCCCCAGTTGCGCTTCCTCCGCGATCAGGGTCTGTTCGCGCTCGATGGCAGCGTTGAGCGCATCGATGCGCCCCTTCAGGCCATCAAAAGCCGTGACCTCCTCATCGTTCAGATCGCGCCCTTCGGTGGCGGCGCCATCGGTCAGTGCACGGGCGGATTTGACCAGTTCGGCCTTCTTGGCCTGCATTTCTCGTAACTTCTTGCTCATTTTGGTTCTCCAGAAATAAAAAAACCGCCATGGGGCGGTGGTTGACTTGCTATTGGCAAAAAGGCCAAATCATTTTGAGGTGAGATTCAATGGAGCGTTACCAGAAATCGGGCAGCATTCGTTAGGATTTCCACAATGACGGGGCTTCGCCACTTGGCTAAATCTTCGACCGCATAAATCCGAAAAAACTTAATTTCTCTGCTACACTTCAGTCGCATTTCTGTATTGGGAAATCCGGGTCAGGACGCGCGAAAAGTTGTGCGGACTTTGTTTATGTCAGGCAGTTGGGGGCTATTCACACCATGTGGAAAGAAATTAAAAAATTATTAGTCGATTTGCTTTGGCCACAGATCAAAGATGTCATAAAGAAGTTGATGCGAGAGTTCTCCGGGTGGATGTTCACCAAGGTCAAGGAGATGATCCAACATCGAAAAACGGAAAGTGCCAACAAGGCTGAGGCAAAAGCCTACGAAGCTTCTGAAAAATCTCGTACTGCCGAAACAGACGATGAGGCGCGGCAGCATGAGGCAGTCGCGAAGGTTTGGCGTGAAGTCGCGGAAATGTTTCGGCAAGAGAATGAAGCGCTGCAAGTTGAATTGGAACTCCTTCGGAGAAATTCCGATTCGAAGGCAGAACATGCTGTCGCCAGGTTGGCCTTCGATCAAGCAATTGACGAGAGTGGCGAAGAATTTAAAGTTAAGGAGGGGGGCCAACTCCTTCAACTTGACGAACGTAATCCTAAGTAGAAGGGGAGTTTTGTCATGATTCTGTACCATTTTTCGGACACTTGTTATCCCGATGAACTTTTACCCAATGTCGGGTCTCGGCGACATGAGGCAGAAGATCCAAGGGCGATTAAGGAAGCGGTTGTCTGGCTCACCGATTCAACCGATAGGGCACCCGGCATCGAGAACCAAGGGCGCTTCCGACATGAAGTTGAGGTCGATGAAAAAGATCCACGTCTCTTCAAAGACGAGTCGGATGAACGGCTTAAGAATATATGGCAATCGATGTACCCTGGCAAAACAGACTCTGTCCGGGGAATGGCGACTTCGTATTTCTATACAAAGCCAATCAAGGTCAAATCCGTCGAGCAGATAAATTATGCCTAACGAGTAGGGTTGGATTGTGATCGCGAAGTGAACTACGATCTGAACCGATTGTTGGACGAAACCGATTCTGACGCACAGACCTAACTCAATCGGCCTCTTCATCACATCAGCGCCAAGGCGTTCCTGGCCTGCGACAAGCGCGAGGTCTTCGGTTTCGCCCGCGATTGCATCAGGCTGACCAACTGATCAAACGCCATGACACCATCCACCATTCCCAGGGATACGGCGGTGGCGGCGCCCACCACGCGTCCTTGCCCCATGCCCTGGATGACCGCATCCGTGGTGACCCCACGGGCTGTCGCCACCGATTCCACAAAGACACTGTAGTATTCATCCACGCGCGATTGCAGAAAGGCTGTCGCCTCCTCTGTGAGAGGTTCATATGGATTGCCCTCCACCTTGTATTTGCCAGCAGAGATCAAGGTGACATCGATTCCCTCATACAGCAGGGCACCAGAGATATCTTCGTGGGCTTGCCATACGCCGATGCTTCCCACCTCGCCCCCTGGGGTGCAATAGAACTCGGTGGCTGCTGATCCTGCCCAGTAGGCCGCCGAGGCCGCAAGACTGTTGGCGATGGCCACAACAGGTTTCTGAGATCGGGCGTTCAGGATCTCCGAGGCCAGTTCTGCCACTCCGTATACACTTCCCCCAGGAGAGTCGATGTCGATCAGGATTTGACCCACAGCATCATCCGCCAGGGCATCCTGCAATGCGGCGGTGAACATCTGGGTGGAGGTGCTCCCTGGACCGCTCAAGGCATCCACCATGTTTCCTCTTTGAGTCAGCACCCCGTACAAGGGCAGGACGGCAATTCCACCCCCACTGGCCTTTTGTGTCGCCTGTGTTCGTGCGGCACGCACCGATTGGTCTGCCTGAACGGTGGTCAGGGTCGTGTCTGACATGGGCATCCCTTTCTGCCAGCGATGCAGTACCCCTGCAAAGACGCGTAAGGATTCAGGCCGCATGGCCCAGGGCGTCGACAGGAATTCAGACATCAAGAGCGCGTGTTTCATGACTTTCCTCGGAATTATTTTTCAGGGGTGGAACAGGTTTGTCTATATTGTCGGCAGTTGGCGGTTGCGTGGGGTCCGACCCATCATTCTGTTCCTCGGCCATATTCAGCGGCCTCAGGGGTCGATCGAGTCCGGGCAGGGGATTGAGGTTTTCGCTCAGGCGCGCTTCATTGCGCGTGAGCCAGCCACCGTTGATGCCGAGGTTGTAATACTGGGCCCGCGCTTGTGAATCTCCGCGCAGGAGTTGCGAGAACAGGAACTCCGCTTCCAGGCCATCATCGTCAAACAGGAGTTCTGCCTCGATACTGGCTTCCCAGCGCTCGGCCATGGGACCCAGGCACTCCTGGACGAATTCCTGCGCCTGCTGCTCGATGTTGTTGTTGGTGCTGCGCTCCAGATCGCCGATCTTGTGGGGCGGTACCCCGAACCAGCGGGCGATGTCGTTCACCTGAAACTTCCGGGTCTCCAGAAACTGGGCGTCCTCGTTGGTCAGCCCCAACTGGTGATACTTCATCCCGAACTCGAATACCGCGATCTTGCCCCGGTTGGCCCCGGTTTGAGATTCCTGCAGGGATTCCCGAAACTGCTCACGGGCCATCTTGTCCTTGAAAGAACCCGGATACTCGACATACCCACTCAGTGGCTTGGCGTCATTGGCAAAGAAGCGGGATCCGTAGTTCTGGGCGGCCATGGCTCCACCGATGGCGTTGCGGGCCAGCGCGATGGGGGAGAGCCCTATGATTCCATCCAGGGATAGCCCTCTGAGGTGCCAGATTTGACCTCGGGGGAAGATCTGCTCGCTGCCGGTCATCGTGGTGTACTTGTAGCGGTAATCCCCGTTGGGCAACAGATCGATGGTGACACGGTCTGGATGCAGAGGAACCAACGCCGTGATCTCTCCCTGGCGGTTGGAAACGATCTGGTTGAAGGCGTTGCCGCGCAACACCAGGTGTCCCGCCAGCATCTCGCGCCATTCGAAGGCGTTCTGGTAAGGATTCGGGCGTCGTGCCAGCAACGGATACAGGGGGTGATCGGTCACCCGTTTCTTGCCGCCATCGCGCCGGGTCCGGTAGAGCACGAAAGGCAGGCTCGCAAACTGGCTGGAAATGATGCGCACGCAGGCAAACACCGCCGAGAGTTGCAAGGCATTGTCTGCCGTGACCCGCATCCCGGCCATGGTCTGTACACCCACCGGCTCGAACCAAAACCCCGACCATGGCGAGCGGTCTGAATTGGCCTTGAAACTCGAGAGCCAGGAGCGAATCCCCATTTATATCACCATCAACTGATAATCTGAGTCCAGGACGGGCGTCTGGTCGTCACTGGGGGCCATCTGGCGTCCCAGAGCCATGATCAGCGCTACCACCCCGTCGATCTTGTTCTCTTCGCGCTCCTTTCTGGGGTAGATGTTGTCCTTCTGGTCGCGGTGGCACACCACATTGGAGATCATCCAACTTAAAATCGGGTCGCCGTTGTGTACGAATCGCTTCTGCAGCACCAGCGCCTCCAGTTGTTTCATGGGTTCCGAGAAATTCAGCACGGTGGGGCGCATTTCAACCATCGGCAGACCCTCGGCCAGCATGTGGCTGGACAATTGGGTGGCCTGAAAGGGGTCAAAGGGCACCTCGACAATCTGGAACCGGCTGGCATCTGCCATCAGTTCCGCCTCGATCTGATCAAAATCCGTCACATTGCCCGGCGTGAGGGTCAATAATCCCTGCCGCGCCCAGCCGGAATACTGGCTGTTGCGCCCATCCTCAGCAGCAGATTCAGGCAAGTAGTAGGTCAGGAAGGCGTAAAACTTGCCATCGCGTTGAAACAGTTTTGCCTTGGCCGCGATATCCACCTTGCTCGCCAGATCGAGCGCCACATAACACTCCTCGCCGATAAACTCGTCCTCGGTAATGCCTGGATCCGCACAGGCCTCCCACGAGCGCATGTCCATCCAGGCGGTGTCGGCATTGACCCACTCGTTCAGGTGTTTGGTCTTGAAGTTGTTGATGGCGCTTGGCATCTGCATGGCCTTGGCCTGCAAGGGCAGGAGCACCTCGGGCCGTACTGAGATGCCCCAGTTGGGGTTGGCCTTGAGCAGGGCCTCCTCGCTGGTCCAGTCATCGACATCATCCAGTCCGTAGATAATCCCGAACTGGGAGTCATCCTCGAACAATCCCTCGAGCAGTTTGGTGACGAAGGTGCGCGTCTCATAGCAAATTCCGGCACGGTTCGATCCTGCGGTGGTGATGACCCACAGGAGCGAGTTGTCCCGTTTTCCTGTCCCGGTTTCCACCACGTCGTAAACGGTGCGGGTCTTGTGGGCGTGCAGTTCATCCACGCACCCGAAGTGAATGTTCAGCCCGTCCAGGGTCGAGCCCTCGGAGGACAAGGCCTCGAACTTGGAGCCCGTCTCCAGTACATGGATGTTATGTGCGCCCACGGTCACTTTGAACCGGCCCCGAAACCCCGGACTTTTGCGCGCCATGGCCTGGGCATCCCCGAACACGATGCGCGCTTGGTCCCGTGTGGTGGCCAGAGAATATACTTCGGCACCACCTTCATTGTCGGCGGCCAGCATGTAGAGTCCGAGGGCCGAACTCAAGGCCGAGTTATGGGTCGGGATGCATGACTCACCGACCAGATACAAGTGCGAAGGCGAGTCGACTTCGATGCATTTCACCGGTACCGATGCCACCGGCTCGACTGAAACGATGGAGCGGGTGTTTTGTAGGCTCGATTTGGACGGTCTTGGCCGCAGCCGGGCGCGCTTTCTATCGAGCCGGAATGGCTCCCGCTCATCCTTATAGGCAAAGAAGCTCACCAGCCAGACATCGCCGCAGTCTTTACCGTACAACTTGGCCCGCGTGCGGATCATCGTCGGCTTCATGCCCAAGCCGGCGACGAGGTGAAACACGCCGCGCGCCAAGGCCGCATTGGTGTTGGAAAAGACACATTGGCCACCCTTGGTCACGCTGCCGTCGGTATCCATCAGCCCTTGCAGCAGGGCCAGTCGCTGACCGATGGAACCGCGCAGGTAGGGCAGCGGAATGTGTTTGTTGCCAAGCACGCCGATCTGGCGCAACTTGGTTTGCAGGCACTCCGACTTACACCCCGGCTCTGTCCGGGTCGAGCCCATCGAATAGGTGCCGATGTGGTGCCCGTCGCTATGTCGCTGGCGTACCGCCCGCACGCCCTCGCCGCGGATGTGATCCACGATGGCGCTGTCGATATCGGCGTTGGTCAGCCGAGCATCGGCCGTGTGCCCGTCTCCCAGCCAGGCGCCCAGGGTATAGGGCGGCACGAGCAGGGACGCCTCAGGCAATTCCAATGCCGCGGCGACGGCGACGGTATGGTTGCGATCCCCGCGTGCGCCGTATTTTTGCGTGCGGTAGATTTCCTGGGTCGTGCGTACTCGCGTCTGGGCGTCAATGCCGAACGGATACAGCACGAGGTCCTGTTCGGCCAGCACCTCGAATCTTGCCTGCGCCTGCTCAAGGGTCATTTTGGACAGCGCCCCCAGCCGCACGCTTCGGCGGTACAGACGCGCGTAGTAGGCGGGGATACCGCCGGAACGATGAATCTGTAGGGAGGGCATGCGGAAGCGACGCAGGGTACGCGTCACGCCACCCCCGGTTCATTCACTTTGGTCCGGGTCAGCCACTCGTGGGACTCGTCAGCAACGATCGTTTCCCCGGTCGAGAACGTAATGCGGTAGCACGGCCGGTCGGGCAGGACGTCGGTTACGGCGGTGACATTGCACGGCTGCCCATGCTCGTCGAATACCTGATCACCCACACGCAGTTCAAGCATCGTTTTCCACCCGTTCGGGGTCGGCACCAAGGTGTTCGTTGCCAGTGCTTTGCCATTGCCGCGCGGCACCTCGACGTAGGAGCGCCGAAAGCGGCGGCGTCCTGTAGGTTTCACCCAGCCAAACACCGTGGTGAGGATGAACACCTGCCACGGCTCCAGAACGATGGGCTGCCCGGCCAACGGCCCCTTCACATGGGGCAGGCATTCGATAAAGGCGCACAGGTTGTCCGCCGGATGGAAACTGCGACCCTCCCGGTCCGTGAGTTTCGTGTTGAACCAGTAGGGAGCGGCCTTGCCCTTGAAGCGCGCGAGATCGTCGAGTTGCCGCTGGCAGGCCAGTTGCACCCAACGGCAGGCGGGAATCTCTCCCTCCACCACGGCCTCGGCGTAGTGCTTGGCGGTTTTGGCATAGGGGGAGAGGGTCAAATCAGATTTCCAAGCAAGGTTTGCATTGACAACGGCTACACATCCGGGCTATGGTTCGTGTATCTGTTGTGTATTTATCGGGAGAGACTCATGCGTGACGCAGCCATCAACCTTCGGGCGCTGCCCCAGCAGCGGGATCTGATCGACCAGGCCGCCCAACTGCTCGGCAAGAACCGGTCGGACTTCATGCTGGAAGCCGCCTGCGACAAAGCACAGGCGGTACTGCTCGACCAAGTGTTTTTCAATCTGGACGAAGCCAAGTTTCGGCAGTTCACCGCCTTACTGGATGAACCTCTGGCACCGAATGTCGGCCTCGAGCGTCTACTGGCTGTGAAGGCTCCGTGGAAAGCCGGCGCATGAATCTGCACCCGCCGGAGCCGCTCTCGCAGCATCACAAACTCGACAGTTTCTCCTGCGGGGAGATCGTTCTCGACGACTGGCTCAAGCGCCGTGCCTTCGCTAATCAGGTGAGCGGAGCCACCCGGACCTTCGTGGTGGCGGACGCCGAGCACACCGTGCTGGGCTATTACGCCCTGGCCGCCGGTGCAGTTACCCACCAGGACGCCACGCGCTCGATTCGTCAGAACATGCCCAACCCTGTTCCGGTCATGGTGCTGGCACGTCTGGCGGTCGATGTGAGGGCGCAAGGCATCAAACTGGGCGCCTCCTTGCTCCAGGACGCCGTCGAACGCACCTTGGTCGTATCGCAAAACGCCGGAGTCAGGGCGCTCCTGGTGCATGCCTTGAACGACCGCGCCCGGCAGTTCTATGCGCACTATGGATTCCAGGTTTCACCTGCGCATCCGATGACGCTGATGTTGCGCCTGGCCGGCACGCGGCCCTGATCAGCCAGCAATATCAGCCCAGGGATCCTGAGAATTTCGTGCTTCCTGAGCCACCTGCACCCGGGAACGCGATGCCGGTGTGAACCCCATCTCTGCCTCGTAGCCTTTCATCTCCAGGGCCAGATCCCGAATCACATCCATCATGGGTGAACGGCGCAGGACGCCGCCGGGCGTTTTGATGATCATGCCACTGACTCCCGCACGGTTGATTTTGGCGAGCGCTTCCCGGTACATCCCCGCACAATTCGCCCAGCGTTCCAGCACAGCAGCATCCAACGAGGAGAGTAATCCTGTAGGTGCATTGGACACGGCGTAGCGCCAGGCCTCCTGGGCAGTTTCCGTCATGTAGGCAGGAGGATCCCCCAACAATCCGGTGGGCTTTGGCTCGCGCAGATTGGTGCGGCACTTCTGCAGCGTGCCTTTGACCTTCTTTACTGCCGCCGGCAGGGGTTTGCGTCCTGCGCTGTAACGCTTTCCACCAGCAGCCATGAAGAATCCTTTTTGATTTCTACCTGCCACCAGAAAAGCCGTCAAATCCAGCACTGGCGCGGATTCCGGGGCGTTTTGCCTAAAAAAACATTTTGAATTTGCACGCGCAAAAATCTGGGCAGGCGCGCGGTCTGGTGCGGGCCGATGCCAAAGAAATCACCCCCTTACCGGTTGGTTATTCTTGCTGCGGGTTCTTACCAAACAGCGGCCGACCAAAACCTCCGTCCTCCTTGACAGTTTTGATGTCATGGTGACGTTTACAGAGGGACTGCCAGTTGGTCACGTCCCAAAACGATTCCTGGTTGCCTCGGTGCGGTTTGATGTGATCCACCACGGTGGCCGCTGTGACCCGATCCTGACGATTGCACTCGGCACAAAGCGGGTGGTAAGACAAAAATACCGCACGAGCCCTTTGCCACCGGGAGCCATACCCGCGCGCTGAGGCATTGCCTCGACGGTCATCCCATTGCTTACGAACCTGTCGCAGGTGTTGCTCGCAATAGCCTGGATTGCTTACCAATTGGCGGCAGTTTGGGTAACGGCAAGGAGTCGGTGCGCGCTGTGCCATGAGTGCTCAAAAAAGATTGAAGAAATGATGCTGTTTGTGCTTGGCTTTGATGTGGAACAGAGCGTAAATGGCTTCACCACCAACCCACCATGGAGCCATCATGAAAACAGAACTCACCCCCGCTCAACATGCCATCCTGGCTCATGCCATTCACAACACCGATGGCAAGATCTCCTGGTTCCCGGACAACATCAAGGGCGGAGCGCGCAAAAAAGTGCTTGAAGGATTGTTCAACCGAGCCTTCATCACCCCGTTGGGCAGCGACTGGTTTATTGCCGCAGAAGGCTACGATGCCCTCGGAGTTCCGCGCCTGGGACCAATTACGGCCGAAGCCCTCGATGAAATCATCAAATCGGCTGAGGTGGGAGATAAATCTCAAACACCGGTTCGTCGTGCCCGCGACAACAGCAAACAGGCCACCGTAATCGGCATGCTCAAGCGGCCCGAGGGTGCGACCATTCCGCAGATCTGCGAGGCTACGGGCTGGCAACAGAACACGGTGCGCGGCACCTTCGCCGGTGCCTTCAAGAAAAAACTTGGCCTGACCATTGTCTCCGACAAGCCGCAGGGTGCCGAGCGCATCTACCGTATAGGAGCCTGATCATGCGCCTCATCGACATCCTCTGGCGCCTCAAAAACGAGGCGCCCACCGCTCTCACCATCGAGGAGGAATTGCATTTGCAAAATATCGAGCGTCGGCGCAACAGGGGTGAACACTTGGGCACTGTGCTGATGGACGAAGGCGTGACTCCAGAGACACTGGCGGAACTCCAGCCCGACCTCGATGTGATGCAATGCGCCACTAATCTGCTGCGGCAACGGCAGAACTGACTCAAAAACGAGCAATATGGCTTGATTTAATGATTGAAAAGAGCGTTCATACAGGTATCGACAATCAACCCGGAGCCCAAAATGAACAACGAACGCCGCCTGCAGACCGCCCTCTTTAACACCCGCCGTTACAGCAATTACGCGATGGCCAGCGAAGTGGCGATGCGCCAGACTTACTGGACGCCGGTTCTGCTCGGCGACGATGAACGCTTTTGGGTGCCGGCCACCAACCGCGAGGCCGGGCTACTGATCAAGGCGGGTTACGAACCCGCAGCCTGATCAGCGGCAAGCTGTTGCATGTGCTGGTCGATCTTCGCGGCCAGTCGGCGGAATTCGTTCATGCTCATCAATAGCCCGCCTCTTTCTGGTGCCGGAACGCCAAGACATAGACCGCATCGGCAGCCGCTTCGTGGCGGTACAAGGCCACATAGCCGGAATCCCCGAAGGCAATCACCAACTCGCGCAGTTCCGGCATTTCAGGGAACGGTCGGCCAATGTCAGGGGCCGTTTCCAGCAGCAGGAATTGCCGCTCGATGGCCTGTCCGGCCCGTTTGGCGGCTTCCGGGGCCTTGGCGGCCAGGAACCGCCAGCATCGCCCCAAGCCTGCCGCCGCGCCTTCGGTGACGATTACTTGTGGCACTCAGGCACCGCCTTTTCGTCTTCGGTGCCCCAGGTGTTCAACCAGGTGCGCACTTCCTGGCCGGTCAGGTGCCGTCTGGTTTCCTGATAGGCCGCCCAGGATGCCAAGGCTTCCTGCTTGAAACTCTCGCGGGCTTCTTCGCGCTCGACGTATTGCTGGATAGCTTCGAGCATGATCCAGTGGGGCGTGCGGCGGCGCTGACTAGCGAGGTGTTGGACGCGGCCTTTCAGCGCCTCGTCGATCTTGAGCGATGTTGCCATTGCTGTTCTCCTATCACTTGGTGATACCAAGTGATAATGTAACCCTTCCAGCCATGTCCGTCAAACGATCGTTTGACGGACAACGACCGCCGACGCAGCAGCGCCAAGATCATCGCCGGGAAATTCTGATTGCTGACCAGGAAGCGCCTGTTGGCGAATATCAGTTTGGCTGATGAAAATTCTCGTTACTGCGACCTTTGACCGGGTCGTCAAGAAAATGCATCCTCAGCAGAAAGTTGCGATGGATGAGGCGATCCGCTGTATTGCTGCAGACCCTCTCGTTGGGGAGGCCAAGGTGGGGGACCTTCTTGGGAGTCGAGTCTACAAGTTTCGCATGGTCAATCAGTTGACGCTGCTGGCCTATCGGGTATTGGACGAGGACAGCGTGAAACTGCTCACGGTGGGTTCGCACGAGAATTTCTACCATGACCTCAAGCGCATTGACAAACTGATCACTTCTTTGCCACAGCTGCTTTGAAGGCGGCACCAGCGGAGAACTTTGGCACGGAACTCTCTGGAATGGCCAGTTTCTCGCCGGTACGAGGGTTTTTTCCTTCGCGGGCAGCACGAACGGCTGTTTTGAACGAACCGAACCCGAGCAGAGCAACATCTTCACCCTTGGTCAGTGCTTCGACGATGGTATCGAGGGCGGCATTCAAGGCCCGTCCGGCGTCAGCCTTGGTGATCTCGGCTTTTTTTGCGATGTGATCGATCAGTTCGGTTTTGTTCATGTTTGGCATTTCCTTGGGTTGAAAACCTGCAGTATAGGCGTTCTCGACTCAGGAGGCTCCGTGGCGGGGACTTCGTGACCAAATACTACGCCATCTGACTTCCGAATGGCCTGCTTTCCGGTGAATTCTTGCCAGCGCCGAACGATCACATCCACATATTTCGGATCGAGTTCAATCAATCGCGCCCGCCGCCCTGATTTCTCACAGGCAATCAGGGTGGAGCCCGAACCACCAAAGGGATCGAGCACGAGGTCACGGGTTTTGCTGCTGTTTCGGATCGCCCGTTCCACCAGTTCCACCGGCTTCATGGTGGGGTGCAGATCGTTCTTCTGTGGTTTCTTGATCTGCCACACATCGCCCTGATCGCGGGCCCCGCACCAGTAGTGATCAGCGCCATCTTTCCAGCCATACAAAATCGGCTCATATTGGCGTTGATAATCGGCGCGCCCCAGAGTGAAGGTATTTTTGGCCCAGATCACGAAGGTGGACCATTTCCCCCCGGCTGACCGGAATGCCGACTGCAGGGTATCGAGTTCCGAAGAACTCATGGCGATGTAGACCGCGCCCTTGGTGACATTCAGGATGTTCTGGCAGGCAGACTCCAGAAAGCCCTGGAAATTCTCACCCAGATTGTCATTCAGAATCGGGCGGTTCTTGCCGCGCATCTTGTCTTTGGCTGTATTCGCGTAATTGACATTGTAGGGCGGGTCGGTGAAAGTCATGTCCACCAGTTCATCACCGAGCAAGGCTTTGTAATCCTCAGCCTTGGTGGCGTCGCCACAGAGGACCTTGTGCTCGCCCAGAATCCAGACATCTCCAGATTTTGAGATCGGGTTTTCTGTGACTTCAGGAACGGCATCTTCGTCGGTGAGGCCTTCCTTGCCGGATTCTTCCCCATTGATGAGCGCATCCCATTCTTCGGCCGAGAATCCGGTGAGTTCCAGATCAAATCCGGCTTCCTGCAACTCGGCCAGTTCCAGCGCCAGCAGTTCATCGTCCCAGGTGGCATTCTCACCGATTTTGTTGTCGGCCAGAATGAGCGCCTTGCGCTGGGTATCTGTCAGGTGTATCAGGGGGACCACAGGAACTTCGCTCAATCCGAGTTTTCGGGCGGCCAAAAGTCTTCCGTGCCCCGCGATCACATTGTTGCGTCCGTCCACCAGAATTGGCGCACCCCAACCGAACTCGCGGATACTGGCAGCGATTTGGGCGACCTGTGCGTCTGAATGCTGTTTGGCATTCCGGGCATACGGGATCAGGACATCGATGGGCCGCTGTTCGATTTGCAGACTGGCGAGAATCTGGCTTGCTTCAGACATGGGTCACCTCGCCGGTTTCACGCTCGACTCGGACTTCATCGAATGACTGACCGGTTGATTCCAGGGTGATGGCAACCTCCGGATAATTCTGCTGGAAACGGCGGATGGCCACATCCACATACTCCGGTGCGATTTCCACGCTGTAGCATTTGCGCCCCGTGCGCTGTGCGGCGAGAAGCGAGGTACCGGAACCATTGAAAGGCTCGAATACCACATCGCCCGCCTGCGAATAGGCTTCCATGACGAACTCCGGCAGCGCCACCGGAAATACTGCCGGATGATCGATGTCCTGTCCGATCTTGCCCTTGTGCCGCATGATGCGGATCACGCTGTCAGGGATTCGAGTCTCTTGGGTGGGCGTACCCGCATGGGACCAACCATCTACTTCACCATTTTTCTTGCGCATCGAGGTGGATGAGCCATCGGCCCGCAGATGGGATTCCTGACCGGCGAGTTTGCATTCCACGATTTTGTTGGGACGCACCGATTTGCGGTTGAAGTGGAAGATGAACTCGAAACTCGGCGCCAGACGCCCACTCCAGTCCCCCGGCATTCCCGGACCCTGATCCCAGACATACCAGGCGAATCGCCGCCAGTTCTGGGCTTGCATCCAGTTGAGCCAGTCGTTCCAATAGGGGATGACCTCGTTGTCGCGGTGGATCAGGCCAAGATTCACCAGTACCTGGCCATTGGCCGCCATGGGTAGTTGTGCAAAGACACCACGCATCAAACCATCCCAATCCTGGACGCCCTCGGTGTAATCGCGCTGGTTGCCATAAGGGGGGCTGGTAAAACACAGGACAGCGCGTTCACCACCCACCAGCGCCTTGATCACGGCTGGATCAGCCGCATCCCCACAAACCAGCCGGTGATCTCCCAACTGCCAGATGTCGCCAGGGCGAGACACCGGAACTGCTGGAGCCTCGGGCACCTCATCAGCACCATCATCCTCCGTCTCGGATTCGGTTTCATTCTGGGCATCGAGCAACGACCGGATTTCGCTGTCATCAAAGCCTGTGAGTTCCAGATCAAATCCGGCCGCTTCCAGATCTGTCAGTTCCAGGGACAAGAGTTCCTGATCCCATCCGGCCCGTTCCGCCAGTTTGTTCTCGGCCAGAATGAAGGCGCGTTTCTGGATTTCAGTCAGGTGAGAGAGTTCGATCACGGGCAGGGTTTCGATTTCCAGTTTGCGGGCCGCAAGAATCCTGCCATGTCCGGAAATGACTCCGTGTTTTCCATCCACCAGAATCGGGCTGTTGAACCCGAATTCCCGGATGCTCGCCGCGATCTGGCTGATCTGCTCGTCACTGTGGGTCCGGGCGTTTCGGGCAAAGGGGATCAATGACTCCAGTGGCCGGTATTCGATTTGCAGAGAGGTCATGGGATTCCAGAATAAAAAACCCGCCGAAGATCGGGTCTTGGGCGGGTTATGGTGAAAAATTGCCAGCGGTCTGTTTTGCTCGCAACTCTGTCCAGAGTGTAGCGAAATTCTAAGTCAAAACCGCCCAAAGTGTTGCACGCGGTTTTGCTCTCAAAAAGGACATTCACAGTAAAACGATGACTTTCACGGCAACCA
>JAEHJW020000665.1_pt1 | contig 33152 bp, 52 predicted proteins | sample 9271431 | NCBI WGS metagenome assembly JAEHJW02 | reverse complement strand
CCCCACGCAATCGACGTGTCGCCACCAATCGCCCCGGCATTCGCTGCCGTTCCGCCAGGACCGCCGGCCCCCACCACCACGGGCGCCGTCGAGGGAAGGATCGACACCGGCACCGGCCCAATGGACTTCCACTGGCCAGACGAGCCGCTTGCGCCGCCGCTACCGGTCTGCCCGGAAGTCAGGGTTGCTCCACCCCCGCCGCCCGCTCCACCGCTCACGATCCACGCCGCGCAAACGGTGGCGTTCGGCGGCCTCGTCCACGTTCCCGAGGCCGTGAACGTCTGGATGTTGGTCGCCAGAGCGTCCCCAAGGGATGCCGATGTGCCACCTGTCGCGGCCACGGTGGAGGCCGTCAGCGTGCCTCCGACCGCCGCGTTTCCGCTGGTCGTGATGGACGTAAACGCCCCGGTGCTGGGCGTCACCGATCCGATGGGAGGAGGCGCCCCAAAGATCGAGTTGAGCGTCTCGATGCCGGTGGAGTTCGGGAACAGACTCGAGCGCCAGGTCAGGACGTAGTCGCTGCCCTGCGGCGCGGCCAGAAGTTGCTGGCAGCCGATGGAGCCTGCGGGCGCGTTCAGGGGATCGCATGCCGCCTGCGCCGACACCGGAAGGAGCAGTCCGGCGAGGAGGAAAAGAATGTTTCTCACGACACGCTCACCACCACTTCGGCCCCCGCATACTGCGAAAAATAGGTGACGGCAGACTGCGCCGCCGCGCCGCTCAGGGAGAACACTTCGTCGGGCGCATAGAACGTCGTGTTCGCCGCTCCCGGCTGGCACAGGCCGCCCAAGGGGTTCAGCCACAAGCCATAGGACCACGGCGACATGAGCCACACAGACTGCCGAGATGCGTCCGCACCCAGCAGCGTCCCGTACTGCCCCTGCACCTCAAGGATCGGGTTGCCGTTGCCGTCGAGGATCAGATTGCCGTTGCCATCCACGAGGTAGTAGGTCGGCGCGCAGGCGATGGTGGTGACGACGATCAGATCGAGAGGCGCCGACAGCGTCTCCGGGCGAGGATCGCGCACCGGCACCGGATCAGGCGGCGGCACATAGACGCGCTGTTGCTCGTTCGGAATGTCGTAGCAGGTCTGGCACACCAGCAGCCGAAGGTTCTGGAGCTGCGATCCAGCCCACTCCATCTGCCACCGCAGATCAGAGCGGTTATGCCGGATGCCGCATCGGTCGCAGATCGCATAGGCGGACGGGTTGCGGGTATCGACCCGCGCCTTGCCGTTGGCGTGGGAAGGGAAAACGCCCACGGCTCACCGACCATACCCGGCAAGGCCGGGCGTGATGTAGAGCGGGACGTTCTCGTTCTCCTGCGCCCGCAGCCGCTTGAACGACGCGAGCGCAACCTGTCCCAGAAGGGGAAACTTGTCCGGGGCATAGGAGAGAGCCAACTTGGCCGCCAGAGCATCCGCAAAGGCCGACCGCGCCCGATAGGGGAGATCCATCACGCTTGCCGCTCCCACGGCCGCATCCGCGTCCCGGATCACCCCATAGCAGTTGAGGGTATAGGTCGCGTTCGCGTCGGGCGTCGGGTAGAGCGTCACGGCCGGCGGCTCCATCCGGTTGAACCAATAGACGGTCGGCGGCGCGGCCAGCGCCTTGTTGGGGAAAGCCGCATACTGCGAGCGCGAGACAGGGAAGATCACGCGGTCATAGGACGTGCCGCCGCTCGTCACGGTGACATAGGCGTCCAGAAGAAGCAGAAGCGACGATGAAAGCAGATAGGACGCTTCGCCAGCCACCAATGGGAAGGACGTGTTCTCGACCGCCCAAAGGTTCGGTTGGCTGTTCGACCAGTCCGTCAGGACAAGGTTGGCCGCTACGGCCAGATCAGCCAGATGCTCGGCCGTGATCTCGGGCCGGCGCACGCCACAGCGGCCGAAGCAGTAGGCGCCGAGGCTGCCAAGGTCTGGATCCCACGTCGTGGTGGCCATCCGACCCCCCTTAGAGCGGCGACAGCCCTTGCAACACGATGACGCGCGCCGAGCCGGTCAGGGCCGTGAAGGCAACCCTCAACTGGCGGATCGGCCGCGAGTAGCCCCCGCTCACAGATGCCGTCTGTGCCGCCCCGAGTGTGAGATCGGAGAACCAAACCGGCGTCCACGTCGCATCATTCGGATCGTCCAGCGAATAGAAAACGGAAAAGGAGCCGGTGGCTCCGGCCGCCAATTCAACCGCGTACGAAAGAGAGAACGGGTTGGCGGCAGGATCGACCGGAATGGTCGCCGTCACCGCCCCCCCGCTCCCGCTCATACCAACGATGATCGGGTTCGCCATCGCGTCAGTCCTCGTCGATGTCGGGGAACTTCCGGTGTACCGCCGCCCGCACCTTTGCCTTCTCGGCAGGCGAACCGTGCTGCGACACGCGCGCCAGAGCGTTCCTCGCGTGGCTTTCGTCGGGGATCGGGTAACTCCCGGAGCCTGCGCCCTTGGGACCGTTCCCTTTGCCCGGCAGAGCGAAGTCTCCCTTGGGAAGCGCCTGTCGGTCAGCGGCCGTGAGACGCCCACCCTCTGCGCGACCGCCCCTGAGAACGGGAAGGTCCACGCCCCTGCGCTTGTTGAGAGCATCCATCGGGACGCCGTCGTTCCCCGCGCTGCGCCTGAGGAAATTCATCGCTCCCGGCGGTATCGGAGGTGTCGAGCCACCTTCAGCCCGCTTCGCCCCTTTGCCCGGACGGTTGGCAGACCCGTGGCGGGAGTGCCCTTCGACCTTCCCGCCACGCTTCCGCTTTTTCCCGCCGAGTTCTTTCTCAGCGGGATGCATCAGTCGTCTTCCTTGTCCGTGCCGGCCCGCAGGCCGCCCTCGCGGGAGGTGAGACGAGCGGCCGACGTCAGCGGGTGCGCATCGGCCCCCACACTTCCGCCACTCTTGCGGCCCGGACGGTTGCCGAGATGATGCCGCGCGTGTCCTTCGACGAAGTGCGGCATCTTGCCGTGCGACACCTTGCCGCCGCGCCGACGCTTCTCGGCTTCCTCGAGAACGCGCGATCCCTTGGCGTCATACGCCTCCGGTTTGCCCTTATCCTCGATGTCACCGCCCTCGGCGCGCTTCTCAACCTTGCCGCCCCGACGCCGCTTCTCTTCTTCTTCGACGCGGCCACCCCGGCGACGCTCAGCCTCTTCGTGACGTGCCCTGCTCATTTCCTAAGCCCCTTACACGATCCCAGCCGTGGGCTGCACGGTCTGGACGTATTCGATGGTGACGGTGGTGCTGCCCGTGGTCGCCGCCGTCCCCACAGGGGTGACGGTGGCATAGACGGACGTGTTCGAGCCGACGCTCTGCATCGCCACCAACTCCGCGGCGGTGTAGGTAATCGCGGCCCGGCCGGCGACGGCTACGCTGATGCTACTCGCGTAGTCGGTTCCCCCAGCGGTCGCCCCGACACTCAGCGTGTCGGAGGTACCGGAGTTCCATGCCACGGTCGTGTCGGCGTAGATCTGGACGATCCGCGAACCGACCGGCAGAACGATCTGCCCCGTGACATTGCTGGCGCCGTTCTGCGTCAGCGTCACCTGCTGGGAAAGCACGCACAGGCCGAGGTTGCTCGGCCCGTTCGTGTCAGCGTCCTTCTTGGTGCCGGTCTGAAGCGGCCCGGAAAGGACAGTCCCTGCCTGCGGCATTGCATGCCTCCCTTAGGTCGAAGGCGTGCTGCCGTAGATGCAGCGCGGGTTGAAGTACCCGGTGAAGTAACGCTGATACCCCTTCACCAACAGGTTGTCTGTCAGGAAGTCAACTTCCATCGACATTTCGAAGGGCTCGCGGTCGAGGAAGAGAAGGCCAGGAATAGTCGTCAGCACGAACCAATATGTGCTGCTCGTGAGGAAGTCAAGAACTTCGTAGCCGCCGGGAAGACTTCCGGTGGCGCGAAGGGCATTCGCGTCGTTGTCCGCAGTGCCCGGACGAAGCGTGGTGTGCCACAGACGGGCCGCCACCCATTCCAGCGCCGGGGGAACCAGCAACTTCTGGCCCCGCGCGAAGATCTTCAGACCCGCCTGATCCCGGAAGTTCGTGCGGACATTGGTCAGCGCCTGAAGGAGCGCCGCCTCCGAAAGATCCAGCTGCGTGGAGAAGGTGTTGCCGTAGGTGCCCCCGTCGATGGGGTGCGCCGTCGAGAGAAGAGCCACGCCGTCGCCGCCGACCGCCGGGTTGTAGGTGGTCGCCGAGTTCAGGACGTTCGCCGCGTAGACTTCCTCAGCCTGCTCGAAGGAGTTCTGGAGGCCAAGGTTGGACGCGGGGAACTGGGCCTCGTAGAGGTTGTCCGCGATGGCCTTGCGGGTGATCGCGTAACCCAGGCCGAGTTCCCACGGCTCGTGGTTGAAGATGAACCGCTCGCCGGCATTGTTGTCCATCGCCGTCGAACCGCCATCGTACTTGAGCTGCGGCAGGGACACGAAGCGAACCTCGGCGGTGCGCTCGATGCCCATCTTCGACGTGCCGCGCTCCATGAACTTGGTCCATTGGCGCGGGATCTGCTGGTATTTGCCCTCGATAGCCCGGAGCCCAGGTCGGGTCAGGTCGTAAAGGGCTGCTACATTGATCGCCATTTCTCAGCCCCCTGTTACAGAACAGCCAGACCGTAGCCACGGTCGGTGTTGTTCATCTTGACGATGGCCCAGTTGTAGATCGACGTGTTGTCGGTCCCATTGGTGCCGGGGATGCCGTGGTTGCTGTAGAGGTCCACGATGCGGAAGGGATACGCCGTTGCGGCGCTGATGCCACCGTCGTTGAGAACGAACGACGACTGCCCCGTAACGGTGTTGCCACCCGCTCCGGCCGAGAACTCCGCAAGCGACATGATGTCGCTCTGCGCAACGGCCCGCGTGCCGCCTAGAGATGCGACGACGAAGAGTTCCTCGGGATCGTCGATGATCCAGGCCGTCACCACCGCATTCGTGGGAGCGCCCGCGCTCGATCCCAGCCAGCACTTCGCCTTGACGGGAAGCTGTCCGAGGGTAGCAGACGGATACTCGCAGCCCCAGAAGATGCCCGAGATCGGGTTCGTCTGGGTAGCGGAAGCGGGGATGATGTTGCCGTTGCTGTCGGACCAGATCGGGTCGCCCCGGAACATCTGGCTCGACTGGTTGTATGCGATGGTGCGTCGGGTGAGGGAGAAGTTTCCCACACGCCCGGACGCCACACCGGCGGGCATGAACCCGAACTGTGCTTGGGTGTTCGCCACGGGGGCGGCCTCCAAGAATTGGACCTGCGCCCGCCCCCAGCGTGGGAGCCATTGCGATCCGGTTGGAGGCCGTCGCCAGCACGGCGGCGGCTGCCTGGGATCAGACGAGGATCAAAATATGGGCGTTCGAACAGAAAAGCAAGCGGAATCTCCCCGGCGAGACGATGCCCACCGGGGAGGATCGCGTCTACTCCACCTGGATTTCCTGCGCCGCCCGCTCGCCGCGCTTGGCATACGGCGCGGTCTTCGGGTTCACATCACGCGGAGCGGTCCCCGGCGGCGTGAAGCGCAGCCGATCCTGCACCGCCTCGACAGCGTCGTTCGCCTCGCGCGCAGTCAACTTGCGCTTGATCCGCAGCACACGTTCGGGGATCTCCATGAGCATCATGCCCTTGAGGAGGGTCGGGCCGTCCGTTCCCGGAGGCATGAAGAGGCCGTCGTGTCGCTTCGCCGGAACAGCGCGCCAGCCGCCCTGCTCGGCCTGCACGATGCGGGCGCGGTTCTCCTGGCCGATCACCTCGATGTTGACCCACTGGTAGGACATGCCATCAGGAATGATCGACTTCGGAATGGCGAAGATGTCGCCCTCCGCTTCCCGCGAGAGGAGACGCTCGATCTCCTCGTCGGTCATCATGTCGAAGTCCACCTGTGCCGGCGCATCGCGCAGGCCGGGATGAAGGATGTCGCGCTCGATTGCCTTGGCCATTGCTTATCTCCTCCGCAGGGGAAGTTCGCCACGGGTGCGGAGAGCCGCCTCCTCCTTGGCGTAGTCGGCCGGATCCACGCCCATCCATTGGGCGGCGCGGAGTTGCTCCGGACTGACGTAGACATCGCCGCCCCGGCTCTGCTGACGGCCGGTGGGGCTGACCCCCTCCCGGCTCGGCGGCGTCGATGGAGGCACGGACCCGTGCTGCTCCTGCTGCCTCGGCGGCGGCTGGCTGTTGGCCATGGTCAACTCCTTGTCGATGGCCGCGAAATACTCGCTGCTGTCCGGGGCATATCCCTGTCCGAGAGCGACAGAATGGCCGCGCATCACCTTGTCGTAGGTGGCGCGGTCGGTGAAGAAGTCGGGGTGCGCGCTCAGGAAGGTCCGGGTCTGCGGCGTCCGCTGCCCGAGGAAGACGTCTCGCGACGGCACACCGAGTTCGGCGAGGATGCCGCGCTCGGTCGGGTTGGCGACAACTGGCACGGAGACAGGGGGCGCCTCGATGCGCATCTGCCGGTCGCGCTCGTACGTCTGCTTCCCGCGCTCGAGGTCCTGGATCTCGCCTCCCAGCCTGCCGATCTCGAGGGCGAGTTCGCTGACTTTGGCGAAGTCGCTCTCCTCGCCGGCCGCCTTCATCTGGACCTGAAGGTTGGCTGCCCTGGCCTGGGCGGCCTCCAGAGCCGTGCTGACTGCGGCGAAGCCGGTGTCGGTGGCCTGCTGCTGGAAGGACATGGCCTGCTGCTCGGCTCGCATCCGGGCGGTCGCTTCCGCATCGGCGCGCTGCTGCTGCTGCTGGGCCTGCGATTTCCACCGCGCCAGTTCGGCGGCGGCGGCGTCCTCCGCACCGGGCACCTCCGGAGCGGTCGCCGGGGTATCAGGTGTTCCGGCAGCACGACGTTCGAGCAGTTCGGAAATGCCGTAGGGCTCGCCGGTTATGGGGTTGATGGGCCGGTCGTCACCGCGCGGAGCGGTGGTGGCCGGGGCTGGGTTCGTCGGTTCGGACTGTGTGCCGCTCATTGTCAGAACACCGCGTCAGGGCGAGGGAGGATCATCTTGATGCCCTTCTCGCTTTCCAGGAGGATGCAGCGCCTCTTCCAGAGGTCGAGTGCCACGCCATCGCCGCGCCGGAACATCACCCAGTCGCCCACCTTGCAGCGGTCTTCCGGAAGGAAATCCACCGCATCGTTCGGCTCGTAGGCGTGCGGGCCCAGCTTCAGGACAAGCCCAGAGACACCCTGGTAGCTGTCCTCGTCGCGGGTCTGCGCAGTGAGGTAGAGGTTGCCACGCTTCTCCGGGCGCACCCACACCGCCACGAGAATGCGATTGAGCGGAACCCGAAAGTCGGAGAGATCCCCGATCTCATCGAAGATCTCCTGTCTCATTTTGGCGAACAGTTCGTCGGGATTTGATACGGCTCCCATCGAACGTGACTCGCGAGCCTTGGCCAGCGGCACGCTGGCGGTATCCGGTGGAGCGTCCACCGGCCTGACAATCGACATGGTTACTCCCCATCCTGAAGAAGTTTGTTGATGGCCCCGTCCGCGAACGCCAGCCCCCGCAGGTAGCCGACACGCTCGCGATAGGCAGCCCAGTCGGGAGGGGTGCCATTTCCCAACCGGGCTTCCTCATCGCGCCGCTCCTTCGTGATGCGCTCGCGCAGCGCCTCGATGAAGCGGTTCGTCGCGATCACTTCGTGAGCCCCGCCTTCTGCAAGCGGCCCTCGCCCGATCCAGCGCCAGCCGTCAGTGCACCACCGCGCTTGCGCGGCGGCATCATCGGCGCGCCGCCCGGACCCATCGCACCAGGAGGAGGACCACCAGGAGGCATGGCGCCCGGAGGCAGCCCGCCTATTCCCGGCCCGGCAGCCGGCATCGGCCTCGGCGGCATAGCAGGAGGAGCCCCTGCGGCAAGCCCCGGATGCACGGGCACCGGAATAGGCACCGGTCGCGCTCCGCCACCGCTGGCCGGCATGATGATGTTGATGGTGGTGTTCGAACCCTTCTTGCCGCCGGGCCGGTCAACCTTTCCACCACGGGCGCGGCCTTCGACGGCCTGGCCGCCTCGACGAAAAGGCGTCTCTGGCTTGCCAGGGTGCAGGTGCTTCTCGTGCTTGTGGACACCGGCCGCGATCTGCTTCTCGTCCTGCGCAGCGTCGTCGTGGACGGCGCCCCCTTTGGCACGGTGCGCGGTGACCCTGCGGTCGTGGTCCTTCTTCGCGGCCTCGCGAACGTCATGGAACGTCATTGATAGGCTCCTGTTCCTGAGTGGTCTGTGGAACGGCGGCCAGACCAGCCGCATGCGCGTGTTCCCTGCCCTGCGTCGCCGCCTCATGCGCCCGCTGCGCGGCTCCGACATCCGCATCCGATGCTTGTTTCGCCCCGGCCTGTGCCAAATCGGCGCCCGTCTTCTTCACCGCCGCATCGTGGTTCATCGTGGCGATCTGGAGATGAGCCTGCCGATCGGCATCGCGCTCTCGGGCTTCCAGCGCCATCTCGGCGGCGCGGGCCTGCATCGCCTGCTGCTTCGACGCCAAATCGACGGCGTTCATCTGCTGGCCCTGTTGCGTCTGCATTTGAGCCTGCTGAGCCTTCGCCTGCGACAGTTGGGCTTGCGCTTGCGCCTGTTGCGCCTTGGCGCTGTCGAGCATGGGGTTCGGCGCCTTGCCGGGCGGACCCTGCGGCGCTGGCGGCTGCATGGCGGCCTGCGCCTGCTTCACCTCGTCCACCGTAGCCATGATGTCCTCCGGGTCGGGAACGCCGATCATGCGGAGGAAACGGAGCGCGGTGTCGCGCTGATGGAACAAGTACGGCGCTTGCTTCGCCAGTTCGAGGAGCGCCCACGCAATGGCCACGCGCTGGACGTGCGAACTGGTATTCGGATCCGCCGCCGGGGCGAGGTCGGCATCATTGAGCGCCTGGAGGAAGATCGGCACGCTCCACGGATGCGCCGGGTCCGGATTGAAACGCCAGAACGCCTCCGGGTCTTCCAGAAAGCGATTCCGGAGGAGCCTGAACTCGCGCGCCTGCGAGGAATGCAGCGAGCGGAAAACGCCTTTGATCGGCTTCAGCGCCTGCTCGATCTGGGCGAGCATGGTGCCCACGGGCATGGCGGCTGCGCTCTCGCCCAGCGGCACGGTAGCTTCGCCGCCCAGCGCCTTGCCCATCTCCTCGATGTGCTGGATGAACTGCAACGAAGCCACATCCGGGGCATGATAAGGGAGCGGCGAGACGATGGCGCTGATGGGCCTGCCGCCAGTGTTGATCGGCACGCCAGAACCCGGCGCCGCGCGAAACTCGTTGGTAAGCTGCTCGCCCGCATCAGAGGCAAAGAGGAAGCCGGGGAAGTTCGAGAACGCCGCGCCGTCAAGAAACTCTCGGTAGGCCATCGTGAGCGCCTTGACGGTGTTCCCGAGAACATGAACAAGACCAAGGGCATAGAAGCCGATGGCGTTGAGATAGCCGTAGTCCACGAACTCGTCCCGACGCTTGCGCAGCTTGTCGCCCTGCGACCAGTTCCGATAGACCGCGAGAACCTGCTGCGACCCTTTCTCGATCACCACCTTGTAGGGCGCGTAATCGCCCTCGGTTTCGATATCAAGTTCGGTGCAGCACTCATAGACGATGTAGGGATGCGACCCGGTCAGGGCGGTCGATGGCGTGATCCCAGCGGCGCGGCTCTCGGCCTGTTCCACTTGGTTCTGCTCGACCATGCCGGGGTTGAGAGGAACCTCGCGATAGACCCCAAGGCGCATCATCCGGCGCATCTTCGACGGATGCATGCGGATGCGGTGCGTCACGCGCTCTGCGTTGGCAAGATCCGTCGCTGTGTAATCCACGATCAGGTCTGCCGCATCCACACTCTCGCTCACCGGACGGCGGCGCAGCGGACAGTGATAGACCTTCTTGAAGCCCGGACCATTGAGGCCAAGCTTGAACGCGAACCGGGCGGTGTCGGGATAGAACTCCGTCGCCGTCTGCGTCAGGTAGTGGTTGAAGTCCTTCTGGAGCGCGTCCGCGAGATCGCCCTCGGTCATCGGCGCCGGCGCACCCGGAGGCAGCGGCGGCAGCGCACCGGGAGGAGGCTGCGTGCTGTCATCGCGGATCTTCACCGGGCCGTCCGGCGGCAGGAACTCAGCGATGAAATCGGCCTGGAAGCGGATCGCGGCCTGCAAGAGAAGCGGATGGCGGAATGTGCTCATGCCCTCGAGCGGCGCAGAACTGTCGTTCGCCGCCCCGGCGGCGTCCTCGACGCGGACGCCCAGCCACTCGACGCCCTTTGCCAACGTCTGAAGATACTCAGCACGGGACCGATCATCGGCCTCGATCTCGCGGAGCAGATCGCTTCCTAGCTGCCCGAGTTGCTCCGCCGGAAGCTCAAGCGCGAGGTTCTCATCGTGCTTACTCGCGCCGCTCCGCTTCTTGGGACGCCACGACGTCCGATAGATGACGCCGCCCTCCGGCGTGGGAATCGCAAGGCGCCCAGCCTCATCGACCGTGCCTTCATATCCATCATCGGTCTGGATGATCTTCGCCGCCCCGGCCATGCCATGCATCCATCGGGGCGACTACATGAACCCGGCGCGGGTCTGTCTCGTCGCGTGTTTCGCTGCGCAGCCTGCCAGCAATCGGATAGATTATTGGGACAACGTCCCTTGAATTGCAAGAGTTCGCTGAAGGAAGAGCAGTCGGCGCCGGGCGATGTGGTCCCTGTCGGCTACCGCCGCGAGCCGCGCGGCTTCCTCCTCGAGTTCCTGCCGAGAGAACATAGCGGCAACAGCGCCAGCCGGGTCCGTCCCCTCGTGTCTGGTTTCCCATCGATATCCCTCCGCCAGAGCATCATCGAGTTCCATGATCCGTGCCTCAAACAGGATAAAGCGGCTTGCTGCCGCGCCGCGCCGCCACCGAACGAGCAACCGCTTGCTCGTGCCATCTCTTCTCCGTCGAGGTCGAGAGAACACCACGGTCGCGCAGCCACCTCAGTCCCATCGACAGCGCATCCACCCGGTCGTCGTGCGCCCCACGCGGGAATATAGCGCACTCCGCGATGCAGTCGTCCGCCCAGGCGGTATTGGGATGCCACAACATTCCCTGCTCGAACAGATGCGTGATCGAATGCACCCGCGCCACCTTGCCGCCGTGCGGCGTCGGATCCACCAACTCAATGTTCCATGGCGCCTGGGTATTCAACCTCCGGATCTCGTGGTAGACCGAATGGCCGTTCGCCTTCGCCTCGATCAGCAACTGGTTCGCATGATACTTCTCGCACACGCGCGTGGTGTGCCGCACCAGATCAGAGATCTGCGCATGCACGGTCGAGACATGCATCAGCATCACCGCCGGGGTCGCCGTCTGAGGCACGATCCACACGCCCAGCACCACCAGCGCACTCGGATCGTTGTCCGTCTTGTCGGTCAGCGCGCAGTCGAGAGATGCGACCACAAAGCTGAATGGCGGGAATTTCAACCCCGCGGCCTGCGGATCTTGATCCGCTTTCCCATACAGCTTCCACCAATCTCTCTTGATGATCGCGCCGCCGCGCGGCTCCGGGTGCTGCTGCATCTGCCCGGCCCACGCATATTCGCTCATCGACGCCTTCAGATCGATCACCGCCTGAGGCGAGAACCTCTGAGGCCAGAACAGTTCTCCCTTCTCGGCGCGCGGATCCGTCCATCCCAGCGCCGTCTCACCGCATGCCCAATCCGGATCGTACTCCATCGGGCACATCACCAGCGTCCATTTGTCGCCGCCCCTTTCCGGGTCAAGCAGAAAGCCCGTGGCGTCCTCCTGGTGCGTCCGCTGCTGGATGATGATGATGCTCGACTCGTCCAGGTTGTTGAGCCGCGTCGGCATCGTCTCCGAAAGCCATCGGTTCGTGGCGTCACGGATGAGCTTGCTCTCCGTGTCCGCGATGTTGTTCGGATCGTCAATGATGAACGTGTCGCCGCGCTGCCCGGTAATCGTGCCCCCGATGGATGATGCCAGCTTCCATCCGGTCCGATTGTTGGCGATTTGCACCTTCCCTTCGCCGGTCAGCCTGAACACATCTCCCCATCGCTTCTGGTACTCCTTCGACGTGATGAGCGTCCGCATCCTGTCGTTGTCGCGCTCCGTCAGCGTCTGAGAATACGCCGCCGTCAGAAACCGATGAGACGGTCGGCGGCGCGGTCCCCACATCCAAGCCGGGAAGAAAACAGACGTCAGCAGGCTCTTCGTACTGCCCGGCGGCACATTGGCGATGATCCTCGTAATCTCCCCATCCGCCACCGCTTCCAGATGCGCGCACCACCCCGCAGGCCACCAGCCCTCCGTGAACGGCGTCTGCGGCTCAAGCACCGGCCAGAGCATCCGCACGAAGAAATAGAGACTCTTCTCCGCCGCGAGCGTCCTCATCCGGTCGGCATCAGTGACGGAGAGCATCAGGCGGCCGGCTTGGCCGGCTTGTGCGACTTCTGCCGCGGCCGCCACAGTTCCGCCCGCTTCATGATCGCCTGCACCCGCGACGAAGACACCCCGCACGCCTTGGCGACCGCCACATAGCTGTGCCCAGCCTGGACCGCCTGGATCACGTCCACCCACCGCTGGCGGAACTCTAGCAGCGTCATCTTGGGAGCCGGGAGAAACTTCATGTCTCGATCTCCATCAGCTCCGGAGGAACATCCCGCTGCGCCTGTCGCCGCGCCGCTTCCTCTCGTGTCTCGCGCAGGCGCCTCACCGACCGGTTGTGCAGATCAACCGCATCCCGGCCGGCAGCCGAAAAACGCGGGCCGCTTACCACCAGCAACTCATGCAGCGCGCGGAAATGCCCGATCATCGCCAGCAGTTCGCCGTCCCGCAGCGGCGCACCCGTCACCAGCGCGTTGCAGACCTCCACTCCCATCGGACGATCTCTGCCACCGCCCGGCGCAACAACGGCCGCCGTCTCCGTCGGCCTCGTGATCACTTTCGCCATCGCCTCTTCGCCTCCCATTCGGCACGGGCGACAGCCTGCGCCATCACCTCTTGCCGCAGCACTTGCCACGCCGTCGTGGCCTCCATCGACAGTTCCACACGCCGATGCCGCGCCGCTTCCGCTTGTTCAGGAGAGCGCGTGCCCGGCGTCTCAAATCGGTTTTGCACGCACGCCTGCTCGGCGCTGATCGCCGCCTCCACCAGCGCCGCTATCGGATCAGTCGCCATGACGCCGCGCCGCCTCAGCAGGCGCACGCCGCAGATAGTCCGCCAGCGCCTGCGCCTCGACCTCGTGCCGCAACTTCATCCAGCCCAGCGCCACCAGCGTCTCGGCCTCTTCGAGCGCCGCCTCTTGCGCCAGTGCGCCGGCCCGCATCGTCGCCGCATCCACCGCCGCACGCGCGATGTGCGCCCTCACGCTCTCGCGGATCATGCCGTCCAGTATGCCGACCATCCGCCCGACGTGGGTTTCATCCGCCGCGCCAACCTTCGCAGCCAGACGCGCCGTGTCCTCCTCCCACCGACGCCGGGCATCAGCCATCACCCGCGCCGCGTCTTCCCGCTCCCGCTGCACCGTGATCAGCCGCTCCGCCGTCGCAATTGCCTCCTGCGTCTTGTCCTTCAGTTCCGCCATCAGCGCAGCGGCGTCCGTCCCAGCGTCTTCCGGCGCCACAGCAGCCGGCTCCAACTGCGTCGCCGACCCACCACCAATCACGTTCCAGTCCCCAGCCATCAGTTCATTCCCCTCTTGATTGCATCTTCGCGCTCGCCATCCATCGCCGGCCTCTGCGACGGGTCGATGCTGTCCATCAGTCCCGCCGCGTGCCTCGCGCCCATCCGCACGGCCGCGACCATACGCTCTTCCGTCGCCTCCGGATCCAGGCAGAGCGGCACGAAGCAGCCGGAACAGAACGCCGCCGCGCCCGCGAGCAGCAGGTTGCTGTCTCCACGCCCACTCCACGTGCCCAGCACCGCCGCGACCTCAGTGATGGCCGCGCCCAGCCGATCAGCCGTCTCCTTGTCGTCGGGCAGCCCCAACAGCACCAGCAGTTCGTCTGCCATCACCCATTCCCCCGCACGATGCCCGGCATCACGGCGCCGAGTAGACCCTGCTGCGCCGCCGACGCACGCTGCACCTCAGCCTGTGCTTTGGCCTGCGCCCGCGCGATCTCGAGCCGACCGCGAAGCTCCGCTGCGTAATCCGACACGTCCGTGGCGATCACCTGGGTCACATCGATCCGCACGCCCCGCCCGTAGTCGTCGGTGATCGCAAGCGCGAGGTCTCCACCCTCGTTGTCGATCACATCCCGATGGTCCCAGATCGCGGCCGCCGTCTCCATCGCCCCCTCAGCCGTGTCGTAGATCAACTCGATCAGACCGCCGCGCCGCAGGTGGATCCGTGTGATGCAGATCATCGTGTCGTCTCCTCGCCCAGGCGCCGCCGGATCGCCGCCGCCAGCGCACGGTGCGCCACAGCCGCATCGACCCGCTCAGCGCGCTCGTCGCCCATCACGCAGGCCGCACCGCTCTCGAGCGCCGCGAGCGCCGCCTCCGCGTCCACCAATCGCCTGATCGCATCCAGGCTGCTGTCCATTGCGTCGTACCTTATACTATGTGTCCGTCACGCCGTGCCGCCCGTCGGAACGTCCGACCAATCCAGCGGATCGCCGTCCTCCGCCACCTCTCGCAGCAGATCCGCCGCGCGAACCCCAGCCTGCCGACACAGATCGTCCAGCACCACCACGGTGTCGCTCCCCACCAGCAGCCCGACCGTCGTGCCGGCGTCGTCCACCACTGTCACGCGCGAGCCGGTGTCAGACAGCTGCGCCAGCACCCCCAGCGCGCGCGTGACCGTCGAAAACCGCAGCACCGCCGGCAGACCGCGCCGCGTCCTGATCCTGATCCGCCACGGCAGATCGAGCGGCGCCGATACCAGCTCGTCCGTCCCTGCGTCTGTCACGTCCTCACTCCTCAGTCTGTGCGCCGTCCGTGCCGCCAATCGGCACGCGCTGCCACCACCTCGAGAATCAGCGCGGCGATCAGGCGCACGCTGGCAGCGGTGATCACGTCGCCGGCCTCCTCAGCCTCGCGGGCGCCCTCGAGCAGCGCGGCAGCGAGCACGGCGAGCGCGGCTGGCGGCGTGCGAGGATCGGTGACGACGGCGCCGACAATGCGCGACAGGACGCGGGCCAGGATCGACCGCGATGTGGACCAGCTCGATACCTGGGTCACGCGTCTCTCCTCTGCGGGCCGAGTGCCGCCCGTCCCTCAGCAGCAGCCACCAGCACTGCCGCCGACCGCGCGTCGAGAGGCCGTAGCATCGCGGTCGCCCGCGCCCGCCAATACGCGGCAGCCAGCGGTCCCGTGCTGATCTGCCACGGTCGATCCACGCTGATCGCCGCCGCCAGCCGCTCGATCAGGCTGCTGTCGTCGCTCACTGTCGTCCCTCCGGCTCGCCCTGCACCTGGGCGTGTCCTGCTGTCAGATCCACACGCGGATTGGCGCTCGGTCGCAGCGCCACCGTCGCACCGGGGCAGCCGTCGCCGTCGCGGGTGCTCACGTGCACGTACGCGCCGCCCTCCAGCGCGGCCAAAATCTCGCGCACCTCCTCGCCGGATCTCACTCGTCATCGTCTCCTCCCTCTGCGCCAGCGGCCGCCTCTGCGGGCAGCGCCGTGCTGTCCACCGTCACCGTCCCCTCAGCCGCGTCCCTCTCCACACCCGCCGTCGCCAGCAGCACCGTCTCGAGCGCCTCGCGCTGCTCCGGCCTCAGCGCGTCCCAGTCGATCGGCAGCGGCCGCTCGTCCCGCGGCGGCGTCAGATCCACCGTCGCCTGCACCGGCCGGCCGTCCAGGTGCTCGATTATCCGCCGCGCCGCCTCGAGCCTCACCGCCTCAGATCGCGCCGTCAGCGACGCCTCCAGCCGGTCCACAGCAGCCCTCCTCAGCGGGCTGAGCATCTGCCTCAGCGTCGCCCGCTGCGGCGTCCGGCTCAGAGCCAGCGCAGCACCAGACGGCAGCGCAGGATTGGCGACCCGCAGCACCTCGCCCCAGCCGTCGTGCTCCCCCACCGCGTGCTGAGGCGTCAGACGCCCCGTCAGCACCGCCTCAGCTACCGTCTCGTCCTGCGCAGCGGCCACTGGATCAATCGCCCGCGCGCGCCGATGCGACCGAATTTTCCGGGCTTTCTTGGGTTTGGCTAGCGTGGGATTATCGGGCGCGTTTTGGTCTAGCGCGTCCTGGAGGCGTTTTTGTGCGGTATCCGGTGGTGTAGGTGGGAGTGGGGGGTGTCTGGGCACGGTGTGTCCTATCCCTGCTGCGCGGCCCGCTGGCGCGGTCTGAGGGCTGTCTGGCCCTCTGTCTACGTATTCCCTCCGGGCTGTTATCCCCGCTGGGCGCTGGCCCCGAATATACCCCCGTTACTGGGCGCGGCAACGATCTGTGGATAGTGGGGATGATTAACGCCAACTCTGACAGTTTTTCTCTTGCGTTCGGGGGCGGGGGGCGTAGAACGGTGGCAGGGGAGATCCCCACAGGCCGCGCCTCGGGCATCAGGGGCGGAGATCTGAGATGACCATTCACTCCACGCCGTCTGGCTACGCCGAGCTGCTGGCCTCGTGGGGCCACGGGCACGGCAGGCCCGGCAATCCGCGCCGCCCCGCCACGCTGATCACTGACGATGGAGACGGCCACCTGCGGCAGTGGGCCTACACCGGCCAGCTCGCCGACGCGCTGGTCACGCTCGCGCGGATGGAGCCGGCAATCGGGGGCGGCGATCACGTCGCCGTCCGAGAGGGCGCCGGGTACGTCGTCGTGCCGGCGCCGGTCGATTTTTGGATCCCAGGGCCGCACGGCGATCTCGTCCCGAGCCTCGCCTCCTACCCCGACGTGATCGCGTACTGACCCTCCATCACACCACCCCCGCCAGGAGAACGAGCCTGCCATGTTCCGGAGCATCTACGCCCGCACCACCACCCACTCTTCCGCCAACCACGCCTCCTGGCGCGAGGCCGAGGCGGCTGGGCGCGCCGCCGTCCGCGCCGGCCACGCGCTGCGCGTGGACGTCTATAGGGTAGCGCCAGGAGGCCGGCACACGCTGGCCGCCACGATCCGCACCGACCACACTGGGCGAGTGTGGGCCGACCTGACCGCTCTCGGGGCGCGCGCCCTCGCCACGGAGGAGGCTAGCTGATCCTACGCCTGGGGGACCGGCGGTGATCCCGCCGGCCCTCCAGTCGGAGGGTCCGACTCCCGCCGCCTCGCCGGTCGCCGGGGCACACTAGGAGCCCAGCCATGTCGACCCCCACCACCTCCACCACGCTCACGGAAGCCAGCCGCCAGTGGGCCAGCCGCCCTGCCGACGAGCGCTACACCTCGCTGCTGGCGCTCCAGCAGCACACACACGCGATCCGCGATCACTCGCGCGCGGTCGTCGTGCCGTCTACCTCCCTGCGGGCCGTCCCGACGGATGCCAACCACCAGAGGCTCGCGGTGGTCGGCGTCAACGGCCACCCGTACGCCCCCACCCACTGGTCGTTTGGCCAGCTCGCGTCTCTCGCGGGCGCGCCGGCCGGATATCTCCGGACACTCCCCGCCGAACTGTCTGCCGACCTGATCACCTACGGATTGCAGATCGCGCGCGAGGCTGAGGAGGTGGGCGTGCTGCTCACCCGCGCCGGGGATGAGCCGGTGCTGCGCGCCGCCACGGGGCCGCGCTACGGCCGCGTGTGGAACGCTGAGATCATCGACCACCTGGTCGACCGTTTCGGGGACGGCGTGACGGGAGAGTGGCGCGTGCCGGGAGAGTTTGGCAAGGCTGTGGAAGTGACGACGCAGAACACCACCCTTTATGCTTCCGACCGCGACTGCTTTGTGTTCCTTGCGGACGAGGCCCGGCGTATTGAGGTGCCGAACCGGCGCGACGGCAAGAGCGGGTCTATGGCTCGTGGGTTTTTCATCTGGAATTCGGAGGTCGGCGCCGCAACTTTCGGCTTGAAAACCTTCTTGTACGACTACGTCTGCTGCAATCGGATTGTGTGGGGCGCGCAGGACGTCCGCGAGATCAGGATCCGCCACACCGCGCTGGCCCCCGAGCGTTTCCTGGACGAGATCCGCCCGGCTCTCGAGAGCTACGCCGATGCGTGCACCACCTCGGTGACGCAGGCTATCGAGGATGCGCGCGCCAAACGCCTCGGGGATCGGGTTGAGACGTTCCTGGCTGAGCGTTTCGGCCGCGGCCTCGTTTCCTCGATCCAGACCGCGCACCGCCTCGAGGAGGGGCGCCCCGTCGAAACGGTGTGGGACGCCGTCGTCGGCGCCACGGCGGTGGCGCGCTCTTACGTCCACCAGGACGCCCGCGTCGCGCTCGAGGAGGCCGCAGGCGCGCTGCTGGGGTAGTCGCACCGCAGCCTACCACCCCACCCGCTAGCCGCAGCGGGTGGGAGGGTAGACCGCAGAGCACAGGAGAGCCAACATGCCGCCCACCCTCGCCTTCGCCGCCCCGACCCGTTCCGGCATCCCTCAGGGCACCCGGATCACGGTGGAGCGCACCGCTCCCCATCGGACCACCCTGTCGCTCCCCGACGGCCGCGTGATCGCCGTCGCGCTGGACGACAGCCCCGTGCCTGTGGTGGCGCGCTGGTGGCGCGCTGGCGTGTCGTCGCCGACCCTCTTGCGGCTCGCCGTGCTGGCCGAGCTGCGCGAGCGCCTCGCCGACCCCACAGATTCCCTGACCCTCGATCTCGCGCCCATCGCGGAGGGCTGAGGCGCGCGGAGGACGCTTCATCCAGTAGACCGCCAACCAGAGGAGCCACGATTGTGTGGACATTTCGCTTCATCGACGCCAGCGGGCGCGACGTGACCAGCCAATGTTGGGATGACGGCTACGATGCCGCCACGTTTTTCCCCGGCGTCACCACCATCCACTGGGCCTCCGCGAGCCAGCTGCGCCAAGCCTACACCGGGCGCGACCACGCCGGCATCGGCCTGCAATGGCGCCGGGGTTCCGTGCGTGGGGGCGAGGGCGTCCCGGCGAACCATCCAAACCGCAGCCGGCAATCCACGGTGGCGCTGGTAACGCTCACCGACGGGAGCGCGGTCGTCGGCCGGATCGTCTCCTCCAGCGACGCCGTTGAGTACGCCGCTACCACCGAGCCGATGCACCGCGAGGCGGCGATGACCGAGTTTTTCCAACAAAAAAAGGAGTTGGCGCGATGAGACATCCCGACATGGCGGGCGCGCACCTCACGGTGACCGGCCCGTATCTCGACCGCGGCGACGACGGCGCGGACACTCTCGTCGTCGTTGAGGTGACGAACTACGTCCGCGCCATACCTCCAACCTGGAACGACCCCGGCGCCGACGCCGAGTTTGAGTTCGGCTTCATCCGCGCGTCCATCGATAGCGGCGGCGACCCAGTAGACCCCCTGACACCTGAGGAGGCCGCGTGGCTGCGCGCCTGGGCAGAGGACGACGCGCAGTACGGCACGCTGTACGAAGCGGCCATGGAGTACCTCGCGTCGCATTGACCGGACACGCCCACCACCCACGCACAGGGGCGCCCAGGCAATCGGGCGCCCCTTTTGCATGGCTTCAGATCTCGACCACGATGTCATCAGGCTCGCCCGCCTGCGCGGGGGTCGCGCCGAGTTGAGCGTCGTAACGCCCTGTGTCCACATCATAATCTAGCTGCGCCATAGTTCCGCGAAAGGCCCACCGCCGGAACCGCGACTTGCGCACGATGATCTGGGTCGGCGCCCCGACAGGCGTGTGGATGGTCACCGCCAGATCGGCTTTGTTCGCGAAGTGCGCACTGCCGGCGGCGTCGTAGATGCTGGGAGCTTCCAGTTGCTGCCCAGGCTTCGCCGGGCGCAGCGGCTTCGCGGGGTGGACGACCATCCAGCAGTTCACGCCGTGGCGGGAGCACACCGCCTTGATTTGCTGGAGGGAGCGCCCAGTATAGTCCGTTTCATTGTTCGCGCCCCGGTCCTGGCTGATCTCATTCCACGGATCCATCACGATGTCCGTGATGCCGCGGGATAGGATCGCCGCGATGGCGCGCTCGAGCAGCCACGCCAGGGTGGGCGCGCTGTCGGTGCTGTCGTGCGCGAGGAACAGCACGCGCTCATGCAGCCAGCGCCCGGCGCGCAGGCGCTCCTCTTGCGTCATCGCCGTCCCGCCGTGCCCGCGGAACGGCTTGCCAACCAGCACCTCCGCGCAGGTCGCTGCATACTCCTGCCAAGGCGACATTTCCGGACTGAAAACCAAGAAGCGTCGGTTGCGGAACAGGGACAGGATGCGAACCATAACAAAGCGTAGGAAACTGCTCTTGCCATGCGATGTAAGCCCGGTGAACAGGATCAGCCGCCCTTCCCCCGGCCAGCGGACCACCGCGTCGAGCGGAGCGAGGCCGGTTTTGAGCGTCTCGGGGGCCGCCCGCCAGTAGAGCGCCTCGAGCCCGTCCGGCTCCAGTTCCTGCACCCCATCAATGGGATACGGCTTTGCCGCCTCAATGCAGACCGCGACCTGGGGGGCGCCATGACGCAGCAACGTATCATTGGCGTCCTTGCACCCATCCGGCCAGTTTACCACCCAGCACCGATGGCGCCCAAGCCTCCGTGCCAACTCCTCTCGCAGGATCATGCCGGGCTCGTCCATGTCCCCCGCCAGCACGAACTTCGTCACCTTCCCCAACAGTTCCGCGTGCGCCTCGAGCGGCGCAAAGCGCCTGTTTTCCGCCTCCGGATTGCCAAGCTTCGCGGGCGCGCCGTTCGGCAACGACACGACCTGCGGATAGCCCGCCTCATGCACCGCAAGACAATCCGGCTCGCCCTCCACCCAGACCACCATGTCCGGGCTGACGACGGCGTCGGCGTTGAACAGCACCGCGCGGGCGCCGGCTTCCTGCGATTGCGGGTGCTTCGCCGTCAGCGGCCGGTACTTCCGGTTCTCCACTCGACCCCCAGCCACGTAGGGAAACACCATCGCCTCGACCATCCCCATGTCGGGGAAGGCGTGCCGCGTGGTGTAGAGCCCGAAGGCGTCCACCGTCTCCTCCGAGATGCCGCGAGCCCGCCACCACGCGTAGAGCGTGTCCGTGCGGTGCTGCACGCTGGCGGCGTGCGCAGGCGGTGCCACGGGACCGGGGGCCTTAGGCGCGGAATGGACGAGGCGCGGCGCCGCCTTCAGCCGCTCCCCGGCCGCCCAACCACACGACCCCCGATGGCACGTCCAGGTCGCCCCGGCGCCGTCTGCATCGATCTGCACCGACAGGCTCGCCTCGTGGTCGCTCCCGCCATCGCAGCGCGGGCAGCGCAGCCGCTCGTGCACCCCGGAGGCGTAGCTCTTCAGCCTGATGCCGTGCTCCAGCAGCATCCCTGCGATTGTCTGATCCATCATGACCCCGCCACCGGCCGCAGGCCGCCCCACGCCTTCCTGGACATCACCGTCGAGCCGTCTGGGTAGAACCCATTGACCAACTTATCCGGATCAGGCGCCGCCGGTTTGTGGTCGTCGTAGTTCCCCTCCAAGATTTTCAGCAGGTTCGCCGGCTTCAGCGCCCAGTCGATCCCAACCGACATGCTCCAGCGCGGGATACTCGACGCAGCGATCCGCTCGCACGTCGCCCGCCACGCCGCTGGGTTTTGCTTCCCCATGGCTAGGGCTGCGCGGAGACGGCGCTTGCGCTCGTCCGTCAGCCGCGTGGCCTGCGGCAGCCCGGCGGCGCCACAGACCGCGTTCCAGGTTCTCACCGCCTCCTCAATCGGGTCGCGCAGCGCCACCACGGACGCTGTGAAGAGATCCTGCGATGAAGGCTCGCGCGCGCGGCAACCTACAGAATCTTCTAAGGATTCTTCCTTCCGCGGTAAGATATCTTCTTCCCGTAGTGTGTTTTTGGAAGAGGGGGGAGAGGAGGATAGTAAGAGGGGGGGTGTGGGGGGGGGAAAGGAAGGGGGACGAGGGGGGAGGAACCTTTGGTTTTCCGGATCGCCCCGCAGAGAGCCCTGATAGCCTTCCGCAGCTTCATCGTCGAAGATAACCGATTGGAATGGATCGGGTTTTTCGTCTTCGTCAGCCGTTGATACGGTTTGCCTAGCATTTGCTACACCGCTGCCGCTCACGTGCCGGTCGCTTGTCCCTGCAACCGAACTGGCTCCTCCTTCGCGTCCCTTCCGGGAGCGTGCCTGGGCGGCACTCAGGCCCCCCGCCCTCCCCGCCGCCGCCCGAACCTCAGATAGCCGAGCGCGCCGGGCAGCCTCCTCGTCGAGGCGTGGGTGGTGCAGGAGCCCGTCCTTGCCGGCGACGAAGAGCGCCAACATCGTGGGCGCCATCTCCTCCCACAGCTGGGGGCTCGTGCGGGTAATCGCGCAGAGCGTGGCGGGGTCGGCGGGGATGGGGCCGCGCGCATGGTAGCGGATCAGCAGGAGGAGGTAGGCGCCATGCTGGGGCGTCGTCAGGTGCATGGTTTCGGTCAGGTAGTCTCCCGTATCGAAGGCGAACGAAGATTGTGACTTACCCATGGAAGCTCTCCGTGGCGCTCAGGATGAGGCCGGTGGGGATGACGAAGAGGGCTATGTGGTGGCGGAAGGCCGCCTCGACGGCGGCGGGGTCGGCGTGGCCGCTGGTCTGGATGCCGATGGCGATGCGCCCGTGCCCCTCGATAGCAACGTCGAGGCAGGTCGAAAGGACTGCTCCGCGCTCGAGGAGGGAACGGACGCTTGGGGGGGCGTCGCGATAGGACGCTGCGATGTCCTGCCAAACGGGGGCGGCGCCGCTCCCATCGGCGATGATCGGATAGTTGATCCAAATGCCGTGGAAGGGGCCGCTCCGGGAGACGGTCCAGACAAGGCCAAGGTGGGAGCATTCTGAGCCTGGGCCAACGGCGCCAGCGGCGAAGCGCAGGCTGCGGGCGAGGCGCGTGGCCGCTACGACGCGTGGGGAGATATCGCGTGGCATGGTGTGTCCCAAAAATGTTGATGACAACCGCGCCGCGCCGTGGCATATCTTGTGCCGACGTCGAGGCTCGGGTGGATAGGCAGGCTCGGGCTCATGGCAGGCGTGATTTGGTGAGACCTCGAACTAGCCCCGGCGGCGGTCGTACGCTGCCGGGGTTTTTTCGTGCTGCTTTCTGCTCGTGACTGAAGCAATCTCGCCTCCAGGAAGAGCGCATCATGCTCCCGTGGGGGGCCGTGGCGCAAGCCTTCTCGTGCGGGCCACGGTGCGCTGGAGGCCGTAGATGTCGGCGATCCGGCGCCCGGTCTTCCTGTCGATGCCGATCGCTTTGCACGCCATATGGACGCTCTCGCCGGCCCGCATGCGCCGCAGGAGTTCGAGGCCGCGCAGGAGCATCTTGTCGGTCAGCAGCCCCCATGGGATGGACTCCGGCGACCGCCGGACGACGAGGTAGCTGGTTACCTTCTCGGTCATCACGAAATGCTCCCATCTGCCACCCGCCAGCCCATCTGGTGGGCGTGGTAAAGTCCGACTGCGACGGCATCGCACGCATTGAGGTCGCTCACCATCCAGCCGTGCCGGTGCAGGTATCTCTGGATGGCCAGCTTGATGTCGCCTTTTTTTTCGCCGCGAGAAGTGCCGATCAGGGTAGAGCGCACCAGAGCGGCGCTAACTTCCGAGCACGGCACGTTGTCACGGTAGAGCTGGGCAAGAGCGCAGCCGCGCAGGCCAAGCTGCTGCCTCACGGCGGCAGCGTTGGTCTGCCAGTGGTCCTCGTCGTGCCCGTGGTAGACGTAGGCGCCCAACGGCAGCGGCGCCTCGATGATCGCCCGCGTCGGATGGTGGAAGGAGACGGCGTCCTCAATGGCGTTTTCCAGCGCCATGTTGCGCGTCGCCTCGGTCCCAGGCAGTTCCCAGAAGCCCCACACCGGGCGCAGGCCCGGCGCGAGGACTGCCCACCCCGTCGTCTTCCCCAGGTCCAGCGAGAGCAGGACGTCATCCATTACAGGGCGGCCGGCGGCGCGCGGCGCGGGGTCGGGCCGCTCCGACGCTTCGGTGGGGCTTCCTTCTTCCGCTTACGGCGCGTGGCGTCGGCCGTGGCTCCCTCCTCGCCGAGGACCATGATGCGCCCGGCCTCCCCGTCGATGTGCCCCTCGGACCAGGAGACGTGGCGCATCGTCCCCGGCGGCCATGGGTTGGCATCGGCGCTCTCGCCGGCCATCCCCGCCTTGTAGCCGTTGTCGTTCGCCTCGAAGTTCTGCTGGTCGTCCTCGATCTTCTGCGGGAGCGGCTCCGCGGCGAAGCCGAAGATCGCCTCCACCTCGATCTCCAGATTACGGAGGGAGAGGTAGTGGATGCGGTCGCGGATTTCGGCGGCGATTTCGTCGGGTTCGCGCTTGGCGTCCTTATAGCCGTGGGTGAGCGCGGAAGGATTGACGCCGAAAGATTTTGCCCGTTTGAGTATTTGCTTTACGACGCCGCCCGCTTCTTCGTGCTTGCGTCGGGCGAGCGTGTATTCTTTGATGAACGCCACAATCGTGGCGTCCGTGACGTTGGAAACTTGGTTGGCGGCCATCGGCCCCTCCTCTGTTGCTTGAATACTTTAGCAGAGAAAAACAGGGATGTCGCGCAAATTTTGGCAGCGACGCTGTTGCAGTTATCTGCCGAAGGTGGCACAATGGGGCATCAAAGGAGACGGCGATGCAGCCAGACGTCCTGAGCGCGCGCGGCCCCGGCTACTACCGGCTCAAGCTTGTTCGCGGAGGTTGGGGTGTGCCGTGCCTCATCACGCATCAGGACGGCCTGTGGCAGGCCACCATCGATGGACAGGAGTTTGGCGCCGTCGAGGATCCGCTCTCGTCCGACGAACTCGTGTCCATCTGGACGTGGGGCCGTCAGTCCAGCGAGCAGGAATACCGCTACCTCACCGCCCTGCGCCAGTCTGCTCCCCCAGACCATCCCTGCCACCATCCCGACCGTCCGATAAACTTTCTCACCACAACCCTTCACCCCGTCAGGAGCGCGCCATGAGCCTCAACCTCTTTCCTGAGCCGGCCGACACGCCGGCAATCGGCGACAACCAGCCGCCGCCGCCGCAGCCGCTATCCCCTCCGGAGATCTACACCTACCTCGAGTACGCGGCCGCCACCGTGCTCGAGCGCCTCACGCAGGTCATGGCTGTCCTGAGGGCCGACGCTGAGGTGCCGATCACCGACGATGACATCCTTGGCGCCGTGGCAGAACACGCCAAGGCAGCGACCGCTCTGGAGCGCGCCTTCGAGGCGCTCAGGAAGGAAACCAAGGAGCCGTTTCTCGACGGCGGCCGAGCCGTGGACGGGTGGTTCCTCACGCGCGTCGAGCCGCTGAAGGCGCTGCGCAGCCGGGTAGACGCCAACAGTCTCACCTACCTCAACACCAAACGCCGGGCCGCCGAAGCGAAAGCCGCGGAGGAGGCGCGCAAGGCGCGGGAGGAACTGGCTGACGCGGAACGCAAAGCGCGGGAGGCGGCGAGCCTCGATCCGTTCGCGGACGACGCGCCGTTCGCGGCGCTCGCAGAGGCGCAGGAGCACGCCGACAAGGCCGCCGCCGCCGCTGAGGCAAAGCCTGCGGACGCGACCCGCACCTACTCGGATGCCGGCGTGGCAACGTCAATCAAGCGCCGCTGGTCGTGGCGTGTGGCGAACTTCGCCGCAGTCCCGCGCGAGTTCCTCACCGTGGACGCCGCCAAGGTGCGCGCTGCGATGAGTGAGCGTGACCAGAACAGCGGCAAGCCGACCGCGGTCATCCCCGGCATCGAGTGGATGGCTGAAGACAGCATCAACCGGAGGTAACCCGATGGCCGACAATCTCCCCGTGAAGAGCCAGTTCCGGGGGCTGGCCGACTGCAAGACGCTGGCCGAGGCGCTGAACAACGACGAGTTCAAGCGGAGGGTAAAGGAGGCCGTCCCATCGACGGTCATCAGCGGGGAGGCGATGCTCCAGGCCTTCACGCGAGTCAGCGCGGCGAACGCGCTGCTGATGAAAGCCGACCTGCGACAGGTTCTTGGCGCCATGATGTCATTGGCGTGGCTGGGACTTCCCCCCGGTGGCCACCTTGGCCTCGCCCATCTCATTCCCTTCAAGCGGCAATGGAACCCCATCGCCAAGCGCAAGGAGGAGTGGATAGAGGTCCAGGTCATCATCGGCTACGCCGGCTACATTGATCTGGCGTGCCGGTCGGGGATCGTCTCGACCATTTCCCCCGGCCTCGTGTTTCCCGGAGAAAAGTTCCGCTACGTCGAGGGAGCGCAGCTTATTTTCGAGCACGAGCCAGATATTGACGCCGGCACCGAGGGCAAAACGCCCCGTGCGGCGTATGCCGTGGCCCACTACAAGGACGGCAGCATTGTGCCGGTGGTGATGCCGTGGCCAGACGTGCTGGCTATCCGCAACCGCTCGCAGGGCTACCGCGCCGCGCAGGCCGCCTTGGAGAACGCGAAGGAAAAGGGAAACCGCCCTCCGTCTGCTTACACCGACAGCCCGTGGGTGCGCGACCCGCTCGAGATGGCCAAGAAGACGGCGATCCGCCGGCTGGCGAAGATCCTCCCGCGCTGCCCCGATCTGCGGGCCGGCGTATCCATCGAGGACCGGCAGGACAGGGCGCCGCTGGATTTCGGCCCCGTCATCGACGGGAGCGTCACGCCGACCGAAAGCGATTTGCCGGTAGCCGAGAGTGATGAGGAGGCCGAGGCCGAGTTCACCATGCGCGCGCCGGCTGCGCCGCAGCACGCCAGGACGACGGTGGACGTGCGCCCGGTAGACGTGCCAGCGCCCGACGAGACGGAAGTCTTCCCGTTCCTGGTGGAACCGCAGGCCGTCCAGCACCAGGAGCCTCCCCTGCTGCTGCTGGACGCCGCTGGAGACATCCTGAGCGAGCCGGTCCTCCATACCATCGAGGAGTGGGCGACGGCCTTCACGGCCCTCTACGACGAAACCTTCCCGCCCGACCGCCTCGCGCTGGTCGAACACAATGCCGATCTGGTGGCGCAGGCAAAGGCGCACGGCTTTGGCGTGCTCCCGCCCGAGGCTGCGCCAGATCCGATGGTGACTGTCGGGGTTCCCCCTGCGCGCGGCGGCAAGCCCTCGTGGGGACAGTGGCTCTCCGCGTATCGCACCGCCATCGTCTCAGTCCCGAACGACCTGCTGCCGCAATGGCTGGAGTTGCAGCACGGCACGCTGGTGGAGGCGCCCTTCGCGCAGCGCATGCAGGCTCTGCGGGCGTCTGCTTCCCGCTTTGTCGATGCGGCAATTGCCATGCCACCATGGACTGAGGAGCTTGCTGTGGAGGCGCAACAGCCCACGCCGCCGCCCCCCGAGACGGAGGACGAATGGGCAACGCGCATCATCGCTGAGTTCGGCCGCTGCACCACCGACAGGCAGCTGCTTGAGCAGGCCGCTCTCTACCGTGATAAGATGACTGCGCTGGGCAAGGAGAGCGCGATCTACCAGCGCGTGCTGGCCGCCGTTGTCGAGCGGCGCCGGGCTCTGGCCGATGCCTAGCCCTCATAGCGTCCTTGTGGTGCTGCGCCGCATGCTGGGAGAACCGGCGTTGGCGCGGCTCACCACCAGCGAACTGTTGGCGTTCATCACGGTCTGCGAGGAGCGCCAGACGAACGGTGCGCGGCTGGTGGCGGTGATCCCGCGTCCGGTGCGCACAGCCTTCAGGCACATCCGTCGGCTGAATGAGAGGGGGTTGATCCGCCTCTCGTCCAGCGCCGTGGACCGACGCATCACCATCGTCACCCTGACTGAGCAGGGCGAGGGACTGCGGGAGAGCATCTTCCGCGAGGAGCAGATATGACCATCACGCGTTTTGAGGCGTTCCTGATCTCCTTCTTCTGCGTTCTCGGCGGCATTAAGTTGGCCGAGATGCTCATCTCCGTCGCGCAACACCTCGGGAAATAAACCATGACCATGAAGCCGGGCGCCCTGATGGCGCGCCCCCGATGCGTCGGGTGATCCACTACCATGGCACCCCCGTCGGGGGGACAAGGCTGGACGCTTCCCGCTTCCTCGCTGGCCGACACGCGCTCGTGCCGTTCGCCCGACCGGACGACCTCGGCGCCGCACTGGAGGTTTGCCAGAGCGTTGTCTTGGACAACTCTGCCTTTTCGCTGTGGCGATCTGGCGGCGGCGACGTCGATGTCGAGGCCTATCTCGCCTGGGTCAATCAGGTTGCCGGGCATCCCGCGCTCGACTGGTGCCTCATCCCTGACAAGATCGACGGTACCGAGAAGGACAACGTCGCCCTGGTGGCGCTGTGGCTCAGCTTCGGCTGCCGCGTGGAGCCGGTGCCGGTGTGGCACCTCCACGAGTCGCGGGGCTGGCTCGACCACCTGGTGACGCACTTCCGGACCGTCGCGATTGGCGGTTCCGGTCAGTGGGCGACGCCTGGCACCCCTGAGTGGTGGCGACGCATGGGGCAGGCGATGAGCGTCGCGTGCGATGGCCAAGGGCGTCCACGCTGCCGCCTGCATGGGCTCCGCATGCTCGACCCGGCCATCTTCACCGCACTGCCCTTGTGCAACGCGGACAGCACCAACGCGGCCGTGAACGGCGGCAGCATCACGCGGCTCGGCACCTATCCGGCCCCGACGACCGGCCGGCGTGCCGACGTCATCGCCAGTCGGATCGAGCGCCATCAGAGCGCGGCCGTCTGGTCAGGGCGCGCTGAGCAGCAAGGGATCGGCCTGTTCGACGTCGCCGCTACCTGCGACAAGCAAAGGAGGTTCTGATGACCACACAGCGATTGTTTCTTCGCCGGGACACGGTGGCGCTCGATGCGTATGCCATGTGCCTCGACACGTCTGATGGGCCGAGTTGCGGAGAGAGCCGTAATTCGTCGATGTTTCTCGGCTGGCTAGGCCCGGAGGAAGCCTGCGCGCTCGTGGCGTCCGGCGCGGCCTATTGGGAGGCCGGCTCCGAGCCGGAGGACCTGTGCCCGCACTGTGGGCGCCCGATGCCGAGGGAGCCCGCGCCATGACCCCCACCGTAATCACCCAGGCTGAACTCATCGCCATCCTGGCGGCTGAGCCGAACGCCGAGATCGACATCGACATTGACGCCACAGAGGAGCTGCGCGCCACCATCGTCGGCGCGCCGACGCTCACGCTGCATGGCAACACCCGCCTCTCGGTCATCATCAAGGAGGCGCCGCCTCCTCTCATGGGCACCGCCCCGGCGCTCATCGCGCTGGATAAGAGCCATCTCCGCGTGGATGTGTGGAAGGGTCGTCCATGGATCAATGCACAGGACAACGCGGGAGTTGCCATCCGCTGCCATGAGGCGAGCGCCCCCAACGCGACGCTGGAGGGGCACAGCCGCGCCGCTGTCGAGTGCTACGACAACAGTGCACCGACGCTGCACGTGGACCGCCGGAGCCACGCAGCCATCGGGTGCCACGACCACAGCGAGCCGGTCATCCGCGCCTGCGGTCACAGTGTGGTGGACATCCACACCTTCGACGACAGCCGGCCGTTCGTCAGTGCCTTCGACGACAGCCGGCCGTTCGTCAGTGCCTTCGACGACAGCGCGCCGGAGATCAACATCCACGATCGCGGCATGCCGAGCGTCCGCACCCACGACAATCGCGTGCCTGTGATCCACGACTACCGCACCAACAAACCGCAGGAGTGACGCGCCATGACCGCGCTCTACATCACTGCTGAGCACGTCCGGGACGGCCGCTACGTCGGGCCGAGTCTGGGCAATGTGCGAGGCGACATCGAGATCGCCGGCAATTTGGGGTTGGTCCAGTTTCGCGGCTCAATCTGGGCGAGCGGGAACATCACGGCTGGAAGGGGTACAAGCATCGAGGCCGCCGGCAGCATTGCGGTCGGGGGCGACATCGAGGTCAGCGGCAGCATCACGGCCCGAAGACGTATCAAGGCTGGTTGGGACATCTCGGTCGGAGGCATCATCTCCGCCGGCACGAGCATCCATGCCGGTGGCGACATCGAGGGCGCCGGCAGCATGAGTGATGGTAGCATCTCTGCCGGAACGATCATCACGGCGGGATATACTATCAGGTCCGGCGACAACATTACGGTTGACGGGAGTATTTTGACCAACGGAAGTATTTTGGCCGGCAGAAGTATTTTGGCCGGCAGAAGTATTTTGGCCGGCGGGAGCATCGCGTCCGGGTTCGGCTTTGCGGGCGGCGGTAGCATTACGGCCGGAACTGGCATCTCTGTCCGCGACAACATCAAGGCGGCTCAGTGGATTAGCGCCGCATGGGTGTCTGCGGGGGAGAATATTTTTGCCGGGGTCAACACTCGGCGCGACCCCCGGCCGGGCGAGGACGAAATCCGGGCCGAGCTTCGCGGCGGCACGATCGCGCACGGCCGTCTCGTGCCGCCCGCACAGGCAGAGGAGCCCGCGCGATGATTCCCAAGACGAACAGCCGCCGCTTGGCGCCCAAGCCTGGGCGCTGGCGGTCGCGGCCATATCGCGAGTGGCTGGTGGAGCAGGGGTGCATCGTCCCCGGCTGCAACTGCCGGGATGTGCAGGCGCACCATCTGCTTCACTCTGAGGAGGCAAAGGCCAGAGGGCTGAAGCCGGGCGACCAGTGGTGCGTGGGGCTCTGCCTGTGGCACCACGACGACTTGCACCGGGGCGGCGAGAAGGAAAGCGACTGGTGCCGCCGCCACGGCTTCGACGGGATCGCCCAGGCGCGCGCGCTCTTCGCGGAGTGGCGCAAAACTCAAAGCGACGCCACCGGCACGTAAACCGACCGCGCAAACTGCTCGCCATTGGAACCCAATTATATACTTGACACCACACGACCTGATTAGTAGGATTGTCGCATGACAATCCGTTCTAAATCAACACTTTCCCGCTCTTGGCGCCCTCACACACCCTATCGGCTCGTAGCAGTCGAATGGGAAGATAGTCAGCAACCGCTGGTGGCCTGGCAGTGGCTTGACGAATTCACGCTGCCCGATGCAGTGCGGTGCATCTCAGTGGGGTTCTTGGTTGCTCAAACCCCGTCGGCACTGGCACTGGCGCCGAATCTTGGCGATGTGGCACAACAACGCGCACAAGCGAGCGGGATCATCCGTATTCCGCGAAGCGCCGTGCGCCACATCGCCAATCTGTAACGGGCCTACTTCTTCGTGGTCGGCGGCCTACGTGGTTCGATGTGCCTCATGGTTGAGGCCGCCAGTGACTTGACTTCGGCGGCGGTAAGTGCGCTCGGCCTCTGAAGCCCCTCGCTGGCGATTTCCTTGATCGGACGGGAGGTATGAGGAGACGGCCTTTCGTCACGCGGCTTTGCCATGGACACAACTCCTGTGGGCGAACTCAGTGGGAATTACCACCGAAGGGTCGAGTCGGCCTAAGTGGAACCGATCGCCTTAGTCTCAACTCTGATCTGCTTTGGATACAGCGCTGGAAGATACTGGATAGCTTCCGGATCACGCGAAGCAAAATAGGCAATGGACTTCTCCGGAATCCATTGTTCCCTTAGGTGCCGACGAAAGTGTGGTAAGAAATCATCAGGATATGCACGCGCCTTAACAACGCGCCCATCTTCAAACCGATGAATGTATGTTGGAAGCGTATCGGTATCGACTCCCATTTCGTCCCTGAGCCACTTGCTAAACATCTTCCCTTCGGAAATGTCGGGCAGCATATTTTCGGGGAGCGTGTAACCCGCCTCCTCCATTGGGGCGATGACAAGCTGGGTCATCTCAACCAAAACCGAGAAGTGCCCCTCAGGAACATTGCGCCGATTTAGGACGTAACGGCGAAGGTGATAAGGCATACGCGCAACCGGCGGTTGCCCGCCGCGCGTCATCCACTCATAAACCCACTCAGACACCTGAACGGCGAACCGAGGGGAAAGCCATTGGGCAAGGTGAATAGCCACCTTCGGGTGCACCCAAGTCCCCTGAGAGGTCGCACCACCCCCTCTAACCGATTGAACTAGTTCCGATACGGGAATTCCCGTAACGCTCTCCAACTCCTCCAAAAACGCTCGCGTGCTGCCTAGGCGGGAGTAGTCGTTGAATTGCTTTCCTGCGGCTCGGCACATAGCCGTAGCATTGATGTATCCGTCAATCTGACGCTGTTCGATAACCTCGCCGTCCACTTGGCGGCTAATAAGGGCCAACTGATATTGTTCGGCCACGTCACGCCCCCTCTGACGATGGGTTTACGGCATCCTCTTCTGTAGGCGCGCCATCCAGATCGTCGGAAGGCTCGTCCGCTACGGGTTCAGCCTTTCCGGCGGCCTTCCGCTTGAACGTGCGATTCCGATACCACTCAGCGAGCCCCCAAGTTCCCCGCCCGACTCGGACGACATCTCCCACCGAGTCGAAGCGGCGAGTAAGGATTGATCCAACGGTGTTCTGTGGCTCACGGGAATTCATGACTAGACCACCCGCCACCAAACCAGCGGCGATTTCAGCGTTGTTCATAGCCCGACGCTTCGTGGTCAATAGCTTCTTTGCCGCCTCGGCAATCGACATACCAAGAAAGGCCCCGGCATCATCTGAGGCATCCGGAGAAATAGATTCTGCGTTGGGTTCTGTTATTGGGCTGACCTTGCCGCTTAAGAGGTTCTCAATCGCCCGGATGGCTATGTCTATCTGATCGCGCTTTGCCCGCAAGTCCGCTAGCACCAGCGCATAGGGATCATTTGAACTGTTTTCAGCACTCATTGTTGCGGGCCCCCGCCTAAGGTGGTATAAGAGGAGCCGTCCCAAACGCCCTTGGCGCTGGGGACGGCGTGTCTTCGAACCCTGGACATCAGGGGCCGTAAGGCCCCCTCCTAGGCTTTGGTCGTCATCTTCATAACCTCCTCTAGACGCGGCAGTCGGGTGGGAGGGAAGGCGCCGAGGGACCCCAATCCCTCGGCGCTTTGCATATTGGCACAAACGGAACAAACATGTCAATCACTATGAATCGTTCTGCGTGATGGTGTGTGGTTAGCACAACGCAAAACACACAAGGAAATCCATGATGGCTGGCAAGCCTGCTGGGAAACCCAGCGCTACCGATGAGATGCCGGGGGCGGAGGCCATGGGGCGGTTTGAGGCCACGCTGCGGGGTGCCTTGAAGACACCACCGCAGCCTAGTCCTTCCAAGAGAACAGCGGTAAAGGCGCCAGCCCCCGCTTCCGGCGCCACCGCAAAAACCGACCTGCCCGAATCTTAAACGAGGGCTTCGTCAGGTTTCCGGTAGGTTAGCCCCTTGCCTTCGGCACCCTTCACGGCCGCGATTGTGCGGGCCATGTCGTTGAAACCAAGCCGCATGCGGTAGTTGTAGCGGAAATCGTATTCTGCCAGATAACGGTGCAGGTGCTTCTCCGCGCAGTGC
>JAEHJW020000809.1_pt1 | contig 33159 bp, 40 predicted proteins | sample 9271431 | NCBI WGS metagenome assembly JAEHJW02 | reverse complement strand
ATGCCTAAAGAATTCCATCAGGGAAAGTTTACGCCTAAAAATGCTAAAAAGTATGTTGGTGATGTAAACAACATCATATACAGATCGTCATGGGAAAAAAGACTATTGTTATGGCTAGACGAAAATCCATCTGTACTTAAATATTCATCAGAGGAAATTGTTATACCTTACTTGTCGCCTGTAGACAATAGAATGCACAGATACTTTCCTGATTTTCTAGTGGAATTCAAGGATATAAATGGAGTAGTAAAGAAAGTATTGATAGAGATAAAGCCTAAATCACAGACTGTTTTGCCAACAGTTCCAAAAAGGTTGACAGAATCATATCATAAATCAGTTGAGACTTATGCAATTAATCAAGCAAAATGGACAGCAGCAAAAGCATGGTGTAAAAATCATAATATGGATTTTTGGATAATGACAGAATACGAACTAGGATTAAAGAAATGAACGATTTACATAGCCAAAATCTATATGACATAATCAAGCAGAATAAAACATATAATCCTACCAATTCTGTACAATGGTTTACTACTAATGTGACTAATGCATTAAAGAATATTGGACAGCAACAATATATGTCGATGGTTTCATCATGGCAGTCAAAAACTATTATGCCGGGAACAATGGTATTGTATGGATATGCTCCTAAACATGCAAAAGACCTACCACAATATGATACCTTTCCATTGTTACTTCCATTTCATGTAGATGGTAAATATTTCACTGGTCTTAATCTACATTATCTTCCGCCGATATGGAGAATGAAGGTTCTTGATTTTCTGATGCAGACTGGTTTGAATAAGAACATGTCTGACAAGAAAAAAATTCTAATTTCATGGCAATTCTTGAAATCTGTTTCTATCTCAAAGGCTGCACAATATTCTGTTCATAAGTATTTACATGGATATGTGAAGACAAGATTTATCACTATACCTGTATCAGACTGGCCTATTACAGTGTTCTTGCCATTGGCTAGATTCAAGAAGAAGACAGAACAACAAGTACATCAAGAATTTTACGATTTCCAAGGAAAATGATGAAGATTCATACCGGTGTTGTAGAAGATAACGATGATCCAATGTTATTAGGACGTGTAAGAGTAAGAATAGCAGGCGTTCATAGTCCTGATATTAATTTACTGCCTACATCTGATCTACCTTGGGCAACAATAGCAGTTCCGCCAGTATATTCTTCTATGTCTGGTATTGGGATGTCATCTACTCTGTTACAAGGCACATGGGTTAGATGTTATTTTCTTGATAATGACTTTCAAAAACCAGAAGTATTCGCAACCGTCTTAGGCATTCCAGAAAAAAATCCTACAGAAAATACTATTCAAGAAACTGAACAAAACTATGTACAAGAGTTAGTAAATACAACTCCACCTACTACCCCACCACCATTGAATTCAAATGGAACAGAGGCACCTTATATTGGCTCCTTGACCTATTCCCAAGTGACTACCCTGAAAGCTACTGTGGCACAACATGAATCGGGCGGAAATGCTGATCCATATTCGGTAGAAAATTCTATAGGATTTCTTGGAAAATATCAATTTGGTGCGGCATATTTAAAAGATCAGGGATATATTATTCAATCTGCATCAGGATTGAATAAGACTCAAGTGGATACATCATCTAACTGGACTGGAAAGAATTCAATCAGTTCTAAGTATGATTTCTTTGGAGCGCATGAAATCCAAGAATCATTAATGGATAGAATGTTAAAAAATAACTATTCTATTATGGCTAGAGCAGGCGTATTGTCTGAATCTGCTAACCCTGCTAAAACTGCCGGTCTACTGATGGCAGCGCATTTGGAAGGCGCTGGTGGCGCAATAAAATATGCTAGAGGATCAAATACATCCGATGCATATGGAACTTCTACTGCACAGTATTATCAGTATGGATATGCATGCATAGCAGGAAATTCTACTAATGAACATCCTACGCCAGAAAATATAGATCATCCTGCCACAGATAGTAATACTATAAATCAGCAAGGAAATCTACAATATGCAGTCAATCCTAATGTAAGTACATATAAACAAGGATTTTCTGATCCAAGCGGTACATATCCATTATACTATAATGAATCTGACTATAATAGACTTGCAAAAGTAACTAACATATCAGAAACAGTAGTCGGAATAAAAGAGTCTAACAGGCTTACTGGAATTGCAATAGCAAATTCATCTTCAACATGGGATCAATCAAGAGTTCCATATGGGGCGCAGTATCCACATAATAATGTATATCAGACTGCATCAGGTCATATTGAAGAATTTGATGATAGCCCAAATGCACATAGGTATCATCGGTATCATCCATCAGGTTCATTTGTAGAGATAGACAATTCAGGTAATTCTACAGAAATAACTACAGGTATTAGGACTATTATTGTAGAAAACAATGAACTTGTATATATAAAAGGATCGGGACATCTTAATATAGCTGGTGACTTTAGTTTGCTTGTGTCAGGTCAGTCTAATATACAGGTAAACGGGAATGCTAACCTATCTGTATCAGGGAATTTGAATCAGCAAGTATCAGGGGATTATAATCTATCTGCTAGTGGGAATGTAAACCTTGCAGGCTCTAATATAAACCTTAGAGCAAACTTAGTGGCAATTGATGGAAATGCTGCAATTGATTTAGGAATGGCACAGCCACCAGACCCATTTCCATCCTATAGTCCTAATGTGGTGTCTCCATCGCCTATAACATATAAAGAATTGACCGAGCAAAACTTGGAAGGTAATAATGATCTTAATAGTATTATCTATCAAAATGAACCGACTCCACAACAGACTCAAGTAGATAATACTCCTACCACACAGGCATCATCTGCCATTGCTTCATGTAACTTTGTAAACTTGTCTGGATTTACACAACTATCAACAAATTATACATTAGCCAGACTGTCTGATGACATGAATCATCCATTCCCTTATCAGAATGGTCAGCATGGATTAACTGCTAATCAACTTGCATGTAATCTTAGACAGCTTGCAATTAATGTTATTGAACCATTAAGACAACTATATGCTTCTCAAGGGTTTATTATAACTTCATGTTTTCGAGAAGCTGGTTCTGCTATGTCAAAGGCAACTAATGGCATAAGTCAACATGAATTAGGTCAAGCTGTAGACTTTACATTTACTAGCATAAGAGGTCAGGCAAATTCTGCACAGCTATTGTTTAATCTGGCACAACAGATAAAGAATCAGGTACAGTTTGACCAGTTCTTATTAGAATCTACTTCATCTGGTTCTCACTGGATTCATATATCATTTTCATCCTCAAACAACAGAAGACAGATACTAACACTAAATAATAATAAGACAGTAGGCTCGGGTTTAATTTTACTCTCATAATCAATCATGCTATCATTCAGAAAATATTTACTAGAATCAAAAATTTCATCAGAAGATCATTCAGAATATGACAGTCCTGACGGTGGAATTGCATTAATTTCACATTTCCTAGAAACTCCATTACATAAAGTTTCTAAAGAAATTTTATATGGTGATAAGGGATTGCATGAAGGAAGATCAACAGAAGTACATGACAAAATTTTCCGAGACACTTCTAGAGAACTGCATTTAAATCATGAAAGTCCTGAAGGATATGGTAGACCAATGGGGAAACCATTAAACAGAGAAGAAGCTATAGAAGCCGCAAGAAAAGCAGTCGAAGAACATTATTCAAAATCGCCAGAAGAACAAGCAGAAGCTATTGAAGAAGCAAGAAAAAGATATGCACATACCAGATTTGGCGATAAAAACATGTCTCTGCCAGAACTTAAAAGCAGAATCATATCAAGCAATAAAAAGACTGGTATGAATGTTGACAATCCATTAGTAAAAAGAAAAGGCTTTGATGGAAAAATTAGAACTGTTGGAGAAAATTTAGGATTTGGTGGATTGGCAAAGTCTGCCACATTATATCATGATTCCAGCTTAGAACACAAAACTACTATTGGAAAATGTCCTAATGCAACTAAAGATTGTGCTAATGGACATACTGTAATTAAAGATGGAAAAACATTAGATGTTGCTCCTAGCTGTCTTGCACAGTCTGGTGGATATGGTATGGCAAGATGGTGTAAAAAAGGAATTTCAGAAGATCATGCAAGACATGGCAAAGATATGACTAAAGATCATGCCATTCTACTAGCACATTTTATAAAGTCTATTGCAGAGAAACATAAAAAAAATGGAAAAGTAATTGATATAAGACATCAAGTTTCAGATCAAGAAGGCGACTATACTCATGGTATTGTAAAAGAACTTATAAAACATAATCCAAATCTTAAAGACTATATCCATTCTTATGATTATAATAAAAATTATGAAGATGTTCTAAGAAATCTAAGGTCACAAAAAAATGGGGAAGACAATGTTCATGGAAACTTCTCTCATTCTGGTCCTACCTATTATGAAGATGAAGATGGCAATAGACATATTAATCATAAAAATTCTGAATTACATTCAAAATTTTTTAGAGCATTACAAGCTGCAAATGAAGAAGGACTAGATCATCATACATACTTGGTTAGAGGTGGAAGACAAGTAGATGAAGATGGAAATGTAAAAAGAGGAAATCCTAGCGTAGAAAATGTTCATAAACAACCTAGAAGTGATGAAGATTCCACAAATTATACTAGAGTAGACAATAGACATACACATACCAGATTTTATAAATTGAATAATGACATGTTTGAGAAGAATTCTTATCATAAAATAAGAGAATTGATGGATGGTGAACCAGAAGAAGAACATAACCTTGATAAAAACGGTGAAGGGCATGGTTATGTGACAGTAAGATCAAATGGTAAAAGAATCAGAGTGCCATATTATCAATATAGAACCAATCATGTTGAAGGTCATGGTCATGTTCATCATAATGAACGAACTGATGGTGCGGCAGGTGGAGTAGGTCATAGTAGAGTTCAAGCATCTTCTGGTGTTGCGTCTACTCCGGTTAATGCTGGTAGTGGCGAACATCCAAATTCTTTATTTCATCAGATGCATGTTCATTTTAATGAACGTACTGGAAGATTGGATGTTGCCGATCCTCATCAAATGGCTAGGCTAGGCCATGACCATTTAAAAACTTCAACAAAGATTAAATCTTAAGAATTGAAAGAAATACAAAAAATATAATTCCACAAAAAATTTCAAACATGATATTCTCCATTAAAGTTACAGGATTTTGACATCAATCCTGTAACTTGTCCCATTTTTAATATCCAAAATTTAAATTTTAATTAAGAACTGTCTCGTTCATTAATCAATCCACATTTCTTGCATTTTTTCATTACATATGAAGTCATCTTCATATTAACTTCGTATTCATGATTGATGCATGGCTCTCCTGTAGTTTTATCCTTATAAACATACCCATGTGAACCCATCATTCCCCAACTACACACATCACAACTTCTATGTGTTAGGTTAGGCCACCATGTTTTTTCTATAGGAGTTAGTTCTCTGCCAATCATAGTTCCATTACATGCAGGACATACACAGGCATTTTCTGGCATTTCATATTGCATGTCAAGTTCTCCTAATCAATGAACACATTATACTATGTTTGAGAATTAAGTCAACTCATTTTTAATCTATATTTCAATTCATCAACAATTTGTTCTTTGGTTGAAGATTTAATGTTCCAACCATAAAGACCTTCTTCATGTGGATAGCTAATGATTGGAGAACTGTCATTAAGACGGCTGAAATAGTAGTAAGAATTTCCTTTTACTACTTCATATCCAAATTTAGAAAGTTCTTCATTAATACTCTTTAAGGAAGCCATGTCAAGTTCTCCTAATCAATGAACACATTGTATCATGTTTTAGAATTAAGTCAATGACTAAAATTATTTAATTTTTACCAGTGTACGGTAATGTACACATTGAATGTTATACCCACCTGCAATGATAGTGTCAATGGAAATCCTTTTGTTTCCTACATCAGTCTCAACAATGAATACACCATTGAATCCATCATTTGTCTTTGAATATTCATTGCTTACAATTTTTGTGATATTCAACTTTCCCAACTTTTCAGCAATCATGGAATTGCGCTTGGAAATTAAATTCTTCACATATCCTTTTATATGTGAGAAGCATGGAATTTGATCTGCCATTTATTACATTGTGCCAAGTCTTTCCACCGCAAATATAGAAACATTTTTCATAATATTTGCGATTGTTAGTCCTGCACAATAGTCTTCCTTCATCACTTTAACAAAAGCCTTGTATTCATTTGCCCTGTTAATGATCCATTTTTCATATGATTCCAAAACCTGTTCATCCAATTCTTTCAGGCTATTTTGAAGATCAGTTACAATGTTTTCAATTACTTCATTCATGATTAAATATCCAAAGAAGTTGGATGTAGCCTATTATACCGAAAATTGAGAATATGTCAACGATTTTTTTAAATAAATATAAATAAACCTTAACTTAGAAATTATGGATTTCGACACTACTATTATAGAAGATTGTGAGAATATATCACAAAAAAGAACTGTGATTGAACCAGCTATAGAAGGCGTTAGGGGAAATCCTAAGCTTAGGCCAGTTGGTGTCAGTGTAGCATATACACAGGACATGCTGATTGAATACAAACGATGTATGGATGATCCTGTCTATTTCATCAAGAACTATTGCAAGATCATATCATTAGATAAAGGTCTTGTTAACTTTGATCTATATGGCTACCAAGAAGAAATGATACGAGATTATCATGAGAACAGGTTTAGTATCAATATGGCATCAAGACAAAGTGGTAAGTGTGTTTATAATCAAACACTTATAAAGGTTAGACAAAAATCTACTGGAAAAATTGTAGAAATTATGATAGGCGATTTTTATAGATGGAAAAAATTCAAGACAATTCCTGTCGAAGTCGCCATAGACTTTATAAAGTCTAATAGCCGTACCAACAAGACAGTGTAGAAAGTCTGTATAAATAGTAATGTAGCAAATAAACAATTACAAACATTACTAAAGGCAAACAAAATGAAAGACGTGATTTATAAGAAAGTATGTGTGGCATGTGGAAATGATTTCGAGACACCAACAAAAACTAAAAAGATATGTGGCCCAAAATGTACTATAAGATACCATAGAGAAAAAGTTCTAGGACCAGTAGAAGGATATGACTACATCAAATGTAACATCTGTGGACAAAAGTTTGCAGACTTTGGAAATCATTACAAGAAAGAACATCCGGGACATCCTGTACAACAGCCATCAAAATGTCAAAAATTAGTTGACAGTGTATCAGGAGAAAACAATCCCGGTTATCAGCATGGCGGTAGATTATCTCCTTGGAGCAAGAAGTCTGAACATCATACAGAAGAACAAATTGAATCTTCAAAGAAACTTGCCAAAGAAAATTCTCTAAAGAATCCAAACAATGCAATTCACTCAACAAAAATAGAATACTACCTAGATCAAGGCATGACAGAAGAAGAAGCCAAGAAAGCCTTATCTGAAAGACAGAAAACATTTAGCCTAGACATCTGCATTGAAAAATATGGCGAAGTTGAAGGTAGAAAAAGATGGGCAGATAGACAAGAGAAGTGGATAAATAATTTCAAGAAACAAAATTATAGCAACATTTCCCAAGAACTATTTAATAGTATTATGGAAAAATATAATGGGAATGTATATTATGTATATTATGCAACTTATGATCGTGAGAATATGACAGAATATGTCAATAAAGAATATCGGATAAGACTGTCTGACAAACTATTTTCACTAGATTTTGTTGATATTGACAATAAAAAAGTTATAGAATTTGATGGCGATTACTGGCATTCAGAATCATTAGTTAATCCTGAAAGAGAAAAAGAAAGAGAAAGAATTCTTAAGGAACATGGATATTCTATTCTTAGAATTAGAGAACAAGATTATAAAAGAAGTAAATCACATACTGTATCAACATGCCTAAAATTCCTTCAATCCTAACATGACAAACCTATCAGATTCAGTTTTAAGAAAATTTACAGATTCAATCGAAGTAGATGATTGGGAAATTGAAACCGAATCTGGATGGGTAGATGTTACCCATATTAATCAAACCGTCCCATATAAAGTATGGAAGATAGAGACTCTTAACTGCACTCTAAAATGTGCCGATACTCATATCCTGTTTAGAGATTCTGGTGAACAGGTATTTGCATGTGACCTTAAACCTAATGACAGGATTAAAGGTCAGCATGGCATAGAAATTGTCTTGTCAGTTACAGAAACAGATGAAATTGATAACATGTATGACCTGACTGTTACCGGGAATCATACATATTATGCCAATGGACTGTTACATCATAATACTACAGTAGCAGCAGCATATTTTGTCTGGATTGTTACATTCCTAGAAGAAAAGACCTGTGTAATCCTTGCGAATAAAGAGAAGATTTCCAAGGAAATATTACATAGGGCAAAGATCATGTACGAAAATCTACCTAAATGGATTCAGGTAGGTGTATCATCATGGAATAAGCAGAGTATAGAACTTGAGAATGGATCAAGAATACTGTCAGGTGCTACAGCTTCAACTGGTTATCGTGGCTTCTCTATCTATGCTCTGATGGCAGATGAATTTGCATTCGTTCCGCCTAATATAGCAGATGAATTCTATACGGCAATGTATCCTACTCTTTCATCTGGTAAGGATACAAAATTTATCATAACATCTACTCCTAATGGACTGAATCACTTCTATAAACTGTATAATGATGCAGAGAATGGTAATAGCATCTTTAAGGCTAAAAAGTACCTATGGAATAGACATCCTGACAGGGATCAGAAATGGGCTGATGAACAGAAACTAGCTTTAGGTGAATTGAAATATTCTCAAGAAATTGCATGTGAGTTTCTTGGAAGTTCGATGACACTGCTAACAGGTGAAACTCTTAGTAGACTTACTTATGATAATCCTGCATATCCTCATGAGACATATAAAAAAGAATTAGCAGTATATCAAGAACCAATAGCAGGACATAAATATATAATGACTGTTGATACGTCAAGAGGTAGATTTCTTGATAACTCCGCATTTCTTGTTATAGATGTTACATCATATCCTCATAGGATAGCATGTTCATTTTATGATAACAGCATCAAACCATTAGTATATGCTTCCCTGATAGATGTTGTAGGTAGATACTATAATCAGGCTTATGTACTGGTAGAAATTAATGATATTGGTTCTCAAGTAGCAGAAACCTTATGGTTTGAACATGGATATGAAAATATGTTTTGGACTAAAGCTGGTGAAAAGTTAAATGAATCAGCAGGTGATCTTGATTATCCGGGGATCAGAACTACAAAAAGAAACAAGAGTATTGGATGTTCTAACCTAAAGAGTTTAGTTGAAGCAAATCAATTTATAGTAAATGACTTTAATCTGATTTCTGAACTATCTACCTTTATTCAGAAGAAAAATGGTACATGGGCAGCAGATATTGGCAAACATGATGATCTTGTTATGTGTGGTGTATTATATGCATGGATGACCACTCAAGAGTTTTTTAAGGTTGAATATGAGAATGATGCAAGACTTGCAGCACATGGCAATGATATTCAAGAGTCACAGAATAGTTTAATTAGTCCTATGTTTACTGATGGGACAGAACTTATAAAAGAAAGGTCTAAAGGACCAATACTTGTACCATCTATCGGAGAGTATATGGGATTTGAAGACAATAATATAGTACCAGAACATCTTAAATGGATGCTGGAATCAACGATAAGATAATGTCAAATAATCTAGTTCAAAATCTTACATCTGGTATAGGACATCTAGGATTAAATAGTCTTAGCAGTCTATTGACTAATAGATCAGCAACAGGTAGCAATTACACTCCTTATGCCGGTATTAGCAATTTTATAGCTAACATTAACTCAAATGGTGGGTTCTATAAAAGCAACTTCTTTGAGGTAATATTCACTGGCATGTCAAATGGACAAGAACTTACTCTATTATGCCATCAAGCAGCTTTACCGGGATATAGACTTGAGACAAAAAGTAATGTCATCTATAATCTACCGTATGAAACTCCTGTAGGTGTGGTATATGATCCATTATGGGTAACATTCTACCTAGACAATAACTTTACTGCTATATCATCATTGTTTACTGATACCAAGTCAAGAGTAGATGTAGCAGGTTCATGGTCCCCTGCTTATAGAGATACTAACTTATTAACTGTAAGCATAAATGCTATAACACCACAAGCAGGAATGCAACAACAGTCAACATTACAGTCATATAGTAACTCAAATAATGTGTTTAATGATATTACTGGAAGTCAACAGACATTTACTAATGTATCTGACAATAGTTCAAATATGTCATCTACTGATGGATTGCCAGTAGTAGGACAATATGTTCTAAAGAATGCATTTATCAAGACAGTCCAACAAATGCCTTTAGATTGGGCTGCACAGAATCAAATATCATCTGTAACAGTAGAGATATTATATGAGTGGTATGATATATCTACATCTACTCAAAGTCAGCCATTATTGTTATCGGGTTCTACTCCTGTAAACTTTGATACAGTTCTAGCACAGAATCCATTACTAGCTACTACATATAATGCTACCAAGAGAACATTACTTAATTCTGGTGCATTACAGTCTTCACCAGTTGCTAATCAATTATCACAATTCTTGTATTAATGAAACATCTTAAACATATCCTAGAAAATATTGGTGAATTGGCTGTTAGAAAATATACAGGAAATCGTGGAGAGTCTACACATATTAATCATGATCTAAACAATGACATTGAAAATCCTGATGCAAAAGCATTACAGAATCATATAATGTCACATGCTGCAAATGAACCAATGGATTTATATCATGGTATGAAACATGCACCTAATCCTGTAGATGGTGTAGTGCATACCAAATCATTTATATCTGCTACTGATACACCAGAAGATGCAGCATTATATGCTAAACCGGATCATACATCTTCATTTCATTATCATCCAGAGTTGAATAAGCCTGTACATATATTACATATAAGTGTCCCTAAAGGAACTAAAGGTGTATATAGAGTTCCATCAAATTTACATAATGCACCTGAGAATGAAACTATTATTCATCATGGTTCTCGCATAAATATTACAGGTCAATCAACTATTCATCCTGCCGGAACATTACATCCAACTAAAGATATAGTAATACATCACGGAATATTACAATAATGCTAACATTCATTCAATTCGTAGATAATTTGTTTGAAGAACTTAATACTAGACAAAAAAACATCGCAGACAAATTTCCTGAACACAACCCATTAGTAAAAGAACAACAACCACATTTTCTAAATGGAAAAGAAATTCATCATATTGATGTTGACGAGAATCATGTGCCAAAGAAAATTCATGATGTACTTAAAGCAAAAGGAATTGATGTAACTGACTATAAAAATGGTAAAGGGAAAGATAAACATGGCAGAGAAGTTAAGTTAGGAAAACATATTATCAATTCTCCTGATTTGTCTATTCATGATAAAAAGGATTATGAGTCAACTCAAAGAGAACGTGGTAAGTTAGGTATAAAACTTGATTCTACCAGATATGGCATTGCAGGCATGTCAGCAGAAGGACACACTCCTTGGGAATCATGTATGACTCTTGGGACATGCGGATATGAGAATAATGATGGAGCGAATTCTCATTATCTTAAACATGAACATAAACATGGGACAATTGTTGCATATCTTCATAATAAAGAAAAAGACCCTAATGCCAATAATCCAACTGCAAGAATTGCCGTTAAACCACATATAGACGATAATGGAAACTTAAAATATTTTCCAGAAAGTAGGACTTATGGTGCTAAACATGAGGGACTTAGAAAGTCTGTAGAAGAACATTTTAAAGATAAAAATGGAGGAGACTGGATTTATGCAAAGAAACATCCAGAAGTATACAGTGATGATGGCACAGATACTAAATACAATAAAAATCTGTCACATAAACAGATTGAAGATAGTATAAAGTCAGATGATGTAGAAAAGCATTATGCTGTATTACATCAGCCACATCTAAGTGAAAAGCATTTTGAAGACATTATGAATCACAGTAAATTTTCAAAAGAGCATTCCAGACTTATTAAAGATCATCCATCTGCTACAGAAAATACTATTAGAAAGTTATATAAACATTATCCGACAACCGCTGTTCAGTCAGAAAAAATTCCAAAAGACTTGTTGGAACATGCATACAAAAATGATGATATTAAACATCTGGCAATTCAACATCCTAATTTCCCTGAACATCTAAGAGAAAAAATTCTTAATGGTGATGATGACGAAGAAAAAGAATTTTTGGCTAATAACAGAACACTCTCACACGATCATATCAACAAGTTGCTGGATAAAAACGATAAGAATATTAATAACGGACTGGTGTATAATGATAAACTAACACCTGAACATCTAAAACGAATATATGATAATTCTAATTCTAGGTATGTTAAAGGTGTAGTTGCAGAACATGAAAATGCTTCGCCAGTGTTATTACATCACATATTAGATGATAAAGATGCAGATGATATTGTAAAATCTCGTGGATTAGAAAATCCAAATGCAAATTCTTCACATATTGATAAAGCAATCGCCACTAAGAATTCTGGATTAGTTAGAAGTGCATTAAAATCAAAACACATTACACCAGAACATATCAATAAGATTATAGATCATTATAAAGATGAAAACTTTAACCTTCCAAGCGGCTATGTTATAAATCATAGTGCTGTTAATAAAAATAACATAAAACATGCATTAGAAGTTGGCGAGAAGCACAATATAGATTTAGCTAAAAATGCAGCAGATTCTAAACTAATGACGCCAGAAATGATTGACAAAGCATTAGATAGTAAGCATAGAAGTGTTAGACTTTATGCGGCAAGAAATCATAATGCTTCTAGTGAAAACTTGCATAAAGCAATTAAAGATAGTGATTTAAATGTTGCACAAGCAGCAATAGAAAATAAAAATGCTAAACCAGAACATCGTGCAGCATATAATGACAGATTATATTCTGAATTATTCGATAAATGAAAAAGATTAAAGACATTCTGACAGAATCAGAAAGAAAAGGTGTATTGACTTTTGGAAGGTTTCAGCCACCACATGAAGGACATGATAAAGTCATTCAAAAAGTTCTAGGATTGCCCGGAACAAAGAGAATATATGTCTCTCATGTTCATGATGACAAGAATAATCCATTGTCTCAAGAAGACAAGCTTAGTCTACTTTATAAGATGTATCCTAATCATAAACACTTTTTCAAATCTTCATCAAAAGAAGAACCTACTATATTTCATGCGCTTAGAAAAATGCATGAAGAAGGTATTAAGCATGTTACTATAGTAGCCGGTGAAGACAGAATTCCAGAGTTCACGAAAAATATAAATGCATACAATGGAAAGTTTGATGAACATGGAAAAGGATATAACTTCAAGTCTATTAATGTAGTGTCATCTGGCGACAGGGATGCAGACTCTAATGAAGTAGATGGTATATCAGGATCAAAGATTAGAGACTTGTCAAGAAAAGGTGATTATAAATCTGTTAGGCCAATGATGCATCGTAACTTGTCTGAAAAAGATGTCAGAGAAGTCATGAAGAAGATTGCAGATGCATCAGGTAATAACGGTGATATAAAGATCGGTGACAAGGTAAAAACTGAATCACATCATGGAGAAATTCTGTCAATAGGAAAGAACTATGCAGTAATCCTAGAAGGCGGAAAAGAAGTTAGAATATGGACCGATGATATTACAGAAGTAACTATTTCAGAGTCAAAAAGAAATCAATTATATAAAGAGTCATTTATCTATAAAGGATATAAGACAGAAAACTTTACTAAAGAGTTATCAGAGCATGTAAAAGAACTGTCAAGATATGTGTCAGATGAATATGCAATGTTGAATGCAATCAAATCTATTGACTTCTTATTACCTATAACAGAAGAATCATTATATGAAAATTTTATGAAAGTAAAAGTAGAACTTGAAAGATTAATCAGATACAACAACAAGTTTAACCTTGCATTTGAAAGTCTAATTGAAGATACAGAAGAAATGTGCTTAAAGTATGCAATCTTAGAAGGTAAAAAGTTTCTGACAACAGATAAAATGATGATAGCAAGAATGATAGCTGCAATGGCTGGAATTGCCCCTTTTGGTAATGATCCTATTGCAATCATAAATAAATCAGCAATGATGCTAAGACAATCACAATTAACACCACAAGGATATGCTTTATTAGGTAGAGCATTCAAGGTTGTGGACGATGCTGATATTAGATGGTCAAAGACCATATTTTCTACTCCACAACTAACCCTAATGGGACTATAAATGAAAACAATTAAAGAACTAAAATCATCAACTCTTAAACATTATATTGACAGGTCTACAATTGATCTTGGACATCATAAGGAAATGTCTGCACTTGGAAAGATGCAAGACATCTATGATCCAGAACATGCCCCTGATAAATCAGAAATTGAAAAACATGATAAAGATGCATTAAAAAGACGTATAGGTATTATGCGTGCATCAGCAAAGCTTGCAGGAAAAGCAAGAATGGCAGAAGAATATGGCGAATCTTCTGAAAATGAAGAAGAAACTTATGATGAAATTGGCAAGGATGATGACTATAAAGGGCATAAGAAGCCTAAAGGAAAAACTTCTATTGCAAAACTTCATGACAAAGTAAACAAATAATTAACTAATAAATAGATATATCATAACAGGATACAACAAATGGCATACTCATATATTACTGCTCCAAAATTTCAGGCTGATGGCAATTTGCCATATAATCCTTCTACAATTCCATCAACAACTATTCCAACTATCAAGGGATGGATGGCTCCAAGACAATCAGATGTAATCTCTGCTATTACATCTATTACATGGGCCTCAAGTGTTGCTACTGTTACCACTACTAATCCTCATGGTCTAGTAACTGGTCAGGAAGTAATGATTCTAGGCGTAGTTCCAGCAGGTTATAATGGATTTTATAGTCCTAAACAATCAAATGGAATTACTGTAACAGGATCAACTACTTTTACATTTCCTCTTACAGCGAATCCCGGTTCAGTAACTACAGAAGGTACTCTATATCGTGCAGGTGAAGTGATTGCTGCTATTCCTAATCTACTTGCAGCATATAATGAACTAACAGTAATTCCTACTATTACTGCCACTGCATCAAATGTGTCAACAGGTCTTGCAGCAGTTGTTACAGGAAACGTGATTGAAGTTACTCTTACCACCTCTACAGCAGTGGATATTATTGGTGAACCATCACAGATTCCTACTGTTAACCTAGACTTTAATGGGACTATCAAAACAGCAAGCCTAGTTGGAGCATCATCTACTTCTACTTCACTTGTATTCCAATATACCGTTCTTTCAACCGATATTGCAAATACGGCAGGACAATTTACTATTGGAACATCCATTAACCTAAATGGTTCACAGTTTGTAAGTGTATCAAATGTTCCACAAGGATATCAATTGCCTGTTACTCCAAATACATTTACTGCACCTAACGTATCTACTTGGACTATCAACTAATTTTAAGGATTTATAACTATGGCCGATACTAAAATCTCTGCATTTAATGCAGCAACTACCGTAACTTCAACTGACGTTGTTCCTATTGTGCAGAATGGCGGAAATTATAAACTATCAATGCAGACAATGTTTAGTAACATTCCTGTAATGATTGTATCAACTCAGGCATCAGAGAGTCCAGCAGCAGGAACATCTACTACACCTACTGCATTATCAACATCAATTAAAGATTCATTGGTAACAAGTGCATCTGGTGTAGGATATTACTCTCTTGCAGCAGGAACACAGGGGCTTAGAAAGCTTATTATTGCATCAGGACTAGGGGCATCTGCTACTGCATCTGTTGCTGTAACTGGTGGATTAGGTGTGGCAAATATTACTTTCAATGCAAACAATCAGCTTGTTGAACTAGAAAATGTCAATGCAAGCTGGTATGTCAAACACTTTACATCTGGCGTAACTATTGCTTAATAATGGCACAGCTAAAAATATCTGAACTATTACAGACATCATCATTAACCTATGCGGATTTAATGATGATTGTCCAAGGTGGACAGAATAAAAAGATTACCTTATCTAATTTCTTCAATGACATTAATACTAACTATGATGTATTATTTCAACCGGGAAATTCTGGTGTAAACTTTGGAATATCTTCAAAAAATATATCAAATCTTTTTTTCTTGTCTGGACTTTCAAATAGTATAGGCATCAATACCATTTCGCCACAGTCACTGTTTCATGTAAATGGAAATATTCAATGTGGCGGAAATGGAAGTCAGGGTAATGTCATTCATTCAGTTGAATATGTAAACTATTCTGCTACAACCGATCTACCAAAAGGCAATACATGGTATAAGCCATTAAATTCTGCCTTTGATATTTCAGTATTAACAGCAGACACTTCTGTAGTTACTTCACAATTTGAGTTGCCAATTGGTGTTCATGGACAGTCAAAGACTATCATCATTCCAAATGTAGGGACAGCATCATATGTTATTCAGATAACAAATGGTATGGGATTATCTGTAGAAACTTTGCCAGCAGGCTCTACTGCAACATTTAAATGTGTTTATGTAAGTGGTGTTCTGTCATGGGCAGTCACATCTTATGTTGTTGGATAATATCTGATTATGGATGATTCAGATTTTATGCAATTGGCGATGCATCATTATAAAAACATAAAATGCAAAACAATACACCAATTTGAATCAGACCTAAATATTATATATTCAATAAAAAAGAATTTCAAAAAGAATAATAATACCGAAGACTACTACAAGCTTCTATTAAATTCTATTGTTACTGCATATAACATGTTTGAAGGTATCTCTTGTACAAAGATGTTATTTTATAAAGTAAGAAAAGAATCTTGGAGTCAGCTAAAAACATTTCTATTATATATGAATATGATGCCAGAAGAAATACCAGAATTAGGTATCGTAAGTTCTGATATAGGCATAGACAATGATATTGCCAACTTTCTAAGGAAAATATGATGAAACTAAAAGAAGATGCAACTACTACAACATCAGTGTCTACTCCAAGTATAGGCGATGATGTTCAATTACCATTAGGCGATGATCCTAAAAATCTTAATCCATATAAAGATGCAAATAAGAAACAAGAAAAGAAATATACTCTAAAAGCACTTAAATTAAAGTCACAGGAATAATCATTATGTTTATTATGTCAATAGTATTCGGATTTCTTAAAAAGCTAAATCCATTATGGTTTGTAATCGCAATTCTAGTAGGTATTGCCGGAACAGAATATCTTGTCATCAAGCATGACAACTCTAAAATTTTATCACTTGAAACCAGTTCAAAACTTGCCAATGATAATATTGCAAGACTGTCTAATGGTATTGCTGTACAAAATTCAGCAATTCAAACAGCATCAAAAGATAGAGACAATCTACAGGTTGCATTAAATGCTGTTGTAAAAGCAAATTATACAGATGATAAAACTGTTCAGACAGAAATAAAATATATCTATTCTAAGCCTGTGCCAGTTACTTGTAGTGGTTCTATGGATGAACTTAGATCATTTGCCAAACAAAATGCATTGAATTGGAATAACCATGAAAATCAATAAACTGCTAATTTTAATAAATAGTATTGTAATATTATTTTTAAGTGGATGCGCTTCTCAGCCTGTCATTGTAACAAAGACTGTAGATATTCCTGTCTGGACAAGTCCTACTATAACAATGCCAGATAGACCTAAATTAATATCAGATGGAATAGGTTCTGATGGAGAGATTGCCAAGAAGCTTGAAGTAGACTTGGTAAATATGTCTAACTATGATACACAATTAGAAAACCTATTACTAACAATAAAAAACTATAAACCAAACTCGGGGCAAAAATGAGTCAACTATCACCTAGCGTTAATGTCTTTGAAAAAGACTTATCAAACTATATTCCTAATACATCTACCACAAATGCAGCTATTGCAGGTAGATTTACTGCCGGTCCTCTAAATGTTCCGGTTCTAGTGTCAAATGAAACACAACTGTTACAAATTTTTGGTGCTCCAAATAATAACAATTATATGGAATGGTTCTGTGCTTCACAGTTCTTGAACTATTCAAGTTCATTATATGTTACTCGTGCTGCTGGTGCTGGTCTATTGAATGCTACACAGACTGGAACTGGTTATCTGCTAGACAATGCTAATACGTTTGCTAACTTAACAACTTTGGAAAAAGCTTCTATTGGAACATTTGCATCAAAGATTCCGGGTGTTGCAGGGAATTCTATTGGTGTAATTATTGTTGACTATGATGGTTGGGATTCATTCCAAAATTGGGCAACTCTAACCATTGGTGCAGCTAATATGCCTAATGGAACTACATTTGACCAGTATTTTAGTTATGCTCCTACCACAACTGCTTATGTTGCAAATCTTGCAGCAAATGGCAGTACAAATGCAAAAAATGATGAAATCCATGTGCTAGTATATGATGCTACAGGCGCTATTTCAGGCACAGTAAATACTGTCCTAGAAGTCTATGCCGGTCTGTCAAAAGCTGTTGATGCAGTAGATTATAGCAATCAAACAATTTATGCACCAAATGCAATTAATAACAAGTCTAATAATATCTGGATGCTGTCATTTCCTGTAGCAGCAACTACAAAGACTGCTACTATTACTGGCGCTGTTCTTTCAGGAACTACTGTAACATTTACTACATCTGCACCGCACAATCTTGATGATGGCGAAATTGTTACTATTGCATCAGTAGTATCAGCATCAGGATCATATAATGGCACATTTACTGTTGTATCAGTTCCAACTTCAAACACATTTACTGTTACCAATACTTCATCACCGGGGGCTTATACTTCTGGTGGTACAGTGACATTTACTGTGTCTGCCACAGAACTTGACGCTAATACAGGAATTTTTGCATCACAAGTATCAGCTAATGGATATTCATTTGCTCCATTTGCATTTACTGGTCTAGCTAACACATATTCACTTGATTATCTAATGTCTGGTGGTACAGCAGGAACATTACCAACTGATGCACAAATCCTTACTGCATATGGTCAATATTCAAATAGAGAAACCATTAATGTAGGTCATGTTATTACAGCAGGATTTGATTCTACTGTTATTCAATATTGCGTAAATACTCTTGCTGCTGGCAGACAAGATGCTATGGCATACATGTCAGTATATAATACTACTCCGGGCAATCCTATTATGGATACCGATACAACGCCTGAACAAGAAGCAATTGCATGCAAGTCCTCATGGAATCTTGCAGATCAGTATAGCCAATATTCAATGACTGATACCGGATACAAGTATATCTATGACAAATATAATAACGTATATCGTTGGATTCCTCTAAACGGTGACGTTGCCGGTATTTGTGCAAGATTAGGAACAATTGCCCAAGAATGGTTTTCTCCGGGCGGATTTACTCGTGGAGGTCTACAGAATGTCATTAAGCTTGCATTCAATCCAAGTCAAGAACAAAGAGATATTATCTATCCACAAGGTATTAATCCTGTAGTGTCATTTGTTGATGAAGGTGTTGTCCTGTTTGGTGACAGAACTGGTACTATTAAGCCATCTGGATTTGATAGATATAATGTCCGTAGACTGTTCATTATCATTGAAAAGGCTATTAGAAAAGCCGCAAAATATCAACTATTTGAATTTAATGATGTCTTTACCCAAAATAACTTTGTGAATATGGTAACACCATATCTTAATACTGTCAAGGGATTACAAGGCATTGCAGACTTTAAGGTTATCTGTGATAGCACAAATAACACTCCACAAATTGTCAATTCAAATCAGTTTGTTGCAAGTATCTATGTTCAACCTAACAAGAGTATTAATATCATCAATTTGACATTTATAAATACTCCAACAGGTGTATCTTTTAGCTATTACATCGGTCAATAAAGGTCAAGTTAAATGAATATTTCAGGTTTTAGATCACAATTACAAGGCGGCGCAAGACCAAACCAATTCAGACTGCTACTGTCATTTCCAGTAGCAGTAGTTGGCGGAACTGATGCATCAAGAGCAGGTGAATATCTTGTAGAAGCCACTCAACTACCGGGCAGTACAGTAGGTGTAGCAAATGCTATGTATAGAGGTCGTAGAATTCCTTTATCTGGCGATATGCAATTCCAGCCTTGGACATGTACTGTTGTTAATGACTCTGGTTTCACTATCAGAAATGCATTTGAAAACTGGATGAACATGATGAACAACTACACTGATGCATCTGGTGTACTTGATCCAGCATTATATTCATCTGACATCAATGTTCAACAACTTGATCGTAATGATAATGTCCTATATCAATATTTCCTAAGATCAGCATGGCCTAATCAGGTCGATCCAGTAAATCTATCATTTGCTGATAATGATAATCTTGAAAGATTCAATGTGACATTTGAATATGTCAATTTCGATAACCCAAGCGTACAATAAACTAAATGGCGATTTTTGATACTGTCCAATCATTGTTTGGTTGGACATTTAAGAAAGATGAACAAAAACCTACTGATTCTGGTGCATTATCAGTAGGTATTAATGATGACGGTTCTGCAATTGCTATAGCATCCTCTATGGCAGTTGGTCTATCAATTGATATTGATGGTCTATTACAATCAGAATTTGCATCCATTCAAAGATATAGAGAAATATCACTTTACAATGAAGTCGATAGTGCATTACAAGATATTGTCAATGAAGCTTTCCCTATGGAAACAGATACAAAGATCATGACATTAAATCTTGATGATACTGAATTGACTGACAAAATGAAAAAAGTCATAACAGATGAATTTAATGCTCTGTTAAAACTTCTTAATATCAAGAAGCTTGGCGCAGATATATTCAGACGTTGGTATGTTGATGGCAGAATATATTTTCAGATTATCATTGATAAAGAAGATCAAAAGAAAGGTATTAAAAAGTTAATACCGATTGATGCATTAAAGATTAAAAAAGTAAAAGAGATTTCAAAGAAAAGGCTTCCATCTGGTGCTGCCGTAATTGATAATATCACTGAATACTTTATCTATTCAGAAGCAGGATTTGCTACTAAGACTGCACCTACTCCTGTTGGTTCACAGACAGACAACAATCAGAATCAGAATCTAAAGATTGCATCTGATGCTATCCTATATTGTCCTTCTGGATTCGTAGACCAGACATCAGGATTTACTATCTCATATCTGCATAAAGCAATTAGGCCAATTAACCAATTGCGCATGTTAGAAGATGCTACAGTAGTTTATTTTATTGCTCGTGCTCCTGAACGTAGAGTAATTTATATTGACGTTGGTAACATGCCTAAATTAAAGGCTGAACAACAGATTCAAGAGATTATGAATCGATATAGAAACAAGATTGTATATGATCCACATGACGGTTCTATCAAGGATGATAAAAAATATAAGTCAATGCTTGAGGATATATGGGTTCCTAGAACATCATCTGGTAGAACCACAGAGATTCAGACATTGCCCGGAGCACAGAATGTATCAGGCTATCTTGATTCCTTAGAGTGGTTCAGGGACAAGATGTATGATGCATTGAATGTGCCTAAGTCAAGATTTCAGACAGATTCAGGATTTAGTCTAGGTAGAACATCAGAGATTACCAGAGATGAATTAAAGTTTCAGAAGTTCATTGACAAACTTAGAAGTAATTTTTCCACATTATTTTTTGATGGTCTTAAAACTCAATTATTACTAAAACAGATATGCAATGAAGATGAATGGGAATCCTTTAAGGATGACATCAAGATTGTGTATCAGTCAGATAACTTCTTTGATGAGTTCAAGGAACAGGATTTACTTACATCAAGACTTGAACTGCTACAACAAGCAGATCAATATGTAGGCAAGTATCTATCATATAAATGGATTCAGAAGAATGTCCTTAACATGGATGATGATGAAATTGAAAGAATGAAAGAAGAACTTGACGAAGAAGAATCAGATGAAAGAGCACAACCTATGTGGAAACAGCAGATGGATGCTCAGATGGATCAACAAGAAGAAATGGCACAGGATCAACAGGCCATACAACAGTCAGCGGGGATGCAACAACAAGAGCAGGGACAACCTGCCACATCCTCACCCAATCAAGCAGGAAATCCTTCTAGTCAATCAGATGAAGAAGAATACAACCCATCAAACTATAAATAATTAATATACAAAATAAAGGTTTATAACCATGTCAGCAAAAGAAATTTTCCAACTAATCAAGGCAAAAGCATCTAATGAAGATGTTTCAAGTGCTATCTCTGACAGTCTTATGCAAAAGGTTGGGGCAAAGTTAGATCAGATTAGATCAATCTATGCCGATCAGATGTATGGTGATATTAAAGATTTCTTTAAAGAAAGCAAAGAAGTAGACTTATATGACTTGCTAGAAATGGTAATGGCCTCAAAGAAAGTAGGAGAATATCCTGTAGAATGGATCAATCACGGTAATGACAAACATTCTATTAAAGTTGATGGAATGAAGGCTCATAAAGGATTTCTTTCTCATCCACAAGCAGCAGCATTATATAAAAGTCTAAGTATTGATTCTCCAAATGAATCAGTAAATTCTTATGGTAAGGTAGTTGGAATTCTTGATATGAATATTCTAGAATCTATCGAAGACATCAAAAAAGGTGCATTTCATAGATGGCTAGGAAAATCCCCTGATGAAAAAATCACTGATGAAGACATCGAAAAAGGTCTTGAATCTGATGATGAACATGTAAGAAAAATGGCAGAGTTTGCCAAGAATGCTAGACTTTGGAAACATGAATCAGTAGATGAAGGAAAGGAACAGTCACCTACATCTGGAACAAGACTAATATCTAAACATGGTTATGGTGAAATAACTGCTGAATTAAGAAAATCTCCTGAATATAATGAATTTCAAGTTCATTATTATAAAAATGGTAAACACATGGGAGAAGGTCCAGTCAGTTATCACGACGACAAACAAGATGCTATTGACACCATGAATCATGAATTAGAAAGAATGAATAGAAAGGCATAATATGAAACTTATCACAGAAGTATTAGATGATGTTTCATTGCTAACTGAGCAGACTGATAAAGGTTCTATTAAGTTTATTGCCGGTAGATACCTTCAAGGTGGTAGACGTGGTGTAAAAGAAGACGTTAATGGTAATGGAAGAATTTATACAGAAGATGTATTAGATTCTGCTGCTAATAAGTTTATTGTAGAAAAAGTCAATAAAAACATCGGCTTCGGAGAAATGAATCATCCAAGCCGTGCAACTGTTGATCCAGAAAGAGTATGTATAGTAATCAAAGAACTATCAAAAGATGGCCTACATTATAATGGAAAGTCACAGATAGTTGAAAGAAATCCTTTAGGGCAGATTATTATAGGTATCATGGAATCTGGCGGAAAGATTGGTGTATCTTCAAGAGCATTAGGGTCTATTAAAGAAGAAGGTGGCATCAAATATGTTCAACCTGATCTAATGTTTACTGCTATTGATGTAGTAGGTGAACCATCAGGTCAAGGATGTTTTGTAAACGGAATTCTTGAAGATGTTTCATTCCATTTATCAAATGATGGAAGAATTGTAGAAGTAAAGGATATGGTAAATTCTGGTGAACTAAATAATATGATTGAAGATGCTGTAAAACATAAAGTGGATGAAGCTATTCTATTAGATGCTTATGCACTTCTAATCAAAAAATTCTCAAAGTTAAGGTAATAAGATGTCAAAGACACTGAAACAATTAAAAGAAGCAGTAAATTCAAAATACGATCTTCCAGTTTATATTACTCATGCATCAGGTGCAGGTAAAGGCGGAACATATAGAAAGATTGATATTCATGGTGCTGATGGAAAGTATCTTACATCAACTAATGCGCATCCAAATGTAAAATCTGCTGTAGATGGTTATATGAAAGATCATCCTCATATTGGAATGGTAAAGGGATATTATGCAGAATCAATATCAGAAGATGTCACTAAAGATAAACAAGAATACAGCAGAACTGGTAAATTTGATAAAGATTTAGAAGAAAATCATAGGCTGCATTTTGGACATAATCATGGTTATTTTTTTATTACTCATGAAACTTCTGGTAAAAACGGACATTTTGGCAATTCATCAACATCTTTTGATGCTAGCGTAGAACCATACATGATTAGTAATGTAGCTAAGGCTAATGACATCAATCCAAGCGATTTTCAACATCTTAAAAAGATGCATCTTAGAGATATTCATACTGGTGAACCACTACATGCAGTGGCAAACGCATATTATCATGCTGGTATTGACAAATATCAAAGTAAGAATGTAAATCATCTTGCATCACATCTAGGAATTCCATTAGAACATGCCGATGATATTATCAGGAGAGTAGATAAGACTCCTGATATTGAAGATAAAAAAGCTATTGTAAATAATCATATTGATAGTCTTCGTCCAGAATGGAAACATGATGCAGAAAAGACACATGAGATTATTGATAGATTAGGCAATAAAGTATCAGAATCATTAAAAGAATCACCAGAATATGTCAGACATCATATTGAAGTAAAACTTTTTGGTAATAAAAATAAATGGAAAAGACTTAGTGTAACAAAGAAAGTTCCATTCACCGAAAAAGATTTATCAGATTATGCATATCAATATGGACTAGATAATCAGATTAATCCTAACAGAATTAGTGCTAGATCAATTGATAGTAATGGAAAAGTTCATACTGTTCATAATGAAGAATAAATAAACATACATGAATCAACATTTTAATAAATAATATTAACAAAGGTTAAATTAAATGCCAACATTAAACGAAAAAATCGAAAAAATCCTAAAAGGTAAGACTGGATTAGACAAGTCTACAAAAGAAGCAAAAGTAGAATTGCAAGGTGAAGGTACTACTGACACTGATGCTGGTGTAGGTAAGAAACTATCAGGTGTTGGTGTAGAGACATCAGCAGCAGAAGATAATAAAAAAGGTAAGCTGTCACCAGAAGCTAAGAAAGCTTCAAGTGAAGACGCTTATGCAAAACTAGTTGATGACTATAAGAGTGATGAAGAAAATGATAATGGTGACAATGCAAGAGGAAATCTAACTCCTAAAGGTGCATTAAAGACTACTGAAACAGGTGGCAAGTTGCCAGAAAATATGAAAGAACATTTTGAAGCACTATTTTCAGGTCAACAACTAACAGAAGAATTTGTAGGTAAGGCTCAGGCTATTTTTGAAGTTGCCATTAATCACATGGTAGCAGAAGAAGTAGAGAGACTAGAAGAAGAATTTCAGGTAAAACTGGATGAAGCTGTGCAAGCAGTGGAAGCGAAGCTGGAACAAGATATTGATGGATACCTTGATTACACTATCAAGAATTGGTTAGAAGAAAATCAGGTCGCAATAGAAAGTGGTTTGAAAGTTGAGTTGGCCGAATCATTTATTAGTGGTATCAAAAATGTATTTGTTGAACATTATGTGGACGTACCAGAAAGCAAGATTGATGTTCTTGAATCTCAGGCATCAGAGATTGAGACATTAAAAGCATCATTACAAGAAGCTAATGAGAAGATTGAATTAGCTAATGGTAATGTACTAATTGCTTCTGCAAATTCCATTATCGAAAACATTACATCAGACATGACTGTTATGGAATCAGAAAAATACCGTACTATGGTCGAGTCAGTAGAATTTGATACTATTGAAGAATTTGAGTCAAAGGCAAAGATTATCAAAGAATCATATTTTGGTAAGAAATCTCTGACTGAAAGTGTGGCTACTCATAAACAAGCTATTAATGAAGATAGACCAAATATGGCTAAATTAGCTATAAAGGCTCTTAATAACAAAAAGTAATAAATAATCCATCAATCATAAAAGAAAGGTAATACAATAAAATGGAATTTCTAACCGAATCCCAATTAGAATCAAAATGGGGTGAACTGCTAGATGAATCTAGTGTTGGTGAAATTGGTTCATCATACAAGCGTAGAGTTACTGCTGTTCTACTAGAGAATACCGAACGTGCTCTAAATGAACAACGTGTAGCACTTAACGAAACAGTTCCATCATCTTCAACCGCTAACGTAAGCAACTATGATCCTATCCTTATTGGCCTGATCCGTAGAACTATGCCTAAACTGATCGCATTTGATCTAGTTGGCGTACAACCTATGACCATGCCTACAGGTCTAGTATTTGCTATCCGTAGTCGTTATACTTCAAATACTGGTACAGAAGCCCTATTCAACGAAGCTGATGCTACTACTTCTGCTGGCGGCGCAACTCCCGGCACTGGTAATGTTGGCACTTCTCCTGTTGATACTACTGCTGGTCTAAGCCCTTGGTCTGCTTCTCCAACCTTTAATGTTCCTGCTGGTGTTGCTACATCTGCTGGTGAAGATTTTGGTGGTTCAACTACTCTTAACCAGATGACTTTCACCATCGAAAAGCAGACTGTTACTGCTCAAGAGCGTGGCCTAGCTGCTGGTTACACTGTTGAAATGGCACAAGACCTAAAAGCCGTTCATGGTCTGGATGCTGAAACCGAACTAAGCAATCTTCTATCCAATGAAATCATTGCTGAAATGAATCGTCAAATGGTTCGTACTCTATATACTGTAGCTGTTACTGGTTGCCAAACTGGTACTACTACTGCTGGTACATTTGACCTAGACGTTGATGCAAATGGTCGTTGGTCTGTTGAAAGATTCAAAGGTCTTCTATTCCAAATTGAAAAAGAAGCTAACCGTGTTGCACAAACTACTCGTAGAGGTCGTGCTAACTTTATCCTATGTTCTGCTGACGTTGCAAGCGCCCTAGCTATGGCAGGTGTTCTTGATATTGGTGGTCTAGGTGGCAAACCTTCTATGGAAGTTGATGACGCAGGCAATACCTTTGTTGGCGTGCTAAATGGTCGTTATAAAGTCTATATCGATCCATATATGTCAAATGGTGACACTAATCAGTTCTTTATGGTAGGTTACAAGGGTGCTAGTGCATTTGATAGTGGTGTTTTCTGGTGTCCATATGTTCCACTAACCATGTATAAAGCGATTAACCCACAGACTTTCCAACCAAGTATTGCCTATAAGACACGTTATGGTGTTGCTGGTAATCCATTGAACGGTGCGAATGCTGCTAGTCCTGCTACTGCTTTCGGTCTTGGCGCTCAATCAAACCAATTCTACCGTCTAAGCAGAGTTCTATCACTAGCTTAATCTGTAGTAAAGTAGTATATTTAGGGCAACCGTAAGGTTGCCCTTTATTTTTGTCCGATTTTCATATATACATCATACCCACTATTATAAAATCTATTCTCGGCAACATCATTTTCTTGATTATTTTCTAAAATTATATTTCCATTTGTAAGAAAATAAGTCGGAAATTCTGTATGTGAATGATAATATCCAGATAAATCATATTTCGTCCATAACATTCTATCAACCTTAACTATATCGTTAGGCGATTTGCATAGATTTATGTCATCAAAAATATAATCTTTAATTAAACCAATACATTTATCAAATTCTGAATTGATTTGTAAATCTGTAAAATGAAATAGTGTTATCCCACTTTTAATGCATTTGTTTGTTTTATTGAAATGTTTATTTTTGTCTATTCCAGAATGCCAATATAAACCATTAACTTCAATTGCTAGGTTTAGTTTACTTGAGTATAGGTCTAATTCAAAATTAAAATCATCTAACCATACATTACATTCTAAGTCTGGAATATAATCTTTCAATTGTGTATATAATCTTTGTTCTTCTATTGATCTATTAGAAGTCTTTCTTGTAACAAAGTCATGTTTATCAAGATAATATATTATTGTGGTATAATGACATCCTAATTCATCTGCTATAATTGATGCTGATTTTTGTAATATATTATACTCATTATCTAACCATTCTTTACTATTCAACTTGTTAAATACTTCTTCTGGAAGTTTAGTTTGTGTATATAAACTTCTTAATTCAGGTCTAAGATGATTATAAGATACACCATATTTTTCTATCATGGTATTTTCGCGCTTGGAATTTATCCTTGCATTCGTATCTTCATCGAATGATAGTTTAGTCTTTGAAATCTTTGATGCTCTGTCTGCTGAATGATTTGAACAGTATTTGCTACAATATCTTGATAACTTATTATCCATCCATGCTACATCATTGCCACAATAGCATTTAGGCAATGAATATAGATGTCCTTCAAGTAAAATTGCAACTTTCTTTGTATCAGGAAAGTTTGATAAGTGTTTGGTATTATCAATAAATGTTTCCCATAGTTCTGACTTACCAATTTTACAAAAATATGATTTACTTACAGACTTTGGATTTATTCTACCAATCTTGTTTATTACTATTTTCTTAAAATCTTCAAACCATTCAATCATCAAAATCTAATGTGCTTTCTTCTACAACTTCTTTTTGTATAGCTTTAGATTTCTTTAATTCAAGATATTTTCCATAAGCTTCTGACTTAGGCTGTGTCATTCCAAGACCTTTACACCAATAATCATTTCTTAATAAGACTTTACACATTCTTCGCCATGACGGTGCCCAATGTTTATCTTCTAGTAATTTAGGACATTCATCTGGAATTTCAGTATATCCCCTGCCATGCCAACCTTTAATAAAAGACTTAAATCTCTTTATATAATGTTCTCTTGTTTTTGCTGGCATTGTCTGTAATAGAAGATTGCAGAACGATTTCCATGTATGTCCTTCTGGTTTTGTTATTTTGTTATATCCTGTAATGTTACCAGTTTCTTGAATATACAATGCGCCATAATTTGCACCATTAACTCTTGCAATCAACTTATACCATGTATTAGGTTCAAGAATATGATATAACCATAATCCTCTACGCTGGTCATCGCCATAAGGTTGACATAAGCGTTGTTGAGATAATTTAACACCGGCCTTTGTCATCTGTTCATAGATAGGATTAAAGATTTTCCCTGTTACAGAATGATAAGTCCATATATCAGAAGTCTTCCAATCATAGATTGGATACACATTATATACACTATCAATCACATTAGTTGTCCATCGTTTATTGCCATACATTACTTTGTCAAATACTGCGATAGTTCTAAATCTGTTTAGACTTTCATCTGCCCTAATTCCTACAAAACATGCAGTTTTTTGTGTATCAGCATACCATTCTGCAAATACTACAACAAATTCTTCAAATTCCATTTTAGGAACAAAGAAAGGATAGTCTGACTCAGTTTTAGCCTGTGACGGCTTTTCTCTTACCCAAATATCTTTTTTATCTTCATCCCAACATACCCACCTTGATTCAAATTGTGTAACAGCATTCCTTAATAACAATGGAACACATGCCCAATGAAGATCAATATTGTCTTTATATAACTCTACCATATTATTGATATGGTCTATAGTATGACTATATTGTGCTTCAAGGTCAACAATAAAGACGCATACAATTCTATTTCTTTTTATGGCTTCTTCCATTACCATATGTAACATGACAGTAGAATCTTTTCCGCCAGAAAATGATACAATTATCTTGTCAAAGTTATCAAATGTGTATGAAACTCTTTCTTTTGATGCAGTATATACATCAATATTTGAATATTTTTTTAATTCTGGCATAGTTTAATATAGATCAGCTTGTGATTTTGATTGGGCTTCTTCTGATGTTAGTTCTTTTCTACCGTTTTCTTTAAGCCACTTGTTAAGATACTCTAATGCGATATTATTAGCATTATCTTGTTCTTTTTCTGAAAGAAGATTAAATCCACCTCTAAACATTGAAGGTATTCCATGAGCATAACATAAAGAAGCCTGTCCTAGCCATGCAATTCTGTTCATCTTATCATTAGTTAGATAATGTTCACAGCTATTTTTCCACTCTTTAATAACTTTTCCTAATGCTTTTTTGAAAGCTTTATCATTAGTAAGAAGATTTTTATACATTAGTTCACAATCATCTTTTGTCATTCCAGCAGGAGGATGGTTTTCATAGAATCCAGCTTTATAACATTCCCATTTTTCCCATGTGTGGAAAATTCTATCGGATGGCTTTGTTGTAATATCTACAGTATCATCTAACTGATCTTCTGTATCTTGTTTGGTTGTATCTTCTGAAATATCATCAATATCCCATGACATTGAAAATTCTGCATCAGAGAACATTTCAGTCAATCCAGAAATTTGAGTAAGTCTTAATACTTCATCGGCTTCCATTCCTAGATTTTTGGCTATTTTTTCATCAGACCAATTTCTACGCTTTAATTCGATAACAATATCAGACATTGCATTTACAGAATGCTTTCCTCTTGCCCTATTATGTCTAATAGTAGCTGCCATTCTATCAGCTTTATCATATCTTGATTCATTAATCATTACTAATGGCAAATATCCATTAATACGATTTCTGACAACTTCTACCTCTTTACCTACACGATGTCTATGAAATCCATCAATAACTTCGTACTTTTCATCATTATCTGGCATAGTTACAATTGGCTGTGTATAACCATCAGCATCAATTGAAGTCTGTAAAAGCTTCATTTCTGGGGGTGCTACACTGTTTGGATTATAGTCATTAGCATAGACTGTTTCATTCTTTACCCATTTTACAAAGTCTACTGGTTCAGACTTAAATGGCGAATGTTCATGTAATGTTTGCCTTACTTGATTAATGAAGTTTACTTTATCATCTAAAGATAAATCTTCAATTGTTGATTCTATTAGTTGATTGATTGTTGATAGTGTTGAATTTTTCATGATTTATGATTTATTAATTGAATTTACAGACTACAGTATAGCAAATTGTCATCATTCTGGCAACTTTAATCCTTACACATTTTATCTAACATAAAAGCATATCTATCAATAATGTCTTGCAACTTTTTAACAATAGCAAGATGATCTTCATATTTTACATATTCGCCATCATGATCAATTGATAATTTAAGTTCTTCGGAATCATATATGCTATACAATGAATATGGTTGTGAATATCTATCGATCATTATACCAATTCCTTTAATGGACAATTATCATGTGGTTGAAGCCATCCAAAACCATCTTTGTTACGATGAATTTCAACTTGTTCTACATTTACACAGCAAAGTTCTACTGCGCCAAAATTAGTAGCTCCAAAAAATCTACATACATGACCTTGTTCAAAATCACTTGCACAAGTATGTTTTCCTTCATCATCAACATATGTTTCAACCAGCAGAGTAACAATTTTCATGATAAATCCTTATCAAAAATGTAAATTGATTATATCAAATCTACAAGAAATGTCAAGCAAATTATGGCAATTTAGGTACATTCATCCAAAATTTAGGTACATTCTCATTTAGACCAAAATCATTTATTACTCTCCAAGGAGCACTAAAATCTTTATCATAACTTACAACATATTGATTTCCGTTTTCTGTACAGATTAAAATTTCGGTTTCATCTTTAGGTGCAGTCTCCATAGACTTCCATTCAGAAGATGTAATGAATTCAAGCTTTTCTTTTCGCAATCTAATTACTTCTTCAAGTAATTCTGGTGAAGCGGCAAATAGCCTTGCAATTGACATAATATATTCATTAGGCAAGACTCTATGATAAAATAATTTTCCACTATCAGAAATAACATATACTTGTTTACTGTCATATTTTATTTCAAACTTTTCATAAGAGTAACTTTCAAGTTGACTTATATCAATCATGATTTTTCTCTACTTACAAACCAAAAAATTTTAGACCAGAATGATTGTCTAGGAACCCATCCACTATACTCTGCATTACATGCAGTATTTGGGAATATTCTGCGAACAGAATAATAAGTGTCTGTATGTTCGCACCAATCACCATTTCTGTAATAACAAGTTCTACAGGATTTTACAACTTCTTTATTTTCACTCATAATTTTCCTTATTTTCTTCACTAATAGCAGATTTAAGGAAAACCGCAACCTCGTCTTCATTTTCTTCTGTATAGTAAATCATATCAGAATTTTCTAACTGTTTCCGCTGTGCATCTTCATACAATTTCACTATTACACCAACAATATCGCCAAACATTAGTAATCCTTACTATGCGTGATATAATGCTCTACAATAGCAAGAGTCTTATCTGCATTATCATGTGCTATTGCAATGCCACCTGCACGCTTCCAGTCATGGACATTCAATGTAGAATCATCAATCAGGATTTGATCTTTATTAGAACAATGTTTCCATTTATCTTCTGAATATGGACCGATCTTGAATCTATTTCTAAGAGTAGGAAAATGATAGTCTACATAAATCTTTTTATGACTTTCTGCCAGAGGAATAATGTTTCCTTTAGGAATTCCAGTTAGTACACCAACAGTAATATCTGTATTCTTTGTCAGTTTATCCAATTCTGATACAAGATATTTTGCATCAAGTTTTAATGGAAGATGAAGATATAGATTAAAGAAATCTCTTTCCATGCTTTCTTTAAGAGCAAGCCATCTTTGTTCAGATGTAATAAAATATGAAGTTGGCAACCCTACATAGTCAAGAAAATTCTTCTCGAAATCTGCAAGTACACCGTCCATGTCAAGATTAATATGATTCATTTTATACCTTTAGACAACAAGGATATGGAACACTGTCAATATATAATGTTCCATACAGTAAGTTTCCATTTATAGCCATTACCTGAAATAAATATGAACCTAAGTTGTAAACTTTTCCTACAATAAAATTATTCATATTGGGAGGTTCCTGCTTCACCCCTATCGCATCAGCCTGCATATTTGTCCCATAAACTGTTAATCGGCACCTTCTGTTGAGTAGACAACCACATCACACCCTTTCGACCAGTTGCTTGAATCATCAATATCAGCTTCTGATTCTTACTTGAAAGTGGCTTCTCCTAATGCGATTTCTTCTGGTCAGGAGCATCCACTTGCCATGTCATTTGTTCGTTCGGATCAATGGCTGGCATTACCGGCTTGTGGATTCGATAGGTGAAAATATCACCTCCATTTCCCCGATGCTCCCAGCGCAGGTTTTTT
>JAEHJW020008460.1_pt1 | contig 33175 bp, 50 predicted proteins | sample 9271431 | NCBI WGS metagenome assembly JAEHJW02 | reverse complement strand
ATAAAACATAAACCTTTTGAATCTTATATTCATCCAAACCCTGAAACTTACTTAAATAATAAAAGATGGGATGATGAATTACCAAAAGAAGAAAAACGAGCATTTATTGGTTACACTCCACAAATACCTAATTGATGATTAAGAAGTTTAAAGACATAGAGCAATCATTAACTCAAATGCGAGAAATAGGAAACCCTAAAGGAGAAGTTACAGGTTTTGAATGTTTAGATAGATTTTTTTCTATTAAGTTGGGTTCATTTACTTTTATACTTGCTCCGCCAGCTCATGGTAAATCTGAATTATCATTTGAATTATTATTTAACCAAGCTCAAAAATATGGGCGTAAATCTTTAATCTATTCTCCAGAAACAGGTAGCGTTGAGGATATTTATGCGGAGTTTATCCATAAGTTTACAGGTAAACCTTTTTATAAATCTATTACTGGATCAGTTGATGAGAAGGAATTTTACAAAGCTATAAATTACATAGATGAAATGTTTACAATTATTGATTCAGATGAGAAGTCATATTCTTTTAATGATTTGATTGAATTTATAACTGATGAGGATTTAATATTAGCAGAACCATATAACGAGTTACGTCATGATATGGGTAAGTACTCAGGTCGTCAAGATTTATACATTGAGGATTTTTGTTCTGAAATTAGACGTTATTGCAAAAAAAATAAGAAGCACGCAATTATTACTCTTCATCCTGCTCATCAATTAAAATCAGAGGAAAAAGATATTAATGGTAATAAAGTTAAATTTTATCCAATGCCAACAGCAAGAGAAGCAGCAGGAGGGCAAGCATTATTAAGAAAAGCGATGACATGGATAAATATGTGGCGTCCTCCTGTTGGGATGTTAGATGACTGTGGAATGCCATATCAAGAGAATGAAGTAGTTATAATGATTGAAAAGGCTAAACCTAAGGGAGTAGGACAAAAAGGCGTTACATCGCTTTATTTTGATTGGAAACGGAATAGATATTACGAGGAATTAGGAGGACAAAAAAAATATGCTTTTGAGCATGAAAAAATAACTACTGAATCAGTAAACAATATTATTCAACCTAATTTTGATTTTGATGAGATATAACAGCAAAAGCGAGGCTTTAGAGAGAAGTTTAATTGAACTAATGGATAATGACATCAATATACTTTGCATGATTGTAGAAGACACTATTTTGCCTTCAGTTCATTTGGCTAATATTTCAGTAAGTTTGATGATGATATTAAATGAGGTTAAGCAATTTGAAGTTAAATCTGGTAAAACAGAAAAATCTAAAGAGCGTGTAGATAAATTACTATCAATGCTTAAATCATGTGATTACCTGTCTAAATTAGCTAATCAGAACAACATCTTTCAATTAGCAATGAAGCATCAAGATATGAAAATTAAAAAATTAATAGAGGAAAATAAAGAACTTAAAAAAGAATTGGAAGCTATAAAAAAAGCTTTTGCAGAATCAGAATAAGAAAAAAGTTTAAAATTGAAAATTATGATAAATAAAATTTTTATAGGCATAGATCCGGACGTTGATAAATCTGGTTTTGCTATTTTAGAAAATGGTAAATTAATTATTATAGATTGTGATTTAAGTGATGTGTTTAATAATTTATCATTTTTAAAAAGAGCTGAATATAAATTTAAAGTGCGATTAGAAGCCGGACACAAAGATAAACGAACATGGCACAAAGGTGGAAACGGCATGGCTAAGAAGGTTGGATCTAATCATGAAATTGGAAGGCAAATAGAAAAGTTTTGCATTAAGCATGGTATTGAATTAGAATTAGTACCCCCTCAAGGTTATAGCTCAGTTACTCATGAAGCATTTTGCAATTTAACTGGATGGGATAAATCAATAAAAACTAATCCTGAAAAAAGAGTTGCTGGTTTGTTAGTTTTTGGTTGTAAATAAATTGTTACATGAATATAAGTTAGTTAGTTGTATTTTTACATATGATTAAAATACATTTCAAAAAACCAACAGTGATTATTCAAAACGGTTTAAAAGCTGAGGCAATGTTTATTGTTGCTGATTTAATAAGGTTTAAATTTGATAATTGTATTATTTATTGTGGTAATGAAATAAATTTTGTTAATCAAAAAAATATTAATTACATAGTAAAATATCAAAATTAATATTACATTTGAATCATTCTGACAAATCCTATTCCCAAAAATAGGTAATCGTTTTTCATAATTTAGGTTTTTGGTTTAACCCTGTTGATGCAAGATTAACAGGGTTTTTTATTTGTAACAAAAATGTTACATAAATATTTAATATCTTATTTGGTAGTAATATATATTTTATTGTATATTTGATTCATCAAACAAAAAGAAAAAATTATGAAAACTTTAAAATCTCAATTACCAGAAAACGCAAAACAATATTTTACAAAATCAACAAAAGCAATCATTAATGGTTATACTGTAAAATATTATTTATATGATGGGAAAATCAATTTTTCAATTTACAAAGGAAAGGGAAATGGATGTTCTATCGCATCTTCATCAAATTTTGATGAGGTGTTAGTTTTTACAAAATCTGATTATGTTTATAAAACTATTTACAGTTTAGAAACAGGCGCTATAGGCGGAGCTTATTTTTTTAAAGGAACTGAAAAAATGATTTTTAGTAATCATCCATTTCTAAATGGTGGATATAAATTTTAATTTAATCATGACACCATCAAAAGCAATACAACAAATCAAATCAAATAAAACTCCGTATAAAGGCATTATGCCGAGCGGTCAATTTTATACCATTTGCAAAAGGATTGAAGCCGGAACAATTACAATTCAAAACATGACAGCTTTTTTTGCTAAATTTGGTTATGAGTTAGAAATTAATTTAAATAAACAACAAATAGAAATACAATGAAAATTTTAAACGTAGAAATCCCTTTTGTGGGCGCTATAATTGGAGCAGCTCTTTTTATAGGTGTAGCGGTTTATGTAGTGTCTTGTTTATAGGATTATTAATATAAATTTGTTAACCATGTTATTAATTTAGCATGGTTTTTTTATTTTTATATTTTTTGTAAGTTTGTACAAATGGACAATAATAAAAAAGAAATATTAGAAGAGCTTATAAAATACAATGGGATAGTTACAGCGGCTTGCGCTTCCATTGGTTTAGCCCGTTCTACTTTTTATAATTGGCTTAATAGTGACGATGAATTTAAGAAAGAAGTTGACGACATCCAAGAAGTAGCTATTGATTTTGTTGAATCAAAGTTAATGGAAAAAATTAATGGGGTTAAAATTTTAAATTCAAATCAAACAATTTATGAACAACCTCCAAGTGATACGGCTATTATTTTTTATCTTAAAACTAAAGGTAAAAAAAGAGGATATGTAGAACGATCTGAAATAGATCACACTACTAAAGGAGAAAGTTTTAATGTAATAAATTTGGGTGAAGGAGCTAAGCCAAATGATGAAACTACTTCCGAAACAGAATAATGCTATATATTATTGGAAAGATAGAATAACAAGGGAAATAATTTATGGAGGAGCTGCTGGAGGTGGTAAATCTGCATTAGATGCTTTAATTCTTATTGAATCATGTCAAAAATATCCATCTTCTCGTTGGCTTTTGGGTAGGTCGAAGTTAAAAACACTTAAAGAAACTACACTTAATACATTTTTTGAGTTATCATCAAAGCTTAAAATATCAAATCAATTTAAATACAACGGTCAAAGCGATATTATCACATGGAATAACAAAAGCGAAATCATTCTTAAAGATTTATTTTTATATCCATCAGACCCTGAGTTTGATAAATTAGGTTCATTAGAAATAAGCGGCGCAATAATAGATGAGTGCAATCAGATTACTCATAAAGCATGGCAAATATCAAAATCACGTATAAGATATAAGTTAAAAGAATTTGATTTGTTACCTAAGATTTTAGGCACTTGCAACCCCTCAAAGAATTGGGTATATCAAAACTTTTATAAACCGTTTACTTCAAAAACAATATCAGAAAAGAAACGATTTATTCAAGCATTACCAAAAGACAATCCGCATTTACCAGAAAGTTATCTTGAAAATTTACTTAGCTTAGATAAGAACAGTAGAGAAAGGCTTTATTATGGTAATTGGGAATATGACGACGACCCTGCTGCATTAATAAATCATGAATCAATAATGAATATGTTTACCAATCAGTTTGTGATAAGTGGTAAAAGATATATTTCATGTGATGTAGCTCGTTTTGGTAATGATAATTCCATTATTATGGTTTGGGATGGTTTGCGTATTGTATCAATAAAAAAACTTAGCCAAAAACCTTTAAATTGGGTCGCATCTGAATTGATGTCATTAGCTCAACAATATGAAGTACCTAATAGTCACATTGTAATTGATGAGGACGGTGTAGGTGGAGGCGTTGTTGATATGGTTAATGGATGTGTCGGATTTAAAAACAACTCATCCCCAAAAGGAAATGAAAATTACGAAAACTTAAAAACACAATGCTATTATAAATTATCCGAACTAATAAACTCAAATAAGATAGCCTTAAATCAAAATTTATTATCTGATGATGATTTAGCTGATTTAATTGAGGAATTAGAGCAAGTTAAGCAGAAAGATATGGATAAGGACGGTAAGAAAAAGATAGTGCCAAAAGATGAAGTTAAAAAGATTTTAGGACGTTCGCCTGACTTTTCTGATGCCATGATGATGAGAATGTATTTTGAATTAGCAAAAAATAAAATAACATTTGATGTTTTTGTTGGATAATAAAATTAAATTTGGTAAAATTATCAATATCACAAAGATATGCTAACTAAAATCATTTCATCGGCTACTAATTGGTTTAAGACTAAACAGTCATCGGGGGGGCTTCCATTAGGTTTAGTTTGGGCTTTACAAAATATCGGTTTTACGTGGAATTATAATTATGAGCGTAACTATTACAACAAAATGGTTTATGCCGTTGAAAACTTAATTGTAACAAAAAGCGTTGAGGTTGAAATTACAGTTTCAAAGATTATAAACAAAAAAGCAGCTCGTAAATACTCAAAATATATTGTTCCTGAGTTAATCTATGCTTTCAAACAAGTAGGATTTGAGGATGCAACAGATAGCGAAATTCAAATGCTATTAGATAAACCAAACTCATATCAAACAAGGATTGAGTTTATGGAGTCTTTTTGGTATAACTACAATTTAGGGCAACATGGTGGAATGATATGGGCTGAAATGCCTGGTAATGATGCAAGACGTATGAGACCTATTGCACTCCATGTATTGCCATCTAATTTAGTTTCAATTACTCAATCTAATGACTTTAGAAATCCAATAGCTAAAATTATATTCACTACATATCAAGGACAAACATTTGAAATTAATCCAGCTAACGTAATGGTTTTACAACGTTGGAATCCTGAATCAAATATTTATTCATTTTCTACTCAAAAAGCAGCGCAACCTATTATTGCAAGAAACGATGCGAACACAATAGCGCAGGGTAGCGCATTTGTAAACGGCGGAACAGGAATATTGTTAAGCTCTGATATTGCAGTTGTTGATGGTAATGTTGTTAATAAAATGAGCGCAGAACAAATGAGCGCATTAAAAGACCAAATTACCAAAACAATTTCAGGAGCGCACAACAACAAAAAGATTAATTATACTAATGGTCATGTTAAGGTTGATAAATTAGGAGATACTATGGCTGATTTACAATTAGTAGAAGCAGCAAATAATGATTGGAAAGAATATGCAGCATTAAGAGGTGTTAATCCTGTTTTAATTGGTAGTGAAAAGGCAAGTACTGAAAGTAATGTTATAGAAGCTCGTAAAGCATTAGTTACTGGCGTTGTTTTGCCTCAATTAAGAAAGTTTGATGAAAAAATAACTGAATTTCTTTCTCGTTTGTTTGATGTTAAAGGATATTCAATTAACCATGAAGTTACAGACTACACAGAACTAACGCCAGACCTTAAAATGTTAAAAGATACGTTCGGTAGCCCTGTATTAACTATTGACGAGCAAAGAGCCATATACGATTATGAAAGTTTAGGACAAAATGGAGAAAAAATATTAGTGCCAAACAATTTACAGACATTAGATGACTTATTGATGGGACAAATCAACTTAAATCCATGACACCTGAACAAATAGCAGAAAAGCACTATCCTATTCACACAACTTGTCATTTTAAGATTCAAAAGCTTAAATATCAAAGATTAGAATTGATAAAAGACATAAACAATTTGATTGATGACATTAAACGAGCAGATAAGCCTGAGGTATCAAAAACAGCATGATTACTATACGAGGATGGTTCGTCCGTACTTTTATAAAGCCATCATTGCTCAAAATGATAATATCATCAATTACATTTCTAAAAATGGTGTTTATCAAATACCTTATCCGTTATTAATTGACATCAATTTATTTAAAAATGCCATTATTCAATCTTATAACGATGTTGGAGTTTTGGCAGCAAAAAGACAATATTACTTTACCCATCAAATAGAAAAAAAATCAGCATTACAGTTTTTGATTGAAAAATGGAATCAATATTTTCAAAATTATGCTATTAACTATGCTAATATCATGGCTGGTAAAATGAGCCAAACAACATTAAAAGACTTTGAGCAAGTATTAAGCGAAGCAATAAATAATAAGCTATTTGGTGATAACTTAATAAAATACATTCAATATAACCTTAATGGTGGCATTAGTAAAGTTAGAGCTATTATGATAGCAAGAACAGAAACAACTACAATTACAAATTTAGCCAACGAAACCGCATCAGTTGATAATTTACGTGAAAATGGACATACACTAATGTATAAAGGATGGATTGGTAGAGCTGATAATAGGGAAAGGCATACACATTTAGCATTGAATGATGTTTATCAAAAAGTTGATACTTTGTGGAATGTTGGAGGAGAAATGGCACAACGACCCGGTGATATAAATTTAAGTGCATCAGAAAGGGTAAATTGCCGTTGTACTCAAATAATTATAAGTGAATCAACATATAATAGATTCTTAAAAAGAGGTTTGATAAAAAATTAAATTTTGTTTTTGTATATTTAAACAGAATTTTATTTAATTTTAAAGCGTGGAAAAGTTAATAAAAGAACTAAACGTAAAAATTGATGGTGTAGATGCTGATAAAGGCATTGTTGAAGCATATGCAAATATCTATAATGTTGAAGATTCAGACGGCGATATTTCTGCTCCCGGTTCTTTTATTAAAACAGTTTCAGAAAACCTAAATAAACTTAGAGTTTATAAAAACCACAATACCACTCAATTAATCGGAGTACCAAAAGAATTAAATGCAACTGATCCAAAAGGTTTATTTACTGTTACAAAGTTTCAAATGGATACTGATTTAGGGAAGGATATGTTTAACGATATTAAGCTTATCACAGAAAACAACCAAGATGCTGATTTATCTATTGGTTATTCTGTTATAAGACGTGACCCTAAAAACCCTAAAATAATTCAAGAATACAAACTTTATGAATATTCATTCTTAACAAGTTGGGGAGCTAATCCAATGGCAACTGTAACTGGAATTAAATCAAAAGACTTGACAAAAGAATTTTTAATCGAACACTTTTCAAAAATGTACAATTTACCATATTCTGACGAGAGATTGGTAAAATTAGAACATATACTTAAATCACTCACTGTTGCGCCGTCAAATGACACCCAAGATGATGAGCCGATTTTTACAATTAATTCATTTGGTAAATTTTAAAAAATTAAAGACATGAACATTAAAATTGAAGAAAACGATAGCGCAGAAGTTAAAGCTGCAAAGCAGACGCTAATCGACTTGCATAAATCAATCATTGATGAATGCGCAAAGAAATTTAAATCGGCTGAGGAAAAGTCGATTACAGAGCAAGAAGTAGAGCAAAAAATGAAAGCAGCTATTTCTGAAATCAAATTAAAAGACGGAGACAAAGACGTTTTACTTTTTGATTTTGTTAAGGGAATGGATGAAGCTATGGCTAAACTTTCAGCTAAGGTAGAGGCTAAAATTGCTATCACTGATGAAGGTTACAAATCATTTAAGCAAGCTTTTGATGAGGCTTACAAAACTAAAGAAACTGAAATTAAAGAAGCTGTAAATGGCAACCAAAAAGCACCAATTTTCTTAGATGTTAAAGCAGCCGTTACTATTGGAGATGGAAATACCATTGGAGCAGCAACCTCAGACAGTGCTTACTCATTAACTTTTAATACAGGTATTATCTCTGCAATCAGAAAAAGAATTTTGACATATATGTCAAATGTTTCTGTTGGTTCAATGACCGGAGATAGAGCAATGTGGATTGAAGAACTTGATGAACAAGGCACTCCAATTTTTATTGCAGAAGGAGCGAGCAAAACACAACTTTCTGTACGTTACGAAGAAAGAGATAAAAAAGCTAAGAAAATTGCAGTTTCAGCTAAAGTAACTACAGAAATGATGGCAGATTTGCCTCAGCTTTATAGCTATGTGGTTAACAACCTTGTTAAGAGATTGGAAATCGTTAAAGAAGATCAATTATTCAATGGAAATGACACAGGAGAAAACTTAAAAGGTATTCTTTCTTATGCTACACCTTTTAACGGATCTACCTTAGCTGGGTTAATTCCAGCTCCAACCGTATTTGATGTTTTGAATGCTTTTATCCTTCAGGTGCAAAAAGCATTTGGAAATGCAACTGGTATTTTTATCGAGCCTGGTTATACTGCTGAAATGATTTCAACAAAAACAAGTACAAATGAATACACTTCTCCATTGGCAGCATTATTTACTGTAGATATGAATGGAATTATGAGATTCAGAGGTGTGCCGTTAATTGAAACAACAGCATTGTCTGGAAGTGGTTCAGATTTTGTAGGAGGCGATTTATCGGCAGTACAAGTACGTCAAAGACAAGGATTAACAGTTCAAATTGGTTTAGATGGTAACGACTTCACTAATAATGTTAAAACTATTATAGCAGAAGAAAGATTGGTACAATTTGTTTCTGCTAATGATACTCAAGTTTTGGTTAAAGGAGATTTTGCAAGTGCAAAAACTATCCTATCTACAACTTAATAGCTTAGCCATGTTAATTAAAAGCCTTATCATTAATTTGGTAGGGCTTTTTTATTATCATTTGTTTTTGTCGGTAATTGTGGCTAACATTGTATGATGAGCAAACAAAGAATTGATACAAGATTAAATAAGCATACTATTGACAAAATAGAAGAAGATGCTAAAAAACAAAAGCGTAGTAAATGCGCTATTGTACGTAATATTTTAGAGGAGCATTACGAAAGCAAAGAACTGAAAACTGAAATTAATATTAAATATAAATGACTAAACAAAAAACAATAGTAGCTATTATAGTTTACAACCGTTTTAGCAATATTAAACTTTGGCTTAATTGCTGGAAACAATGCGACCAAACAAATGCTAAATTAGTTGTTATTCATAATTACGACAAAGAATCAGACCAAGAACCTTATAAAAAACTTTGTGAATCACATAAGATAAAATATATTCCTCGATTAAACAAAGGATTTGATATTGGCGCATTTAGGGATGTTTGCAATGGAACGATAAAATTAAATTTTGATAATCTCATTTGGATAACTGATGACACTATTCCAATGGCTAAAGACTTTGTAAGCCAGTTTACAAGAAGGTTACCAAACTTATCTTGTATTGAAATATCTAATCGAAATGCACCAATTCATGTTAGAACTACTGGATTTTGCATTTCTAAAGAAGTTGCATCTAAGCTTAAATTTGGTAAATTAGAAACTAAATTAGATTGCTATGAATTCGAGCATAGAGGTAGAGAAACATTATTGCATCAAGTTAGGGCAATGAGATTAGAATGTATTCAATTAACAACATTAGACAAATCTCCACTTTGGGATACGGGCAATAGAGAATATTTAAATAGAATGAAAGAACATGAAGCTGTTTTTAAGACAGAAACAAAAATAGAATCAAATCCAAAAGTTACTTTTATTTGCCCTATTTATAATAATTACCCTCAGATTATTTCATCTTTAATTTGTCAAACATATCAAAATTGGGAATTATTATTGATTCATGACGGAAAGAATGAAACCGGATTAAATAAATTGATACCAAAAGACAAGCGAATTAAATATTCAGAAACTAAAGAACGTATTGGAAATTGGGGGCATAAAATAAGATCAGAACAAATTAAAAATTTAACCGATTCTGATTATGTTGTGGTTACGAATCCAGATAATTATCATGCACCTGTTTATATTGAATATATGCTTAAAGGATTTGAGAAGCAAGGCACTATTGCAACTTATTGTTCTCACATGGTTCATTCCTATAAAGCATGGCAAATTATAGAATGCCGGATGATGAGAGGATTTGTTGATTGCGCTGGAGTGATGATTAAAACTGATGTAGCAAAGCAAGTTGGATGGAATGATGTAGAAAGTCATTCAGCAGATTGGTTTTTCTTCAATGACATTATCAAAAAATACGGAATACATAATTTTAACAGGGTATTAGGTTGCCTATTAATACATAACTAAATGAAAATACTTTTATTAGGTGGTTCTGGAACTTTAGGAACTGAATTGCAAAAACTAAATGCTGATATTGTTGCGCCAAGTAGAGATGAATTGGATATATGGGCTGATGAAGACATAGAATTAGAGGATTATATTGCAAATGGAAATTTTGATATTATTATTAACGCTGCTGCTGAAACAGATAACCGTAAAATTGATAAAAATCCACAAAAAGCAATTTGGAGTAATATAATTGGAGCTGCTAAATTAGCTGATTATTGTATTGAATATAATATCCGTTACGTTTACATTTCAACCGACTACATTTATGAAGGCACAAATGGAAATTATAAAGAAACCGATTCAATAAAGCCTTTTAATTTATACTCATGGACTAAATTAGGTGGCGAATGTTCGGCTGTTTGTGTTCAAAACCATTTAATAATTAGAACATCATTTGGTAAAAATCAATTTGAATACAAAAAAGCATTTGTTGATAAATGGACTTCAAAAGATTATGTAGATGTAATTGCGCCAATGATTTTAGAGGCTGCATTAAGCCCTATCACAGGCGTTTTAAATATAGGCACAGATAGAAAGACGTTATTTGAATATGCAAGGAAAAGAAGCGAAGTAGAGCCTGTTAAAATAACTGATACAAATTACAATACACCTTACGATACTTCATTAAACTTACAAAAGTGGATTAATTATAAATCAGAAAAATCTATTGCAAAACCTCATACAAAATGCCGTTGCTGTGGTTCGTATAAATTGGTTAAGTATTTGGATTTAGGTTTAATGCCATTAGCTAATAACTTAGAATTTAAATCTAAGGATGCTTTAGAAAAAGAGCGTTTTCCTCTACAAGTAATGTTTTGCAAAGATTGTTCTTTAAGCCAATTATCCGTTGTTATCGACCCAGAGAAGATGTTTAGCTATTATACTTATCGCTCAAGTGTTAACGGTGGTTATATTAATCATTGTAAACAAATGGCTAAAGATTTAATGATAGAAAAAGATGATTTTGTTATTGATATTGCTGGAAATGATGGAACGCTTTTAAAACAGTTTAAAGAATATGGTAATTGCAAAGTTTTAAATGTTGATCCTGCAAGTAATTTAACCGCAATAGCTGAAGCAAATGGAATAGAATCAATAAATGATTTTTGGGGCTTAGAAGTAGCTAAAAGTATTGTTGAAAAACACGGGAAAGCTGATGTTATTACAGCAACTAATGTTTTCGCTCATTTAGATGATATAAGAGGCTTTTTAATTGCATGCAAAGAAGCATTGTCTGATGATGGCTTAATAATTATTGAAAACCCATATTTGATTGATTTCTTAGAGAATATGGAATTTGATACTGTATATTTTGAACACGTCACTTATTGGAGCTTAACTCCTTTGGTTAAACTTTGCAAATCATTAGGATTAGAAGTGACAAATTGTGAGAAACAAAACATACATGGAGGCACGATGAGATATACTATACAAAACAATCATAATCACATTTTTAATAATATTAATAATACTTTAGAATCAGAAAAAAAATATACCCAAACAGAAACGTATTTAGATTGGTCTAATCAAGTTAAAGAACTGACACAAAACTTTGCGTCAAATCTTTACGAGTTAAAAAAACAAGGTTTTAAAATAGCTGGTTTTGCAGCTAGCGCAAAAGGAAATACTTTGTTGAACTACGCTAAAATAAATACCGATATTATGGACTTTATTGCAGATGAAACTCCAGAAAAGATTGGAAAGTTTTCGCCTGGCACTGGAATACCTATTGTAAACAAGCAAGAAATATTAAAGCAAAAACCTGATTATATTGTAATTCTTTCATGGAATTTTAAAGATGAAATCATGAAAAAGTTAATTGATATAGGGTACAATAAAAAGTTTATTATTCCAATTCCTGAATTTAAATTAATATGAAAATCCATTACATCACTCCATTTTCAACCGATAAAAACATTGGCAAAGAATACAATGAAAGAATATCAGAATTGCCAGATGATTGCTATATTGTATTAAGGGATGGAGATACAATGTTTTTGCGATCGGATTGGGGCGAACAAATAGCTAAAATAATCGAACAAAATCCTGAATATTCATTAATAACAGGAGTAACAAATAGAATAGGATTGAGTGACTTATTAGTTAAGGATATGTTTGATGAAGATTCAATTCAAAAACATATTGATAAGGCTAATGAATTGTTTAGTTATGATGTTAAGCCATGTTCAGTTGCTCCTGGTATGCTAATGATTTTTCATAAATCAGTTTGGCAAAAAATAAAGTTTGTTGAAAATACTTTATCGTTTGATGGTTACTTTTCTCAAGAAGTAAGAAGAAATAATATTAAAATTGGCAAAGCCATTGGTTTATATATATTACATTTGTATAGATATGGGCATCAAAACCCAAGAACTTATTTAACTCATTTAAAATAGTATGGAAGAGTTTCAAGTTAAAATATTAACAGATGTAACAGTTGAGCCGGTTACATTAGATGAAGTAAAAGCATTTTGTCGTATTGACGCTGATTTTTACGATGATGACAATACTTTGAATATGCTAATTGTTAGCGAGCGTGAAAGACTTGAAAAAGTGCTTAATTTATCTTTTTCACCAAAGGAGTTACAAGTAAGAACATATACAAATGAAATTACTTTGCCTTATGGGCCAGTTACAACTATAACATCAATTAAAGATTCTGATGGTGGATATATTACTGATTATGATTCTTATGGTTTAGATTTTCCTACATTGGTTTTTAATCCTGTTTCAAATCTTAATTTCTTTTATCCTTTAGGTGGTGGTGCGCCAATAGTTGACGGAGTTAACACAACAACATTAAAAGATATTGTTTATCTATGCGGTTATGTTGATTTGCCTAAAGCTCTTAAAAATGCTTTATTAACGCAAATTGATTATGCTTACAAAAACATAGGTAATCCTAATATGGAATCAATTAGCCCTATAGCATTTAAACTATCTTATCAATATTCAAGGAATCCAATAATTCAATAATATGATTACATCAGAATTAAATCAAAGGATTTCATTTTATGCTATGCAAAATATTAGCGATGGAGCTGGTGGTTCTTATGCTAATCCTGTTTTGTATTGGGAAAATACTTATGCTAAAGTTGAGAAATTTAAGTTAAGAATAAACTTTCAAAAATCAACCCAGCAAGGAGATTCATACATAGAAGATGCATTGCGTTTTACGGTTCGTTATAGGGCAGATAAAGAGGTTTTAGTTAATCACATTATTAAGTACCGTAGAAAACAATATATAGTTCAATCAGTGGCAGCAGACGATACATTTAAAACCGATTTAATTATCATTGCAACATCAAACGGCAAAGATTTTAACGATGAAACAACATGAGCGAAATTAAAGGCTTACAATCTGTTTTCGATAGTTTTAATGAGTTTGAGAAAGAAATACAATCTATAATAAAAGAGCTTGTAAATGATTTTACTAAAATTATAGAACTACAAGCAAAAAAATTAGTACCATCAGCCGGACAACCATTACAGACATCTACAGGCAGAAAAGAAACATTAAATGTAAACTTAGCTAACTTTATATTTTCTGAAATAACAAATAATGGCTTAACCGGAATTATTGGAATTGATAATTCAGCAAGCGAGTTAGCCATTTATATTGAATTTGGTACAGGAACTTCGGCAGCTAATTATGTGCCTACATTGCCTACCGAATTTCAAGAAGTTGCAAAGCAATATTATATCAATGGTAGAGGTACTTTGATTAAATCTCCTTTCCTTATTCCTTCTTTTTTTCAATACAGCGAAGAATTTAAAAAAGAGCTTTATACCGAATTAACCAATAAAGGTTATAAAATATCAGGGTTTTCAAAATAATATTTTGTAGATTTGATTTATTATAAAATTATTGTTTAATTTTAAGCATGAAAATAGCATCTTTATTATTGAGACAATCTTATATCGATGCTTTGAGTTCTTTGTCTTATGATGGTGTAAGTATTCCTGTATTTGATGAATACGTTATTTCTGGTTATCAATTACCCGTAATACCGATTAGCACATATTTACAACCTAAAGCTTATGTATTAGTTAAAAACCAAACGGTAAACGATGCAAGTTTAAAGTGCGGTATCAACCAAAATATGAGTTTACAGTTAGATGTTGTTACGGTTTACGATTCTGATTCAGGGGGTTTTAAACTTAGTGAATTGATTGCTCAAGAAATATGTAATTTGATATTTACAGGAAATACGCTAAATATTTCAAATGCAGAATTAAACATTTGGAAAGGAGTTTTAGAAAGTACTACTAACATCAGCGAAGAAAGCCAAACAAATAGAATTTATAGAACTGTTTTATTATTAAATCATACAGTACAGCAAATTGAGTTAACAACATAAATTTAAATAAAATGCCAACAACAAGAGATTTTCAAAATGGTAAGGATTATCCAGTCTACATTTTAAAAAATACCGATTATCCTTTAACAAGCGCATTACCACCAGATGCGACAAATCCTAACTTTAAGCTTATGGTTTGTTTAAATACAAATGCTTTATCTATTCAGGTAAACGGTATTGATGTTTCATCTAAATGCTCTGACGGATGGGCTGATTCTATTCCGGGCGATGGTTCATGGAGTATCACAGCGGAGGGCGCAATCGTTCCTGTTCCTGAAACTGGTGAATTATCTGGAAATGATTTCTTTGATTTAATCACAAACAAAGAATCATTTTGGGCGGCTATTTACAACCCTGTAACAGATACTTATCGTGTGGGTGTAGCTTTCTTTACTCAGTACAATGAAAACATTGGTAACAATTCATTATATGGGTTTAATGTTACATTGACAGGTAGAGGTAAAATTTACAGATCAGTTCCAATTACTTAATCTTATTTATGATAGTAGAAATTGAAGGAAAAGAAATAGGGCTTCATTTCGGTATGTTAGCTTATGAACATGTTATTGGTAAAGCCAATGACTTTGCTAATTTGCCGATGTCAAAAGCGTTTATTGAAATATTTCATGGAGGAAGTGTTAACTATTGTTACAAAAATGGATTAAATGTTCCTGATTTTTCTGAATCATATGACTTATGCGAAATATTATTTGCTGAAGGTTTAGAAAAACAAAATTTAATTTTTTCAGAGTGGGAAAATAGTTTAGCTAATAAAAAATTGACTGAATCATTAAATCAATTAATGAACGCTAATTCAAATGAGGAACATGATGAGGGCAAAAAAAAAGTTTAGATTTTGATGAAGTAAGAAGCTTTGCGTATGGTTATTTAAATTTAAGTCCCTATGAGTTCAACGTAATGAGCCATAGGGATTATTATTTAAAATGTATTGGTTTCTTTAAAAAAGAATCAGAACGGACTAAAGAGTTAAGATTTGTAAGTTGGTTATTATTTGCGCCACATGCTAAAGAAGGGACGACAATAAATACTTTTTGGCCGTTGAATAAATCAGATAGCGAAGTTTATAAAGGGCCTGAATTTGAGCAATTAGTTGAGTGGAATAAAAAGTTTAGAGCATTAAAAACATATAAATACGAGTAATGGCAAATGCTAAATTATCGGTTGAAATTGGAGCTAAGATTGATGCTTTAAGAGATGCATTTAATCAAGCAATAAGGGAAACAAGCAAATGGGATAAAACAACCAGAGAGAAATTAATGGCTGTTGATAATGGGTTTGCTAAACTTGCCAACGAAGCTGAAAAATCATCTAATACCGTTTCTAAATCATTGGCTAAGTCTGCTATGGTTTCTGCTTCAAGCGGTCGAGCAATTACTGCTGGAACAGATAAAGCTGCTTTTGCATTAACTAACTTAGGACGTGTAGCTCAAGATGCACCTTATGGATTTATAGGTATTCAGAATAACTTAAACCCTTTATTAGAATCTTTTCAAAGACTACAAGTAGAATCAGGTTCTTTTGGAGGAGCTTTAAAAGCTTTAGGAACATCTTTAATTGGCCCTGCTGGATTAGGTATTGCACTTTCAGTTGTTAGTGCTGCAATATTATTTTACCAACAATATCAACAAAAAGCTAAAAAACAAACTCAAGAAGTTGTTGATGCTAATAAACAATACGTTGATAGCTTAACTGGTGTAAATGCAGCTTTATTAAAAGGCAATGAAAGCGCAATTAAAAATACAGAAAATGCTATTCAGCTTTATAAAGCAACTCAAGATGTAACTATTTCAATTAATGAAAGAACAAAAGCTGCAAAAATACTTCAAGAAACTTATCCTAAAACATTTAAAAACTTTACTACTGAGCAAATATTAGTTGGGCAAGCTAAAACAGCTTATGATGAACTTACTAAATCATTAATTGCTCAAGCTCAAGTAAAAGCGTTTTCTGATAAAATAGCCGAAAATTCTATTAAACAATTAGAAATTCAAGGTAGATTTAATCAAAAACAATTAGAGGTAGATAAGGCTAGAAATATTCTTTTAAATGAACAAAATAAATTAAAAATTTCAGGGCAAGTTTCTGCTGGTGATGCTCAAATTTTAGCTAAAGCAGAGGGAGATTTAGCGCAAAAAGAAAGTGATTTAGGAGATATTAGACTTGAAAGATTTAAAATTGACAAGGAAAATCTTCAACTACAAAGCGAAATAACAGATAGGATAAAAAAACAAGGAATTGCTGTTTTAGGGTTAGATAGAAATTTAAAAACTGCAAGTTCTGATCGTAATAAAATAGACCCTATTGATTTAAATGCTGCTAAAAAATTAAAAGAATTTGAGGTTAATCTAAACAAAGTAGGTTTACAATTTATAAAAATTGCTCAATCTAAATTACCTGAAACGGACATTAGTAAATTAGTTAAAGGTGAAAAGCAATTAGTTAAAGTACCATTAGAAATTGAGTTAGTTAATCCTGAAATCACTCCTGAATCGCAATTAAGACTATTAAAAGCATTTGAAGAATTAAAGCCAAAAATAAATGATGCAGTTAGTGGTTTCTTTAATTCAATACCGGATGCTTTTGCTTCATTAGGTGAAGTTTTAGCGCAAGGAGGTAATCCAATAGAAGCTTTTGGAAATGTTTTATTAGGATCTTTTTCTGATTTTTTAAAGCAGTTTGGTAAATTATTGATTGAATATGGAGCAGCAGGGTTGGGTTTAGCAACAGTAACTAAAGCATTATTAAATCCATTAACCGCCGGGCCTGCTGCTATTGCTGCTATTGCTGCTGGTATTGCTTTAGAAATTGCAGCTGGAGCAATTAAAGGTTTAATTAGTGGTGGTGGAAGCGGTCAAAGTGGAAAATCAGGAATACCAGGATTTGCAACAGGTGTAACTAATTATGAAGGCGGTTTAGCAATAGTAGGAGAAAGCGGAAGGGAATTAGTACAATTACCGACAGGTTCGTCGGTTATACCAAATTACAAAACAGAATCAATGCTAAATGGAATGAGTTCAAAAAATAATTTAAATGTTGTTTTTGATACTTTGCGAATTACTAACGATGCTATTTACATTGCAGCTAAAAAAGGGGCTGAAAAATTGGGTAAAATTATATGATAATTACTGTTGATACATTTATAGTTGATTACACTACTTATACGGTAACTTATACAATTACTTATGATACTGTATTAGGGAGGTTTAAAGTTGATACAACATCATCAACAGGTTATTTAATACCTAATGGCATAAAGCTTAATTTAACATTTACAGAAAGAGGTAAATTGCCAGATGATTTTATTACATCTTCATGTGATGGAAATACTAAATTATCATTTTATGCTGATGTGTTTTACCCTTTTGCTTATTTGGTTGAAGAACAAAATTCAACTGATTGCGGCTATGCAGGCCCTGTTACACCGCCAGCAACAAACCCAACGCCGCCTGTTTGCGATACCGTTATAACTTTATCGGTTATAAATGAGCAATCATTAAAAGGAAATGATGGAAGTATTGAGGTAAGTATAACATCATCATTAAATGATAAGTTTAATTTGCTTTTGATTAATAAAAACACAGGGGAAGTATTGCGATCAACGGTTATTGATTTAGTAAACAATACTTTTACTTTTTCTAAACTAAAGCCATTAGATTATACAGTAAAAGTATCCGCTCAAAATTATGATTGCATAACTACTCAAGATGCAACAGTTGAAAAGTACGATTATTACGAAAAGTATTATTTTTTGTTTTGCGAAAAAAGATTTGATAAAAGAGAGATAAGGCTATCTATCAAAAAGTTAGGTTATTTAAGTCCAGCTATTGAGCTTGATAATGCCGGAAAAGTAGCTGCTGAAATTAATTATCCCGGAGAATCAAGCAAAGAAAAATTTACGCCAGTTTTAGGCTCTGAGTGCAATATTAAATTAATTTCTGATGCAGTATTAGCTATTGAAGATATTTATACCGATGAAGAAAAAAGATTCTTATTAGAGCTTAGATACAACGACACACAAGATTTAATTTGGACAGGTTTTATTTTGCCAGACCAATCTATTGAGCCATTTACCGCATTACCTTATGAAGTTAGCTATAAGGCATCAGATGGGATAAAAGTTTTAGACAATATCGATTTTGATTTGATTAATGGTAGGATGACTTTTTTAGAAGGTATTAAATATTGTCTTGATAAAACTGATTTAAGTTTAGGGTTTAAAGTTTTAATAGACTTTAAAGAAACAAATGAAGGCGACAATGTTTTGCTTAACGGATTGTTTGTAAATAATTACTCTCAAAACGTGGTTGTAAGTGAAGGACAATGGAAATATAATGGTACGACTTACACATTGCCGTCAGACCAAACCATAGCATTACCAACAACAACAAAAAAGCGTTTAACTTATTTTGTATTGATTGATTATGTTGGTGTATTATATTACTCAGGAACGGATGATTTTATACCAGGAATACCTAATTATCCAAATGGAGTTATTTTAGCCGAGATATTACAAGAAGGTTCAAAAGTAACTATTAAAAGAACGCCAAACTATGCTAATGAGCCTTTAAACTATCACACTTTTGATATTTCAAGATTTATTGATAAGGATGGTAAATACACTAATTGCTATGATGTATTATCTTATTTATGCAAGCAATTTACAGCGCAAGTAAAGCAATCAGATGGATTTTGGGTGATTGAAAATACAGGGTATAAGGCAAGGTCATACGGCAATCTAAAAGAAACCGCTTATGATAATGGTTTAAATTTATTGTATCAAAATAAAACGGTTAATTTATCATTAAATGCAGATTGCGATCAATCAAATAAAATATTATCCGGCTCTCAAATATCAATAGGGGCAGGTTATCAAAAATCAATAGTTAATCAAATTATTGGTTATCCACAACCCAATGTATTAAATGGTGATTTTGAGTTATGGCAAGATGACGGAGGTAGATTAGTGCCATCTAATTGGGAAATAAAAAAACCTTACAATTACTTTAATAGGGGTTCTAAATTTAAGCGTGTTTATGACCCAACAACAGGCAAAGTGATAACCGAAGAAGATGGAACATATTACTTTAACTTTCAAAGATTGCCAAAAGGTAAATACCCTATAAATTCATTATTATGCACAATAAAATCATTTCCTGTTGCTGTATTTACTAAAGAAGTAATTACATTGTCTTTTCAAGTTATATTTGGAAATTTTATTGATGGAATAGATTTTTCAAGAACAAATTGTTTTATAGGGTTTAGATTTAGGCTTGGAAATTATATTTGTTCAAATTTTATAGTAGGACAAGGGGAGGTTGATGCGAAATGGTTTATTGATGATGGTTCTAATAAATATTTATTTTACTATAAAAACTTAAATAGATTAAATGACCCAAGCTATGAGCCAATAGGAGACAATACCACTTCTTCTTTTGATTTGCCTCCAGTTCCAATTCAAGGATTTTTTACTATTGAATTATCAAATTCTAATTTTATACAAGAATCCACATATTTAACTAAAGAAAGTATTGTATTTAATACACAATCTGATGTAGGTATTGATAACATTAAAATCAAAAAAACATCACCAATTACAGGTGCAACGGTTATTGATAAAAATGTTATTGAGGTAAAAAACACTAAAACATTTACAACAATACCAAATGCTTTTGAAACTTACTTTACAGATGTAAATAATATTTATCGTTCTGATTCAATTCAAAACACCAACAAGATAGCCACAAAAACATGGAAAAGGGGTAGTTTAATTGAGGCTGAACCAATTAATAATTTGATTGCAAAAGAAATATTACAGCAATATCAAACTGTTTACAAAATATTTGAAGGCGATATAATTGGTTATGGCTTATCGATTCGCTCAATTATTAATTTACCTTTTTTAACCGGATTAAAATTTTTAGCTACTAATTTTAAATATGATTTAGCCGAATGTAAGGCTTCAGTTGCTTTGGTTCAAATATTTGGAAGCGAAAGCGCAAATTCTGGTATAATAGGAGGAAACACTGGAGGAAGTCAGGGAGGTAACGTTAATGATGATAAGTTTATCATTGGCTTTGGAAATTATGTTTTATCAGACGGTAATAATAACTTATTTGTAATTGATAATTTAACTAAGCAAATAACAGTAAATTATACATTAGCTGAACAATTAACTCCTTTTATTGATGGTAATTTATTTATTGATTTAAACGGTAAAAATATTAAGCAAGTATTTGTCTCTGAAACAGGAACTATAACGGCAAATACAGGAGATAATTTAAACATTGTCGCAGTTTCAGGTCATTTATCTGATTTTCCAAGTGGTTCAACTTTAAAATTGCAAGTAAAAAATAATAGTATTGTTATATTTGAACAAACAACAACAACGCCAGATACTCCAATAAATTATAACTTTGGTTTGATAGGCATAAATGATATTATTGAAATAATTGTAACAACGTACTAAAATGGCTATAAATCCAGATATTCTCAATCTCATAGATATTAAAGGCTTATCACAAGCTTTTAGTCCCGACACTTCTTGGGTTTTGGCTATTCAAAATCCATCCTCAGGAGTTATCAATTATATTACAGCAGCAGATTTAAGAACTGTATTAGGAGCTAATACTGATTATCCCGATGGAGTTGTTACTGGGTTAGATATTACTATTGATAATACATCAGCCCCAAAAGTGGCGACTATATCAGCAGGGACATGGCGTATTTCAAATGTAACTTATCAAACATCGGTGGCTAATTATTTCAATATTGATGCAGCCGGAGCGAGTGATAGAATAGATGCGATTATAGCAGATAATAGTGGAAATATTAGCTATGTATCTAATTATACATCATTAAGCGCAGGACAAATTTTAGTAATTAGCTTTACCGTCCCTGCATCAGGGGCTGATATTGTTCCTGGTGCTGTTTTAAAATCAAATCCAGCATTTATGAACGCTACAAATGTCGGCGATTTCATAGTAAATGGAAACTTTATTTTAAATGGGAATACGCAAAATCAAAATGTAATATTTACAATTATAAAAAGTGGTTCAGATGTAGTTAACGGGGGAATTGATATATCTGGCTATGGATTTTCACCCGGATTTATCATTTCAGGAAAATATATAGACGTTGACGGTGAAGATATGACGCAAAATTGTTCCTACAATTCTAATACACAGATATTATTTGGAGGATTTACAGGATCAGAAACTCTAATAACAATTAAAATAACTTTATAAAATGAAACAAAAACTAATTTTACTCATATCATTAATGGCAATTTCCTTAATCGGATTTAGCCAAGTTAATTACTCTAATGCTGTTGGAGCAATACAGCGTAAAGATAGCGTTGGTGGTAAGGTTTTTAGATTTAGCTCAAGCGATGGTACAAAAACTCCTTTGATTACACCTTCATCAGTTAGCGACAGTTTAAGTAATTATCAGAAAATTGCAGATGGAGTAGTTTCAGGATTAACGCCTACAACTAATGGGGATAGTTTATTAATTAGCTCAGGAACTTATCGTTTAAATTCAATTGTTTATTCAGCTACTTCATATATTTTTGGAGATATTCCATTAAGCGATAGTGGTAAAGTAAGAATATTAGTGGTTTACGGTGATAATAGTGGAGTTTTAGATACATTAAGCGGAACTCAAAGTGCTAATCCAGTTTCTCCAACATTACCAGTAAATACTACTTTAATAGCTTCATTATCAGTTTATAATTCCTTTGTTGGAACACCAAATATAAGTACAGATAGTTTATCTAAAACAGATGGAAGTAACATAAATCAAGCAAGTTTTAGAACAGCACTTGGGTTAGGTTCAAATGCTTATACTTCTACAGCTTATTTACCTTTAAGTGGAGGAACTTTAACTGGAGCTTTAACAGTTGCTAATAATAATGCTTTTGTTAATGCTGGATTTGGTTATGGATTCAAGCTTAATGATGGGTTTAATGTATATAGAAGGTTAAATTATATAGGATTTGAATACAGTAATTCCGAAATATTAAAACTAAGTGCAACAGGATTACAACTAATAGGAGCTTTAACCGCAACAGGAAACATCACAGCAAACTCATTGATTAAATCAGGAGGTACATCATCACAATTCTTAAAAGCAGATGGAAGTATTGATGCTACAAATTATCAACCTACTATTTCATTTGGAGCAATAGGCTCAACTCCTAATGCAAATGGAGCTTCAATAAGTAGCGGAGTAATTACATTACAACCTGCATCAGCAACTTATGGGGGATTGGTCACAACAGGAGCTCAAACTTTAGCTGGACAAAAACAACTACAAGACACTTTAGTAACTACCAAAGGAATTAGAAATACAGCAATGGGATTAGGCTACGTTGGAACGGCTGTATATAGCGCAGATGGAACGATGAGTAAAGTACCTCTTGCAAGTTATGTAAGCGCAGGAATATTAACTAAAACAGCTAACTATACCGTAACAACAACCGATGTCGGGAGTAACGGAGAGCTTTTAGTTAGAGGCGATGCGACAGCAGGAAACATAACTATTACGTTGCCTGCTGCCAGTACTGTTACTGGGTTGAAATTCATAATCAAAAAGATAGATGCTTCTATTAACACCGTTACAATTAGCTCAGCATCAACTATGGATGGAAGTACTTCAATTATACTTTCAACTCAATACAGCGGTAAGATTATTGTTTCAAATGGTACAACTTATGATATTATAGGGGGATTGTAAAGATGAAAAAGCTAATAACACTCATATTAATCTGTATAGGTTTAGGAACGCAAGCTCAAACTAATGGAGGTATTATAGTAGTAGGAGGCGTAGCTGTAAATGTCCCAGACACTTCTACAACAAAATATGTACAAGCTCTTTATAATGGGGGCGATACACTTTCTTTAACCCAAAAGTTTGCAGCTAATTTCTTGGTAACAAATGAAAAGGTAACAGGACTTTGGAGTAAATCAAAAGCTGAATATCCAATATTAGGAGGTACAGCAACTTCGCATAAATGGAATATCAAAGACCCAAGAGATTTAGATGCTGCTTTTCGGTTGACTTATTCGGGTACAATTACCCATGATGCGACAGGTATGAAAGGAGATGGGTTGACTGGAATAAGCGATACTCATTTAAACGCATTTTTTAATTTAACATTAAATAATACACACTTATCAGTATATATTAATTCGACATCATTAAAAGAGTCTTCTGATATAGGTACAAATTTAGGTATAGATACAAATAGAATTAATATACATACAAAATGGAGTGATGGTAATGCTTATTATGACTTTTATAATGGACTTAAAACAAGAATTATTCTTACAAATAATGACGGTTTAGGTATGTATTTGTCAAACAGAGTATCGTCAAATTATTTTAAAGCCTACAAATCAGGTGTAAATATTGGATACAATACTAATGTTGAATCAAATACAAATTTAATAAATTCTAATATTTATCTTTTAAATATTTCAGCAGGTATTTATTCAGATAAAAGAATAGCATATTCAGATATTGGTAGCGGATTAACCGATACAGAAGCATTAAATAAATCAATCATAGTAACATCATTTGAATCAATATTAGGAAGAAAATAACTTAAACTTTATACAAAATGGAACAATTTTTAATCGAATTTAAACACAACTTGCTCGGAGATTTAACTCTTGCATCTTGGGCAGCAGGAATGGTTCTTGCATTATTTGGGGCTTTATTAGGGCTACGATTAGCAGCTAACAAAAGAGATGTAATGTCTTCTAACACACCAGTAAAATTTAATTGGCTATTCTTACTACAGGATAATGCCCAAAGATTATTTACAGGTTTTTTAGTAACTGTAGCTGCTTTTAGATTTGCACCTGAGATTTTACATCAAGATTTTTCAATGTTCTTAGCTTTCTTAGTTGGTTTACTTTCTGACCAAGTAGCTTCATTAATTACAAAGTTAGAATTAGGAGCAAGAAAACCATGAAAAAGCTATTATCATTATTACTATTAGTATCAATTTCATTCGCTGCATCCTCGCAAACTGATACGATTACAATTAATCATAAGCGGTATTCAACCACTTTTGATAGAACTTTGCACTATCCAGTTCTTGTAAAATGGACCATTCTAAAATCAGATATTGATTGCACAAATCACATTCCACGTGACCCAGATATGTCTCCTGATCCACTATTAGCCAAGTTTACAGACTTACACAAATACTACGTTAAATCAGGCTATGACAAAGGTCATAATATGCCTGCTGCTGACAATGGATGCGATAAAAAAGAAATGGATGAGTGCTTCTATTTCTCGAATATGACACCGCAAACTCCGCAACTTAACCGCATAACATGGGAAAATTTAGAGGTTTATTGTAGAAATTTAGCTGAAAAGTACGGCAAGATAAATGTATGGTGTGGAAGCTTCGGAGATAACGGTAAATTAGGTATCGTTTCCATTCCTAAATACTGCTGGAAGATTATAAGATATAACGGAAAGATTGAAGCTTATCTATTCCCAAATTCAAAGGATGTGAATAAGAAAGAGTTTACAGCTTATGCAAGTTCGGTGCAAGAAATCAAAAAAGATACGGGGTTGAAGTTAGAGGATGTTAGATAAATTTTTAAATTAGTGGAAAGTTTTAATAAAATTAGTAAAAATCATCTTACTTTAATGCAAATCAATAACGACCAATACAATATCATAGAATGGGCAAAACATTTATTTGATAATCTTTTAGTAATTACAGCTCCTTTAGTAATTGGGGTTTATAAAATATCTGAGTACTTTATAAAAAAGGCTGAGATTCAGAATAAGAAAGATAGGGAGTTTATTACAGACGTTGCAAGAGAGGTTTCTAAGGAAGTTGTTAAAGAGGTTTTAGATAGTATTTTACCGGACATACACTCTAACATTCAAGAAATTAAGAAAGAAGTTCATGAAACAAATAGAAGGATTGATTCAATTTTAAATAAAAAATAATGGCAAAATTTGAAATAGCTCACAAACTAACTCAAAATTTTGAGGGAGGATTTGCAAATAATCCTAATGATAGCGGAGGCATGACATGGAGAGGAATTGCAAGAAATTACAATCCTAAATGGAAAGGGTGGATAATTGTTGATTCTATTTTGTCAACAAAACCAAAAGACATCAATTCAGCTTTATATGGGTGTAAATTGATTAATGATTTAGTGGATGAATTTTATGAGGTTAATTACTGGGATTCAATCAATTTAGATTTAATTAGTAGCCAAGAAGTAGCTAATCTATTATTTGATTCATCGGTTAATATGGGCGTTGGTAGGGCAGTTAAATTTTTACAACAATCATTATATCCGGCCATTGTAATTGACGGTAAGATAGGGCCAAAAACAATAGCTGCTGCAAATGCAATTGATTCAAAAAAACTTTACGATTTAATACTTAAATTACGTAAAGCAAAATATGATGAAATAATTGCAAAAAATCCATCACAAATAGAATTTAAAAAAAGTTGGTACTCAAGATTAGTACCTTTTGAAAAAGCAAATCCAACAGTATGAAAAAACTAACATTAATCCTAATCGCTACGATATTTGTTTCTTGCTCAGGTAAAAGAGGATATGAGAAATATAAGCGCAATCATAATATTGATTATGCTAAAGACTGTTTAATTGACTTTCCGGCACAAACTAAATTTATTGAGGGAAAGACCACAATCATTACTAAAGATAGCTTAATCAAAGGCGATTCTATTCCTTGCCCTAAACAGCAAAATGATAAAGAGATTACAAAAACTGTTTATGTTAAATGTCCTGATGTTAAGGCTGCAATCAAATATATTACAAGGGTTGATACTGTTAGCATTCAGGATGGAAGAATATTAGCTATAAATAAAGATTTAACAATAGTTAACCAAACTCAAGCAAACAAAATAAAAGACCTAAAATCAGATAAATTATGTCTTATTATTTATTCCATTATTTCATCAATAGGATTGATATTATTGGTTTTAGCTTGGTTTAAAAAATAGATCAAAAAGGGCATTTAAAATTTTTAGGTCGTTTTAAAAGTGGTTTTAATTTGTATTCAGTTATAAACTTTTTACTAAACCAAACACCTTTAGTATATCCACCATTTAAAGTTTTCTTTAGCTTTCTTCCTGTCTTTTTATTGATAATCGCACCACCTTTTAGTACAGCGTAATCAGGATAGTTTTCAATATTAAAAGCTATTGTTAATGAGTTCATTATAATTTGGTTTAGTTACACCAATACATAAGTTATAGGTCAGTTTGCTTAATCTCTTTCTGACAGCAATAACAGACCCCAACTGAAATATCCATAGCATCGAACTTGCTTCCACAACCATCGCAAACCGAACCTATAACAGGCGGTTGGAGCAATGCTGCATACTCTTCCATAATCAAAGCTATGTATTCAATTTGCTTTGGTGATAATGCCCACAACTCCCTTATTGAGTTGCTTCGTTGTTTGTAAAATTCTTCTGCTTTCATTCTAATTTAGTTTATCGTTAATAATACGCACTGCTCCAACCGCCAGAACGTTATCGGTTACTTTTCGTGCCATTCCACGACATCAAATTCTGATGGAAGTAACCCGAGTTTTTCGCCATTAGGTAATATTGCGGAAACTGCACCGTATGAATTTACCCATACATAATACTCATTGTCTTTTTCGCAAACCGTATCATTTTTAACGCCTAAATCCTTGTGTAAAAAAGGTAAATCAGGAGTTACTTTTTTTGCAACTCTTACCTTTAATGGAACTCTACCACGATAATTAGCGGGGTAGGCATTACGACCACCTTTATTTGATTGCCATTCCAAAGCGGGAGAAGTTAAAGCAACCGATAACAGCTGGTTTTGTGCAATTTGGGCTGAATTGCTAACCTGAACATTTGTATCCATATTGAACTTTTATTTTAAATTGAACTTTTGTACTTCGATTCCCAAACTGCACAAAGCCAGTCGGACGTTAGCTGCTATTTTACCGACCGCTCTGAAAGTTTAGACTTGACAACTAATTTCAGTTCATCAACTTTTGACAATGGACAGCGAAATGCAACAGTTTTAGTTTCCTCGTTATATTTAGGTTTAGCACCCGACCCTTGCCGAGTGCCTCCCCTATTTTTCTTAAATCCTTGCAGCTGCCCCATCTAATGATGATTTTTGCTCCGATTGTATTGCAGCATCTCTTGGAGATGCTGCAAAAATTCTAATTAGTTCTGTGTTAAGGTATCCATTTCTGTAACCTGTGACCAAAATTTGATATTCTTTAATTTTCATTGTCCCCATAAAATAATGCACCACAACAATGTATAACAGCAATAGCAGTTGTAGTGCTTAATTTTAAAACTATTGCTCCTAATTAATATTTAGTTTAACTCAATCATTCGTGTTTTCTAATCCGATACTGAAGTTATACTAACAGTTATTGGCAAGTTTACCAACAATAAACAATCATTTAATTTCACTATGAAACTCAAAAAGCTTAGCATCTTTAATCGTCTGATTTCTAATCTCATTATCTGATTTGTAACCGGATAATATTATGACTAATAGTAATATTATTTTTTTCATTTGTTTGACTTGTTGTTTTGTTCCAATAATAATTCAATATGACCAGATAATGATCGTTTGCTTTGTTTAGCTATTTTCTTAGCCATATCAATTACAGATTCATCTATATTGATAGTGTATTTTTTTTTCTTTGTTTCCATGTTGTCAAACATATGGAATAAATTTTAAATAAAAAAAAATATTTTTTTATACTTTTTATTGAAATTATCAAAAATATTCACGTAATTTGACCTAATCAAAAAACAATAAATATTATGAAAACTATCAAAGAACACTTAGAATCACTTCACGAGCCTTATAGAACTCAAGCTTTGGAGAATTTATCTAAATCAAATGCTGATAAAAAATCAAAAACAAAATCAGATGCTTTAGGATCAGCTTTTATTTGGCAACTTACAAATCAAGGGCATAATTATTGGGGTTCGCTTCACTCTCAACTTCAAGCATTAGAGGCTCAAGAAAACATTTCACAACAAGAAAAAGACGAAATGATTGCGGAAGATATGCGAAATGAAGCTGACTATGAAGATAAAGATATTGAAGCGGAAAGGAGTTTTGAAGATGAATGATTATTTAGCTGCTTACTTTTATTTAAAAGGGGCTATTAAATGTAGAATAGATTTAGGTATTGAAACAACAAATAAAGATATTTTAGAACTGTTTGAAAAGGCAGAAAAAGAATTTATTAATCAAAAAGAAAGCGAGGCAACCAATGAGTAAACCAAACCAATACGGATATTCAATACAAATGAATCAGAAACTTAAAAGAATAGCTGAATCTTACAGCCCAAAAGACGTGAGTGAAATAACAGCTCTTAGAAACAAAAAACCACTTTGGCATCTAAACACTATTAAACCTTTGCTATTAAAGGGTAAATCAGAGCCTCTGAGCGAAAAAGAGATAATCAATGTATCGTTAACCTTATTAGCTGTAATCGTTGGACTATGGCTTTTATTTAATTTGTAGTTATGAAAGACAATAAACCAAACACAAACCCAGAAACATACGAAACATACGATACAAACGAATGGCAAGGTAAAAGAATAGACCAAATAGGTTTTTCTATAGTAGTTGCGTCAGGCGCATTAATAACGCTTTTAATATTCACTTTCATCATTACCGTTTGGTTTTATTGGAGTGATATTTTGGAGGCAATTCATAACACAATCGTTACAAAACCATAATCAAAATTTTAGTATTTTTAAATTAATCAAAAACATATAAATCATGGCAAACTCAAATTTGGCAACAACTCCAAAAAATCAAATTAAAGCTTATTTCAGCAATGAAAATGTAGCTAAAAAATTCAATGAAATATTAGGTAAACGCTCAACAAGTTTCATTACATCTGTTTTACAAATTACATCACAAAATCAAATGTTAAGCACATCAGAGCCTTCATCTATTTATCAGGCTGCAATGGTAGCTGCTACATTAGATTTGCCTTTAAATCAGAATTTAGGATTTGCATACATCATCCCTTTTAATGACCGTAAAAGCGGAAAGGTATTGGCTCAATTTCAACTTGGGTATAAAGGCTTCATCCAGCTTGCTCAACGTAGCGGACAGTTTAAAACCATTTCGGCAACAGCTATTTATGAAGGTCAATTAATAAAAGAAAATCCGCTGACTGGATTTGAATTTGACTTTCAAAATAAACAGAGTGATAAGGTGATAGGTTACGCTGCTTATTTTAGCCTGTTAAATGGATTTGAAAAAACTCTGTATATGAGCATTGATGAAATGACAGCTCATGGTAAAAGGTTTTCACAAACGTTTAAAAATGATTTTGGTTTATGGAAAGATGACTTTGATAGCATGGCTATAAAAACGGTAATTAAATTACTTCTTTCTAAATACGCTCCATTGTCTGTTGATATGCAAAAAGCGGTTATAACCGACCAAACAGTCGTAGAAGATGCTGAAACTTTAGACACTAATTACGTGGATATTCCTACTGAATCAAAAGAAGACGAGCGATTAAAGTTATTGATTGAAGATTGTAAATCAACAAAAGATTTGATGAAGTTTAAAAATGATGTTCCTGAATCATTACATGACTTCTTTAACGAAAAATTATCAGAATTAACTGACATTGAAGATAACTCGAAACAATGAATTTTAGCAAATATTTATTTAGATGCTCAAGTTTAGGGCATCTAATGACCGAACCAAAAGGAAAAAAAAACCTTGAAAAATATAATGATGCTTTTGATTTATTAGGTAAATTAAAAGTTGAATTATTGACTTTGCCAGAGTTTAACAAAGATGGTAAAACGCCAAACAAAAACAGAATCAATAAATTAGCAAAAATTGAAGAACAAGAAAAAATTGTTTTAGAACTTGAAAAAATAAAAGATGAAGTTCAACTATCTGATAGCGCATTAACTCACTTAATTGACTGTTATGTTTCGGCTAAATATGGTAGAAATACTGATATTTCAAATAAGTATTTAGTTAAAGGAAATCAGGTGGAGGAAGATTCTATTACACTATTTAGCAGAGTAAATAAACAATTTTTTAAAAAGAATGAAGATAGAATTGCAAACGATTTTATCATTGGCACTCCTGACTTATATTTAGGCAATTCGATTTTAAACGCTGAACATATCATTGATATTAAAAGCTCTTGGGATATTTTCACTTTTTTCAGAAACAAAAACAAAGATGTTAAATCATTATATTACTGGCAGCTTCAGGGATACATGGCATTGACTGGCGCTAAATCATCTACTTTGGCTTATTGCCTTACAAATACTCCAAATCCTTTAATATTTGAGGAAAAGAAACGTTTGCTATGGAAGATGGGAGTTAATGAAGATGATGAAAATTATATTAAAGCTTGTGATGAAATAGATAGACTTTCAATTTACGATGATATTCCTATTGAGGAAAGAGTAATGACTTTTGATATTGAGCGAAACGATGATGATATTGAAATGATTTACAAAAAAGTAAATGCAGCAAGGGAATATTTAAACAGCATTTAATCATGAAACTTCAACCACTCCAAAAAGCAATATTAGATCATTTAGAAAATGGTTATAAATTAAGTGTTTGCACCGCAGCGCAGCAATTTTTAACCGGTGATTTAAGAAAAATTATTTCCGATTTGAGAAAGCTCGGCAATCCAATTAAAGACGATTGGAAAGTTAGCAGCACCGGAAAACGTTACAAAATTTATTACATTGAAAGACAGTTAAATTTAGAGTTATGAACAAAACACTAATACAGCCACAAACATACATTGGCTTAAACAAAAATCATCATGCTTTTTATATGTATAAACTATTAAAATCTGATGATATAATCAATCATGTAGCTAATTCAATGGGTTTAAATCCTGAATATATAAAAAGCTCATCCAGAAAAAGAAAGATAGTTATAGCAAGGATAATTTGTATCTATGTTATCAGAAAAAAGAATAACATTACCTTAAAGCAAATCGGTGAAATATTCAGCCGAGATCACTCAACTATTATTTATAACCTTGAAACTTTTGATGATATGGTTAAAACTAAGAACAAAGAATTTATTAAATATTTGTCTTTGACTTTTCCGAATTATTTATGATTACTCGAGAACAATATCTTCTTTTATTAGAATTGATAGATAACTATCACAGGCAAAATAAAACTAAAACGCCAATATACGAAGCGATAAAAGGTAAACTTTTAACGGCAAGACTTATTAACTGTTTATTAGATAACTTTGATTTTATTGAAGATGTCAATTTAAAAAGTCTTAAAAGTTGTAGAAACATTGGAAAAAAAAGTATTGAAGAATTTTTTGCTGTTTTCCCAGAAAACTTACTATATTAGCACTATATTTAAAGGCATAAATTTTGAAGTCGTGAGCAAGATTTATGCTAATCAGTCTTATTAGCAGACTTTAAATAGCCTCGAGAAACTCACGACCTCGGGGCTTTTTTATTTAACCTTATGAACGGTTATGAACTTTCAAGAAAATGGTTTGACTGGTGTTTTGAAAACCCAGAAAAAATAAATCCAAATCATACTGCTCTATATTTTTTTTGCATAGAACATTGTAACCGTTTAGGATGGAAAGAAAAGTTTGGACTTCCAACTACAATGGCAAAAGAAGCTATCGGTATAAGAAGCTATAATACTTATAAAAACACACTCGAAGATTTAGTAAAATTTGGGTTTGTTATTATGATTGAAAAAAGTAAAAATCAATACTCATCAAATATAATTGCTCTATCAAATTTTGACAACGCACTTGACAACGCACTTGATAAAGCATTGATAAAGCACACATCAAAGCAAAGTGAAAGCACACATCAAAGCATTGATAGTATAAATAAACAAATAACAATAAACAATGAACAATATTTAACTGATGCTTTTAATTTATTTTGGAGTAAGTACCCTAAAAAAGTAGGCAAGCAAAAAGCGGAATTAAGATTCAAAAAATTACCTAAAAAAGAAATAGAAAAAATACTATCTACTATTGATGAATTTATAAAACATAAACCTTTTGAATCTTATATTCATCCAAACCCTGAAACTTACTTAAATAATAAAAGATGGGATGATGAATTACCAAAAGAAGAAAAACGAGCATTTATTGGTTACACTCCACAAATAAGATCGG
>JAEHJW020008225.1_pt1 | contig 33312 bp, 50 predicted proteins | sample 9271431 | NCBI WGS metagenome assembly JAEHJW02 | reverse complement strand
TGTACACGCGGGAGTTGTACACGCGGGAGTTGTCCACGCGGGAGTTGTTGTCCACGCGGGAGTTGTACACGCGGGAGTTGTACACGCGGGAGTTGTACACGCGGGAGTTGTTGTCCACGCGGGAGTCTGCGGAAATATAACTACCCTCCGAGACTTCGCAATTATCTTCGACCCATCCGCCGATTGATTTATCAGGATTGATGTGTTGATGCGCGGGCACTTCTCCGCGTCCGTTGCCAAAATCAAATGTAGTCTGTTTCTTTTTCATCTCTTCTCTCTCTTTCTGCGCCCGCGTCGCTCGGTTGGCAGTGCCGCCAACTTTCCGAACGTTACACGACGCGGGGCATTGAAGTTTCGGGACGGAGCCTTTAGGCTTTTACATGACCATTCAGGAGCCAATAACTTCGCAGGCATAAGGTTCATGCCGTCCCGATTTTTGTATACCCGCCGCCCGTTCCCGCTCTTCAACTGCGATACTCGATTTTTACGAGTTGGGTATAGCGGCTCCGCAGAGATTATGCCTTTCAGCATAAATTATTTCGGCGGGTAAATCTACGACTTTGCAGCCGCAAGATTTCGTTTGGATTGGCGCAACCTGATTGTTAAATCAGGCTTCTGGTTGTTCGGGTGGATCACGATAACAATTTGCGAGCCGTCCCGATAATGATTCTTCAGATTGGTCTCGAACTGTGACCACGAATCAAAACCCAAGTCCTTCGCCAGTTTGGTTAAATCTTCGCGCCGTTCGTCTGTTTTTTCCTTTGATGTTTTTGCCATGCCGACATATTACACCCCGACTTGATTCTTGTCAATAGTTGCGGAACTGCTTTATAAACCTATTTTGTAACCCTTGACAGTTTCGTAACTATTGCTTTATAATCAGGGCATAATCAAACAAGGAGTAGAGACGATGACAAACAGCAATTGCAAAAACTGCGGGGCCGATAAAGAGCTTCATCACTACCAAACGATGCAATGTCCAGTCGGCGGGCGCGAAGCATCCATTAATCAAAAACAGGAATGGATGACGACGACTTTCGAGACTGAAAGTGATAATATGTCTAGGGAAGAAATTAAGAAAATAATCCGAGAGTATATTGTCCAGAACCTAAAAGTGTATGTAGATAGTTCAAACGGAAAATTATCTGTGAAGCTAAAACTCGAAGATGTTGAGATTGATCGAGATGCAGATTGGATTAAATAACCATGACCGCCCACCTCTACGACGAACAGGAACCCGATTACCTGACCGAAGCCCGACGCTTCGCGGACGACTACCGCGCTTGGCTGATGCAATTGCCAGCCGAGAAATACAACGCTAACATCGGAGAATATCAGGCCGAACTTGCCCGCCGCGAACAAGCAGTAGACGACGCGCTGGATCGCAAATACCGCGAGCAACTCGAAGCGGCACAGAAGCGGAACGCTGCGCCGAAACCATCTGAATCGGATTGTCCTGAATATCAGGCATGGGCAGACGCGGAAAACAAATACGCGCACGACAAATCAATTGAGAATCGCGCTGATGTATGGCGCAAATGGTTAGCCATGCGGAAAGCGACCGGACAGCGCATCAATTACGCGCCTGTGTCCAACAAAAACCCAACACACTATTAGGAGAAACGAAATGTCAAACGAAATAATCATCAAATCAATGGACGACGCAGAACGGGCGGCTAAAGCCATGGCCGCCAGCGGTTTTTTTGCCGATACAAAACAAGCGAGTCAGGCAGTGGTTAAAATCCTTGCCGGACAGGAACTTGGTTTCGGCCCATTCGCCAGCATGACCGGCGTGAACATCATCCAGAACAAACCTGTACTCGCCGCGAATCTCATGGCCGCCGCAGTCAAGCGTACGGGGAAGTATAACTACCGCGTGGTCGAAATGAATGAGACGGTTTGCGAACTGGCTTTTTTTGAAGATGGCAAAGAAGTTGGTCGGTCGCGCTTCACGATGGAAGATGCCTCCAAATCCGGTTTATCTGGAAAAGATAACTGGAAGAAATACCCGCGCAATATGCTATTCGCCCGCGCGGTTTCCAACGGCCAAAAATGGTACGCGCCCGATGTGTTCAATGGCGCAACTGTTTACACGCCTGACGAACTTGGCGCGGTGGTTGACGAAGATGGCGCGATTGTCTCACAACCCGCCGACACCGCACCGCAACTCATTGACCCAGAAGCAGAATATAAAACCGCTTGTCAGGTAATCGTCAAAGGCGTATCCGGTGCCGAAAAATTCATGAGCGAACTCACCGCCGATCAACTCCATGCCGTGATTGAGAAATCGAGTAAACCAGAACAGGTCGAAGCCGCCCGCATCGTCCTTAAGCACGACTTTCAGATGGAATAGCCATGTCAGATAAAAATAAAGTCCGACAATCGGTAATCGTCCGCATCCTGCCCCCGCCGCCACCCGCGCCGCCGTCAACGCTCAAAGAGTCGCATCCCGAGATAACGTTGCTTATTATCTGGCTGATAGTTATTGGGTGGATCGCTTTCTCGGTGTGGGTATGGCTTAGTTGAATCATATTGGGGCCGCGCATCATTCACGCGGAGAAAGGTTTTTGAAATGAGAAAAGATTCATCGGTTGGTTTTCAATGTAGTTGTCTAGCTTTGGTTGTTGCTTTTAATGCTCTGCTCGGTGGTTGGTCTGTCGAAACGATTCTTGCGTGGTTTGGCAAATCAATCCCATTTGGATGGGATATGGTCATCGGATTTTTTACCGCCGAGATTTCTGTACCCGTCGCGGTTGTTGGTGCAATTCTCAAACACTTCGGCGTATTCTAATCAATCCAGCCCGCTGGTCGGCTGATAGGCCAGCAAAGGAATTTTATGCCAACCGTACCCACCGCGCACGACCGCAAGTTGGAAAGCGTCATCAGCCAGATCAACAAAGTCGCCCGGGCCATGAAAGATTCGAAGTGGGATCGTGAGCAACTGGCGAAACTTCGCAGACAGTACAACCGCCTGTGCGAGAAGCGGGATAAACTTATGGAGAGTGAGAAATGAGTCAATGCAAATTCTCTAACCTTATATTTGGCGACCACGTAACCATTCACGCGACCGGAACTGCAAACTGCGTTGAGTGCGGAACAGATGCGCGGAAAGAATTAGATGGACGCGGCGCGATTTACCAAGGTCATTCCGGTGACATGGATTTGTTTATTTTTGATGCTCCATATACCTGTCCATCTTGCGGAATTTTTGTAAACGGTTATGGTGAAATTTGCGGAGAAGCAGGCGGACTCGATGTTTCCATCCTTCTCTCAAAATCAATGGAGATACAATGACCAAAACCCAGCAAATCATCATTGCGATCCTGACGCTTCTCGTCACCATCGCCGCTGTCTGGATAATGTGGCCGCGATGAAAAACAACGGGCGCAAGGGCAAAACGTCTGAGACGCGATTTTGTGACCAGTGCGTCCCGCGCGTGTGCGGCGTGCCTATGATCGACGGCATAGCCGCACGATGGAAAACCGACTCCCGCCGTCTGTGTAACGGATGCGGCCAGTATGTGACCGGCTTCTGGCACAAGCCGTACCAAGTACTCGCAGATCACCCGATCCCGAATGACTCGGTTTTATATGGGCCGACGAAAAGAAGGATCACAGGAAGCAAGGTAGGATGAATGGCAAATCAAATTATATTTCTTGACTGTTTTGATACTATTGGAAACTTGAAAGGCAAACAACGAACCTATGAGAATATAAAGAAGGCTGTTTTGAAGGCAGGCAGATTTTCGTGCTTTGATGTCGTGACCGCTAAAGACGGAAAGATGTTTACTCAGTTATGTCACGATCCCGAAATTGAAACTTTTGATTTAGGTTTTCCGTGGACTGGCGTAAAAATTCGTGCTTGACATTGTTCGCCGGACGGCATATAATCATAGTTGTAATTGGCGCGGGCAAGGCAATGCCCTAACAGCGCCCAAGTCTCAGAAAGCTCAGAACAATAAAGTACCATTTGTAGTTTTGTGGACGGTTTTCGGTAAGAGCGCAAGCCAACGCGCAGAAGTCTTTCTGAGAGCCGGAAGCCGTCCACAAGGTCACAAGTGGTATTTTTATTTTCTCAGAAAGGACAGGACATGGAAGGAAACCTTTTATCACAATGCGTTTTTTGCGGCGCGGATATACTCGGAACCGAAACAAAATCTGATATATGCAATGAATGTGAAAAAATAGCAGTAGACGCAATTGAAAAACTCAGGAATGAATTCCGTAAAATACCAACTCAGCGAAGATGGGAAGTTTGGGAAAGAGATAATTTTACATGCCGAAAGTGTGGGAGTAGAAAAAATCTCGAAATAGATCATATATTCCCTGTCTCCAAAGGCGGGGATAATACAATTGAAAATCTTCAAACTCTATGTAAATCTTGTAACTCTAAAAAAGGAAACAGAATATGAGTGTATCCTTGATGACGATTGTTTTTGATGCAACTATTCCAGATCTGGAATATGTGAAAAAGGGAAAGAAAAGAAAAGCAAAGGCGTCATCGGTGAAAATTGTATTATTGTCCTACGCCGATCACGCCAACGACGAAGGCGAAGGAGCGTACCCGGGATATAACAGACTCGAAACAAAAACCGCCCTCAGTAGGCAGGGAATCGCGGACACTCTTGATGCTATCAAACAAAATAACCTTATGGTATTCGATGGAATAAGTAAGTTGAACACAAACTCATACCATCTCAATAAATCCAGACTCTTGGAGCTAGTCAAGCCACTTGACTCATACAAGTCAAGCCACTTGAAAAAGAAAGTCAAGCCACTAGACTTAAAACATCCTTTAACCACCCCTGAACCATCCTTATCATTAACCCCTGTTGAACTTTCAAATCTCGAAATCTTCACAAACGCTTTCGGGATGTTCGTCAGCAACAAAGAAGGAGTGCGCTGGTATGAATTTGTCGAGAAGCACAAACCGACCTGCGCCCGTGAAATTGTTCAATGGGCGCTGAAGAAAGAAATCCACTTGACCAACCGCGCCTCTCTTATGGATAGCATCGAAACCGCCGCAGAGCGATGGAGTGAACGAAATATCAAGAACGGAGCCGTCAATGGAAATAAATCAAGCAATCCAAAAAGCACAAGACCCGCAAAACAAGAAACACAGCCTACCGAGTCCGACCTCGCACTCGCTGAACGGATCAACGCCGCCCGCGCAGCCAAACGAGCCGCAATGCAAACTGTGTAACGATCTTGGATGGTTGCGCCTGGATGTTCCTTTCGGTCATCCTGATTTCGGGAAGGCGCAAAGATGCTCATGCAAATCCGAAGAAGATTCTGTGCGGCTTCAAAAAATATCCCGCTTGAGCGCGTCCGAGTTGCTTATCAGTCTTGACGATATTCAATTGGATAAAACTAAAAAAGGAACCTTTGAAATGGTGGCGGCTTGCAGGGAGTTTATCAAATCTCCTACATCCATCCTGACCATCTGGGGTACAAGCGGGAATGCAAAGACGGTGGCTTTGATGGGAACGATAAACGAGCTTCGCAAGAAACAAATAGAATCGGTTTATATAACCGCCTTTGATCTGGTCGGTTTTATCCGCGAAGCCTTCAACTCAAACGGGGAAGTCAAAACCGAGAGTGCCTTTACCCGCTTAGCGAGATTCGAAAGTGTTCCGGTACTGGCAATTGACGAACTTGACAAGGTTCGCCCGACGGAATGGGTAAAAGAACAATACACAGACTTGATCGACCGCCGTTATCGCGGCGCGATGGATGGGAATCTGGGTACGTTGTTTGCCATGAACAGCGACCCTCAAAGTATGGACGATCATATCTATTCCCGCCTGAAGTATGGCGGAAATAAAATCATTATGAATAATGACGCAGATATGCGCCCCTACATGAAAGGATGAACGATGAACTTCACAGACCGCTATAAAAGGCTCAATCAAATCCGCTTTGCTTTGGTTCGCATGGTTGAAATCCCAGACATGCAGAAATATGCCTTGCGCTGGAAACGAATCGGCGACGGGTATGCCAAGATCGGAATGGAATGCACCGCCGCGATTTGTTACTCGAACTGGAGACGCTATGCGGCTATTGGAACCGGCGTTCATGTCCGCCTGGAAGTCGAAAATGTATTATCAATTCTTGCGATGTAATAATGGCAACTCGTCACCGCCGCGAACGATGGCGAGTCTCTTGCGGATACCGAGTAACCGCATCGTAGACAAACATAGATGGATGTCTATATGAATTGTACTATAAAATCCGCCAGAGCGTATTCGACGCCTGCGCCGCTTCGGTTGACGCGGCGGGGCTGTTTGGCGAAGATGTGGTTGTCTCATAATTCTATTGACAGATACGGCGATAGTGTATATACTTCGCCGCATAAAACATAGTTGGACGGCTTCTATGAACCATGAGACCGCAAAAGAAATTGAGATCGCAATAGCGCAATGGTTTGGGTATCGTGAACACGTCATAGTCCCCAATGTTAGTTGGGGCTTCCTGACGTATGAGGCGGATTTGCTTGTGCTTTCATCGTCGGGTTATGCGTGGGAAGTTGAGATCAAAATCAGCCGTGGCGATTTGGTACGCGACAAGCACAAGCGGCATAATCATGAATCGCGCAAGGTGCGCCAACTGTGGTTTGCAATTCCTGAAAAACTCACGAACTGTATAGATCATGTTCCAGAACGGGCAGGCGTCTTAGTGGTCTCAACTGACGGCAAGGTACGTGAACTCAGGAAGCCAACGGCTAATGAATTTGCAATCAAGCTAACAGACGCACAGCAATTTCAAATTGCACGGCTTGGCGCAATGCGCGTTTGGGATTTGAAAAAGAGAATCTCAAAGTCATGCAACGCCGTCCAACAAACGCTTGCAGCCGAGTTGCTCACTGGCAAGGCGTCCGAGTCGATCAGTGAGCAATCGCAACCGGCTGAAGCGTAGGCCGTTAGAAAGAAGGGCTACATGAATGCAAACGAAAAAGTTAAAGAGTTTTGTCAGCGCAAATCATTTACCGATGAGAATTTGTTTGTTCGTAAACTTCGTCTTGGCGGTTTATATGATGAGCAAATTGTCGTAGTTATTGATGCTCTCGATTCCACCTGTAAAGAATGTTTTGATAGTGAGCGTGGTTGCCAATGTTGGAATGATGAATAACCCGCCCTGCTTTCTAACAATGCGTGCAGCGGATTGGCTACGCCATCCGATTCAAAGGTGTCTGGCGATAACACGCCAAGCGCCTAACGCAAACCGTTGGGCGGTTGCCCTCCAAAACGAAAGGAAACCAAAATGAGCATGAGAGAACTCGAAGCGTCAATCTTGGCTGAATTGAAACAGGTTGCCAAGAATAGCAAAATTCGCCAGAAGGATATTATGGAATGGTCTACTGGTGAAGTCAAAGCGCAGGAAGGCGAAACTTATTTCTTTCTGCCAAATCTGAAAGTCCATATCTGTGTGAAGTTGCCCGCAAAGAAAACCTCCCAACAAAGCGTGAAGCCGACCTGCTACACGTGCGGGCATGATCTTGATAAAGACGGCATTTGCACAAATCTGCGTTGTGCCGGTCCATTCACCGCAGGCGGCTAACGCAAACCGTTAAGCTGACGCTCTGCCCGTTGTTTAGGAATCTCGATGAATCCAAAACCCTGCATAGATCACAAACTGCCGATGACTAAAACTGCCACGCGCCGCGTCGGGTGTACGCGCTGGGTATGTCCTTCTGGTTGTGTCTGGTATCACACCGATAACGATGTATGGTTTCAGACGAGCCACAAAAAGCGCGGCGATGTAAAGCGGGGGTGCCAGGTTCGTGTGTCGGATAACGGACGGGCAGTGTTAGCCAAGCACAGCCATACCCCGCAAAGTGCATTGGATGAAAAGATTGAAGAATTGAAACGGAAAGGATGAATGATGAACGCAGAAGAAAGAGTAAGGATTATATTATTAAGAACCGGTGAATTGCCGTCCTATAATGAAAAAGCCATGATAAAAATCATGACCGATGAAATTATAGATGCAGAAAAAGAAGCGATAAAAAATATGAAATCCGCACTCGCCGCGAAGGACGCGCTACTGACCGAGTGCGCCCGTGTGATTGCGCCATTTGCGAAGGCTGGAAATCAGTTCATTGGGCAATCTCTATTTGGCGGCGCTGTATTGATTGGGGATGACGCACTTCGCGCCGCCGCAGAACTGGCGAAGAAACTGGAAGGGATGAAATGAGCGAGCATACCGCAATACCGTTACGGGAGGCTATATATTTAGCAAAGGAATGGTGTGAGCTTTTGCGGCCTGGGTGTGTCCGAATAGAACCGGCTGGAAGTGTGCGCCGCTGTAAGGAAGAAGTTCACGACATTGAACTTGTCGCCATTCCAGAATATTCACAAGGCGAAGTAATTGACTTGTTTGGGGCGACTTCTCGAATCAATAAATTGGAGCATGTTCTTGGCCTGTTACATGATGCGGGCAAATTTAGTTATCAACCGCAAAACCCAAATGAAAGACGCGCAAATGGCGAGAAATATAAAAAACTTTTCCTGCCATCTGGCGTACAACTTGACCTTTTTGTAGTGACTCCGCCCGCACAGTGGGGATATATTTTCACTATTCGCACAGGTTCGGACGCATTCTCCCACTGGCTTGTTACCAAGCGCAAATACGGCGGCGCGATGCCGTCTGATTGTGAGTGTAAAGAGGGGGCGGTATGGCGCAACGGTAAGATTATTCCAATGCCGGAAGAGATTGACTTATTCAATCTATGCGGTGTGTGGTATGAGCCATACGAGCGCGGCAAAGATTTTACAAAAAGACCGGTGGCGAAATGATGCGCTTTCCATTCCCTAACCCGCGCCTATCCCCGAACAAACGGATTGATCGGCGGCAGTTGATTGCAGACAGGCAGGACGCGAAGGAAATAGGCTACTGGATAACCAAAGATGCAAAGCTGTGTTTGAAACCAAAACAATTGCAACTCAGGATGGTTATTTGCCCGCCGGATAAACGGCGCAGGGATGACGATAATATCTATTCATCATTCAAGCCGTACCGTGATGGAATATTTCAGGCTCTCGAACTGGACGACAAACTGGTTCGCCGGACAATCATCGAATGGGGCGAAGTTATTTCGGGCGGAGAATTGTTGGTTGAAATCACAGAAGTATCATGAACAAGAAAACCGGCAAACTCCAAGCTGCCGAGCGCAAGATGCTTATGTACCTGATAGCAAACCCTGACCGGCTCATTACAAGCGCAGAACTGATTGAACAAGGCTGGAAACAGTCGATGATATGGGAAACGATGAGCTGCCTACGGAAAGCTGGCGTAAATCTGGAAACCGTGCGAACCCAGCCGAATGGCTGGAAGTGGCACAGGAAAGAGAGGTAGTCCATTTTTCCCGCATCACGTCAATTGGCAAATAGGGGTAGAATCAAGCTAAACAAGGCAAAGCATCGGAACAGAGGTACATTGAAAAGCGACATAGAAATCGAAAAGAAGTCTCACAATGTTTTGGATGTAAACTTTAACGATGTAAAAGCAGGCTGGGAAAAATGGTTTTTGCTGAGATCGGATGCTCATCACGACTCACGCGATTGCGACCGGGAATTGGAACTTGAACACCTTGAACTGGCAAAGGAACGGGGCGCGCATGTTTTGGACTTCGGGGATTTGTTCGACGCCATGCAGGGCAGGTATGACCCGCGCCGCAGTTATCCTGAAATGCGCGAAGATTACGCAGACGCCATGATAAGCGAAAAGGCTTCCTATCTGGATTTGATCGTAAAGGATGCGGGGAAATTCTATCAGCCTTATAAAAACCTGTGGCTCTTGCAGGGTTATGGAAATCACGAAACCAGCATACAAAGACACGTGGATACAAACCTGATAGAGCGCTTTGCTTACGAGATGAGAAAAGACGGCGGGATAATCAATACTGGCGGTTACGGTGGTTGGGTGGTGTTTCACTTCACAATAGCCAGAACCCAGCGCGAAAGTATCCGGCTCAAATACTTTCACGGCTCAGGCGGCGGAGGCCCGGTCACGAAAGGCGTGATCCAGTCCAACCGTCAGGCGGTCTATCTGCCGGATGCCGACATCGTAGTAGGCGGCCACATTCACGAAAGCTGGATTTTACCGATACCACGTGAAAGGATAAGTAACGGGGGAATAATAGGAACAGATTTGCAATACCATGTCAGGACGACAACCTATAAAAATGATTACATGGATGGCTCAGGCAACTGGCACGTGGAAGGCGGAAAGCCGCCAAAGCCGCGCGGGTGCGTCTGGTTGCGATTCTACTTAGACCGCAAACATATCAGGATGCAATTGATACAGGATGTACGGTGAGAAAACCCCGCTCCATGTGTTCGATCTGGAAGTACATCACTGCACGGATGGGGATTTGCGCGGATGCCGAGAAGCTGAAGCGACTGAGAGCCATGCGCAGGCGGCATGTTAAAAAATGCGCCAAGTGTCAATACGCTATGTTATATTAACAGCAAGACGCAAACCCCCACTTTACCGATTTCGGTTATCGCGTCGCCTGGCGGCTCTGAAAAATGAGCCGCTAGTGCTTTAAGTTGCGGTATAATGCGGGCATGGCGACAAAATTAACTTGGACAACCAAGAGAATCAAGTTGAAGGATTTGCAAGAGTGGGAAAAGAACCCGGTTCAGATTTCGGAGCGGGAAGCGAAGGAACTATCAAAGAGCCTGGATAAATTCGAGCATGTGATCCCGTATGTGGCCGCCGCGCCGATAGTCAAAGGCAAGCCTGTTCCGCTTTTGGACGGACATCAACGCAAGATGGTTGAATTGTCGCTGAACAAAGTATCACCAAATTTATTGGTGGATGTGCGCGTACCGTCCCGCAAGTTGACCGAGAAGGAACGACAGGAAATCGTCATACGCTTGCGAAAGAACACGGGCGAATTCGATTTCGACAAGCTGGCTAACTTCTTCGATGTGCCTGATTTGCTGGAATGGGGATTCTCGGAAAAGGAATTGCTAAACGAAGGTTTTGAGTTCGGTGGGGAGTCGCATGACGCCGATCCGCAGATAGACCGCGCAGAAGAACTGCTTAAGAAATGGAAAGTCAAGACGGGCGACTTGTGGCAAATTGGAGAACATCGCCTTTTATGCGGCGACAGCACAAAGCGCGAAGATGTCGAGCGGGTGATGGGAGGAGAAAAGGCGGATATGACTTTTATTGACCCGCCTTACGGTGTGGATTATGAGGGCGGAGCGCAAAACGAAAAGAAGCGCGAGAAATTAGAAGGGGATGAGACAGGTGATTTATATATGCCCGTTTTGAATATGTGTAAGGAAGCTAGCAAGAAACACGCACCAATGTATGTCTGGTTTGCCGCATCTGTCGGCAAACCAGTTTATGATGCGGTTGATGCGATAGGCTACGAAGTGCGGGCGATGATAATATGGAATAAATTAGATGCTCATTATGGAGCATTCATGGCTCAATATATGCAGAAGCATGAATCATGTCTTTATATCGTAGATGGTAAATCAAACTTTATTGGCGCATCTAATGAAGTTACGGTTTGGGACGTAAAACAGCCATCAAATAACGAATTACATCCTACGCAGAAACCGATTGAGTTGGCAATACGGGCAATTGGAAACCATGACGCACCCATTGTATATGATGGATGTTGTGGATCAGGCACAACCCTTGTCGCCTGTCAGAATCTAGGCCGCAAAGGCAGGGCGATTGAGATAAGTCCGGCATACTGCGCCGTCATTCTTCAGCGCATGTCCGACGCCTTCCCCGACCTAGAGATAAAGCGAGTAAAATAACCGCATGGCACGCAGTAGCAAAACAACAAAAAGCAACAAAAAGGGAGTCTATCCGGCGCAATTGAAAGGCAAGGGATTTGACGCGCATCCTGAACACATCAACCGCGCCGGTCGCATACCGCCGAAGGACGTGCGCGAACTCAATGACCTGATCGACGAGATACTGGCAGAAGAAATATCAGACTCCAGCGGCCAGAAGATGCAGAAGATTCGCGTATTGCTTAATAGGCTAATCCTGAGTAAAACGCCGGTCGGACAAATCCACATCCTTGATCGTCGCTTCGGCAAAGTGCCGGACAAGGTTGATTTATCCAACACAGATGGAAGCCTGAAACCTGAAACATTGAAACCGTCCGAGATAGCCGAGCGCGTGGCGCAATTGTTACTCGCAAACAAAAAAGACGATGCTGGCAGTTGAACGAGAAATAGCCGAACTATTGAAATATGACCCGCCCCGCAAATGGCGCGGTGGTGCTGTTGAACTTATCCAGAGTCGCGAGCCGGAAGTAATATTATCGGGTCCGGCAGAAACCGGCAAATCCTGGGCGGCCTGCTACAAAGCACACATGGCCTGTCGTGAATATCCAGGAGCGCAAGGCGCACTTGTTCGCAAGGTGGCTGCATCCATACCAGGAACGATACTTGTCACCATGAAACGTATCATCGGTGACTTTCCCGTTAATTACTTCGGTGGTGAAAATAATCCCGAAATCATCATCTACCCCAACGGCTCCGAAATCTGGATAGGCGGAATGGACAAGCCGACAAAGGTACTATCCGGCGAGCGTGATTTTATCCAAGTCTGCCAGGCGGAAGAATTGAACATCAATGATTGGGAGATTATGACCACCCGTACAACCGGACGCGGTGCGGTCATGCCTTATACGCAGGTATTCGGGGACTGCAACCCCGGCGGATCACTTCACTTTCTACGCAAGCGCGAAAGTTTGAAATTGCTGGTTTCAAGGCATGTGGATAATCCGTCCCTTTTTGACGACAGAGGAAACATAACCGAACAGGGCAAGCGCACAATGGCGACGCTTGATGCTCTAACAGGTGTGCGGCGCAAAAGATTGCGCGACGGTATTTGGGCGACTGCCGAAGGTGCGGTATACGATATGTTTGATGCGTCCATACACGTCAAGGTGAGAGACGGCGCAGAATTCAAACAGTGGGGACTGGCGATGGACGCGGGTTATACTCACCCTGCTGTTATTTTGCTGATCGGAATTGATTATGATAGCCGCTGGCACATTGTTCGTGAATTCTATGAACGCGGAAAACTACAGGAAGATATAGTCAAGACGGCTAAAGAGTGGTATCTTAATGCGTATACACCGCTAAAAACAGACAACAAGGAACCTATACCCGTTCGCTGTACAATGGTTGCGGTGGATGAAGCGGCGGCGGGTTTGATTGCCGATTTACGCAATAATGGAATACCTGCCAATGGTGCAAAAGGCAAAGTGTTTGCGGGTATCACGGCCATACAGGACAGATTGAAGATTCAAGGCGATGGTCTGCCGCGATTGACTGTCGACCCATCGTGTGTGAACACCATAAACGAATTTGAATCCTATGTATGGAAACCTGAAAAAGACGAACCGGTGAAAGAGAACGATCACGCGATGGATGCTATAAGATACTTTGATGACGCGTTTGTTCCTATTCAGATTTTCATTTAGGAGTTGCAATGTTGCCAGATCCTAATTCTATTCAACAACAAAACAAACTTTTATTCAGCAATGATTACGAAGCTGAAATGAATTATTTACAGGTAGAAGGTTTTTACGTTCGCATTGGAATGCCGCGCATTGTAGTGACTGATAGAGCCAGAGCGGTTGGAGAATTTTCCTGTTACGCAGAAAAGAAAGGAATTGAAATCAACACAAAAGGAAAGACGGCCAAAGAAGCGGTAACTAATGCAGTTACAATGTATAAAGAAAGCATGAAATGATTTTCGTGGTTGCGACGCTATTGCTGGCATCATTCGTTTGCGTGTATGTGATAACGAGAAAGGAAAATAGATGACGGACGAAGAGTTTGTTCTTTACATAATGCACTATATTGAAGAGCTTGAACTTATCTATGGTTGGTTTTCTATTCCCGAAAACAAACTAGCCGCAAAAAAGGCGCTATATGGCGACGAAGACTCAATATTCTTCAATGCGGCAGTTGATCTTTATCTCAAAAATCTAGACGAAGAAGAAAAAGAACGCAGAATAAAAAACACGCAGCCAATTGGAATATTAAATGTCTGACAATCTTCCTCCACAACTCTACGGTATCTGGATTCCGAAGCAAGGTTGGTGGAAACTGCCCGCCCCTAACGGTGTGAAAGTTGTATACGGAGAACTCAGGCCGAAAGTCGCCGAGCATTATGCAAAGAGAATAGGCAGCGGTGCTTATGTTGCACCGCTGGATAAACAACTTGAACTTGGAAACGAAGATTTATTGGCAATTGAAAAGGCGCGGGAAGAAAGCAAATTGATAAATAGATTTATGCGATGGATTAAGAGTTTGAAATTAAGATAAAAGTGGAGTCTTGATATGGGTTATATAGATCAACTGTTAGAGCAATCGCGTTATATCAAGCCGATGGGAATGGAGTTGGGGTTGCCGCCCGGTCAGGCATATTCATCCTATTACCCATTATGGGAATCGCAAACGCCCCAATACATCCAGCCTTCCATCTACCAGACCGTCCAGTCTACATTCCGCACAAATGAGTTTGTTTACTCCATTATAATCAAGCGGGCGCTTGCAGAAGCAAAGGGACACTTCCGTGTCAACGATAATACCGGCGAACAGGTCAAAGAAATCAAAAATCACGAACTCACGAAACTTATCCGGCATCCAAACAAGAACATGACCGAAAACGACTTCTGGGGAATCAAACGCATCTCGCAGGACTTGGCCGGATTCAGCGCATGGGAAATTGAATACAACGTACTTGGCGAGCCGATGCGCTTATGGTTCATGCGCCCAGATTGGTGTAGTTTCCGGCGCGGACAGCAAGACCCGTTGCAGTACATCCGTTATCAGCCGTGGGGGTTGCCATTTATGGACATCCCGCTTGTGGACCCGAAAACGGGACAGCAAAAGATTTTGTTTTTCTCGAATGCCGAAGATTTTGACCCGATATTCCCCGGCGTGCGTTTCTTCTCGCCCGCCATGCACTGCCTGTCACAGATCGAATCAGACAACGCCGCTACATTTTTCCTGCGTGACTTTTGGGCGCACGGTACGCACATTCCAGGAATCCTGAGCGTACAGCAAACAGTGGACGAGAACGTAGCCAATGATTATCAGCGGCGCTGGATGGAAACACACGGCGGAGTTGGCGGATTCAACAAGCCGGTCGTCTTGGGGCTTGGCACGACATGGATTCCAACTTCGATGAGCTTCAAGGATATGGCATTTTCAGAACTGGACGCACGCACTGAAACTCGTATCTGTAACACGTTCCAGATCGAGACCATCGTAGCAGATGCGCGCGCAGGCTTGGATGTATCCAGCTACAACAACAAAAAAGAAGCCGTCAAAGATTGGTATTATGGATGGGTGACGGATACTTGGGCAACAAACGCCGAAGTAATGACAACGCAAATGCTTCCCATCTACGAAGAAAATACTACAAAGTTTCTGTGTGACTTTGATGTCACGACAGTTTATGCCATGCAGGAAGACCGAACCGCGAAATGGACTCGCGCGGTCAACGCGTGGGAGAAACGACTTATCACCCGCAACGTGGCGCTCGCAGAGGCGGGACTCGATCCTGTGACTGGCACGGAAGGGCAGGATTACTACATTCAGGCCACTATCCGAGACCAACAGACACTCACGCCGGAAGGCGATATTACCGAAACACCGGAAGGTTCTCCGAAAACATCATTGACTATTCCGCTCGAAAAGCAGAACGAGAAGCAGGCACAAGTTGAACTTGATGCGAAGATGTTGGAAAAGAAAAATTTCAAGCAACACATGAAGGGCCGCGACGCGGATAAACCGTTCGAGTGGAAGCATCATTCAGTCGCAGAACAAATCAAGATCGAAGAAGAGATAGAAAGTGAAGCGCGGATTAAAGATTTTGCGGCGGCGATCAATCGCGCTGTGGACGCGAAAGTGGTGTAGAAAGGAATTGAGATGTCTAAAAACGACGAAGACATTCAACTTCAACAACTCGCAGAAGCACAAAAAACAAATCAATATATTGTATGTTTTAAAGATGGAAAAGAGGTTTACATCTGCGCTCACCATGCCGAAACAATAGGGCGTGACGTTGTTTTTTATAACGTTGCCTTGAACGTGACATTTGCAGCAGATGATGGTATTCCATTCGCAGAATGGGCAAGATATTGCCTTGATAATATTGCAGGATACAGGATGGTGTATCTATGAGAACACTGACAGTTCACATCAATCCATCTTATATACAGATACTCGAAGAAGGATTTTCAGAAAATGTTTCATTTATAAAATTTAGTTATTTTGGATATTGCGAAACCGTTAGATGTGGTGGAAAGTTGGTTAGTGAAGAAATGAGGGCGGATGAGCAGTTTGATTTACAAGGATATTTAAAGAGTTTTGTCTGCGACATAATTGAATATAGTTTTGAATTAATGATAAAAAGAGAATATCGCATCTTAGATGATTTAAATTTGGTGCATACATGAAATGTGAATATTGCGGAACTGAAAACGAAAAAAGCGCGAAGAAATGCCGCGCTTGTTCTGCGTCAATCAAGGAAGAAAAACAAGATTACTGGAAATCTGATCCAATATTCTATAATGGATACATCTGTTATTTTATAAATAATTTTCCAAAAGACACGCGCGAAGTTCAATTTTGGCTTGGCAGAGAACTTATCGAAAGAATAGAGGTAAGCAATCAGGTTCTTGAATATCATGTTCCACAAGGATTCGATTTTATGTCATTCTTTTGGGAATTGTTCCTTGTGGCTCATGGCGAAAAAGAAGTGCTTGAATGGCAGGAAAAGAATACTAAGTATCCCGCAACATTTGAAATTCGCCGGATTGAAAATTCTGAAAAGGAAAGATTGCGGAGTTTATCTCTGAGAGATTTAGCGATGGAATCACGAAGATGATTTACTCAGACGATCCATTCTTTGAAAGGTGGTATGCGTGGCTCTGCGCGAATTCATACTCGAATCCATAAAATCAAACCATGCCGTCTACCCGTATCTTAATCGGGACGCGCAGAAATTGGCAGCGAAACAATTCCAGTCTTACGATGCGCTTCGCTCTGACTTTTGGGCGCGAGTATACGATACTGTGCTAGCGTATCTCGAAGGCAATAAGCCGATCACACTATTCCGTAACAGCATTATTAATATGATGACGGATTACTATCAGGAAGCGGCAGAGCTTGGATACCAGGATAACGGCGCGGAACTTCCTTTGGACGACAAGATGCAGTCACAGGTAGATGGGATTATTTCTGGCGAAACGGCCAACATAAAAGATTTATTCGTCAATCTGCGCGACAATTCAATTCCTGATTACATCACCGAAGCGATGGACAGGGCAGATGGATACTCGCGGACGCTGGATTCCTTGTATGGACTCGGCAAGGTTGGCGCAATGGGCGAGAAATTATTAACCCTTGCCGGAGAAGACGGGAACGAGTCATGCGCGGACTGTCAGGCCATGAAACAACAGTGGCATCCGGCTAGTTGGTGGGTGGAAAATGATATGATCCCCCGTCCGGGCAATCCAAACTATGCCTGCGGAAATTGGCCGGGACACTGCAATCACCATTTGGAAGATAAAGACGGCAACGAGTTTGTGAAGTATCAGTAGAAAGGCTTTGATATGGAAGTTATGATTGACGGAATAGTGTATTCAGTCAAAGACGAAACAAAGAAGTTGGCCATTAACTGGCGCCCTCCTGTGTACATAGGACAAGTAATATTTACAGAGATATTTGACGTAACACAGAGTCCGGCAAAGTTTCTAGAAGTAAAACAAACCAAAGCAACACAGGAAGATGTAGACGACTTCAAAAGAGTAATAGAAGCTGATGGCGCAGTTTCTTATGATTCCATAGTTCAATCTGTTAAAAACGAAGAGAAAAACGGTGTGAAATATTTAAGGTTTAGTAAGCCTGTGATGGAATTGACACAAGAAAGCAGTTTGGATGAAACTCAAGCCCATTCTTGAAAAACTGTACCCGCTCAACCGCAGTCTGAACACGATAGACAATTTAACAACTATTGACTTTCTTAGGCGCTTTTTACCAAACTCCAAGCCTGAATATTATCAACCGGGCGAGAAGGCTTGGACTTGGACAATTCCCGAAAGATGGAATGTCAAAAAAGCTTATATTGAAGTTGGAAATCAAAGACTTAATTTTGTTTCTCCCAATTCATTTTTAAGTCCCATAAATGTTGTCTCTTACTCATTGCCAGTCAATAAGATTGTGGATTACGAGGAACTTAAGAAGCACATTTACTACAATCCACACAGACGCGATTCGATCCCTTGGGTTTATAAATATTATGATCGAGATTGGGGATTCTGTATTTCAGACAACCAATGGCGAAAATTTCCGACCGATGCACAATATCATGTGGTAATAGAGTCGGAATTCACCGGCGACCCATTCTCGCTTTTGACTTCCAAGATTGGCAGAAACCCAAATGAAATATTACTCATGGCACATATCTGCCACGCGGCACAGGCCAATGATGATTTATCCGGCGTGGTGACATTACTCGAAGTGGCAGAGAGACTACGAAATAATCCACTCCCCGCCAATTCGCTATCTGTCCGCTTTTTGTTCGCCCCCGAAACCATCGGTTCGATTGTATATCTTGCCAGACACGGAGAAGACAATATCAAGGCCGGTATCTTTGCAGAGATGACGGGCACGAGCGGCGAGTTGTGGATGCACCAAACGCATGAAGCGGATCATGATATAGATAGCATCGCGCGAGAGTGTGTTGAGTTTATGCGTCCTTTCGGCTCCGAGCCATGTAATGATGAGCGGGTATTATCCAGTGTTGGGATTCCGTGCATCTCGATCAATCGCTGGCCGTATCTTGAATATCACACATCAGACGACAATCCATCCATTATCAGCGAGTCGCAACTGCAAAAGGCGGCGGATGTGATCGAGCGGATTGTCAGGATTTACGCAACGAATTATGTCCCGATTCCGGAGTGGCATGGCTACCCGTTTTTGTCGGGCATGGGTAAATTCTCGCGCCTGGCGCAGAAGATAGTTTTATTCATGGACGGCAAGCGGAGTGTCTTTGAAATTTCGCAGGAAATAGGCGAAGATTATTTCGCGGTGTATAATGAGATTGAAGTGCTGTTGAAGTAGAAAGTGCCGATATGCAAGGCATGGAAAGAAATAATGGTTTGTGGTATATTAATTAAGTGGTTGAGCAAACCATAACGGAAGAGAAAGGCGTATTTTGCTAAAGGCACTCTTCGACCACGCGTTATAACTAAATAGTTTCAATCTGCGTTATACCGACTTTTGAGCCGGTGACAGATGGAAAAGACCGAAAGGTTTTATTTCATTTTGTCACCGGCTTTTTTTATGAGGAAATATGGCAACTTCATTCTTGCAGACCAATAACGGCGCGATCAAGACCTATTACGGAACGGGTACGGGCGCGATTGCTGAAACCATTTCACCAGGCGACGGATACCGGCTTGTCTCGGTCTGCATCCACAACGGGACATCCCCCGCGACAGTTGCCAATAACGTCATCACCTTCCAGCCCGAAATCGGCGCGGCCTATTACACCGTCCTGAACACTCAGAGCATGGTAGGTGTGACTGATTTGGTTTGGCAACCCAGCCGAGATATATTCTTTGCCGCGAATGATGCGCTTAACGTCGCATGGGCAAATGCGGACGGCGTGACCTATGGTCTCAATGTGACATTCCAGAACGTGTAACCATGACCATTACAATCAACGGCGCGACCAAAACAGAATCGAACGAACCCCATGTGGCAAACTCGACACAGGGGCAATTGACAGCTTTTCAATATATCTTCATCCCTGCTAATGCGGCGGCGGGTGCGATCCATGCCGCGATCACATTACCGGCGGCGGGCACGACCACCGTCACGACGGCGATCACAAACCCCGATTTTCCGCGTGTTCTAGCGATCACCGGCGGCGCATTGCTTATGGCTGGCAATGTGGTCATCACGGGCACGGATATATCCGGCGCATCCATTACAGATACGATTGCACTCAACGGCACGACGCAAGTGGCGGGCGCGAAAGCCTTTGCGACTGTAACAAGCATCGTTGTACCGACTCGAACCAACGTCGGGGATACTGTCACAATCGACACGCTCAACAAATTCGGAATGCCGCACATTATCTATATTGACCCTTATGTGCGAATGCACCTTTTCAATGGATCAAACGATGCAGGAACTACAACAGTTAATGCAAATGTTTTATCGGGAAATTTTTATAATCTTGCCGGAACCCCGGACGGTGTAAAGTCTGTGGTTTTGGGTTATTGGACTGCATAAAATGCCATTCAGCATCTCACCTGATGAATCCGGCGGTTATTGGGTAAGCAATGCGAACACAGGCCGCCGGATGCACAAAAAACCATTGAGCAAGCGGCGCGCATTGAATTACCAGCGCGCTTTGGAGGCTAACGTGAATAAGAATTTCAATTCAAGACCGCTCTCCCCAAGCCAGAAACACGGCGGGGACTTCACTGCCAAGCAGAAAGACTCGTTACAAGCCATTCACAACCACGCCGCAGACCTGGGCGCGATGTGCGATGGCGACGAACCTGATGAGGAGATGGCGAAGCACCTAAAGCACGGCGATTATTCCATGCTTGAAAAGCAGGACAAAGTACAGGCCATGCACGACCACGTGCATGAACTTGGTGCGGAATGTCCCATGCCTGAAAAGGCAGTGCGGGCGGAAAAAGCCGTCAAATTCATGGTAAGTTCCGGCATGGACGAAGAAGCGGGCGAAGCCTATGCTCGCCAGGAACTTGGCGACATCTATATGTACGCTTCCGCCCTGCAAACTCTGACCGGTTTGTATTCCGAGATGGACGAACCGGAAGACGCCAAACTTGTCTTTGGTCTCATGCGCGGTATCTGTGATGCGATCATGGGTGAGATTGACGAAGGCGAAGAGGCCGCGACTGGACAGGCGGCGGAAGAAAAACACTATGCCAAAGTCGCCAAGCGCGAAGATATAAACCCTGAACGCGGCAAGACGGAATATGGCAATGTGAAATTTGCCGACGAGAAAAACAAGAAATATCCGATTGACACGGAAGAGCATATCCGCGCCGCATGGAACTACATCAACAAAGAAGATAATGCAGGTAAATATTCTGCTGAGGACTTGGCGACCATCAAGGCGCATATTGTAGCGGCTTGGAAAAAGAAGATTGACAAGGAAGGCCCCCCGTCCGCCGAGAAATCCCTTGACTTGTCCTACATCAAGGCTTTGGGAATTGTTATTCCATCCGATAAACTGGCCGTCAAATTCACCGGACGCGATGAAATCTCATTTCCGACCTTCTTGTGGGGCAGCCCGGAACACATGGACGTTGAAAAGGATTTCTTCACGCGTGAAACCGATTTTATGGACAATGTGTACGGCAAATCCCCGCGCCCGCTTACTTGGGATCACGGTCAAGACCCGATGTTCAAGGATGCTTCGCCGGTCATTGGAACGATTGTAGACTGGGCGGATGACGAAGTGGCGCGCTGGGCAACCGCCACATTGAACAAGGATAAGGCATATCGAAACTATCTCGACAAAATGATCGAGCAAAAAGCGTTGGGCGCATCGTCAGACAGTGCCCCGCAATATGTCGAGCGGGTTAATGCAGGGAATGGGCATTGGATCAAGCGGTGGCCGTGGATCGCATCGGCACTTACTCCAATGCCGGCAGAGCCGAGAATGAAAGACTTTACCCCTGAATTTTTGAAGTCATGGAATCTTGCAGTGCCAGAGGCGGTTGACGAGAAATCGCGGCGATTGCAGGCCTTGATTTTGCAAGAGCGTGAATTGAAATTAAAAGGTTTGGTCTAAATAGGAGATCACAAAATGGCTCAAACACAGTCACAAAAAGATTATAGCGAGACTCTGGAACAGATCGACGCTGTAAAGAAAGATAACGGCGGCGATGTCTCCAAATTCTCGGAAGAGGCGATGAAGAAATATACCGGCCTGCTTGACAAGGCAGACGGTTTATATCAGCGTGTCGTCGCCGAAGACCGCGAGAACAAAGTCCGCGAGTTGAAGGGACAATCCGCCGGTTCGTATGTGGCCGGAACGTTTCTCGGTAATGAAATTCCGGGACGTGGCGAGTTCCCCGGCGTAACCGCCAACCCGCGTACCGGCGAATTGTATGCGCTGGATGGCGAGTATAAAGGCATTGCCGAAGCCAAGATCAATCAGCTTAAATCTGGCGAGTACAAGGACGCTTACGCCAGCTATATCCGCACCGTTGGCTTGGGCGGAAAGCTGGATGTGCATACCCAGACCATTTTGAATAATGGTTCTGAGAAGGTCATGGAAACCAAGGGCGCGAACATGAAGATTTTGGGAGAAGGCACCGATACCGGTGGTGCTTATTGGCTCCCGCCTGATTTTCGCCCCGACTTAATCAAGAAAACCGCAGTTATGGCGACGGTTCGCCCGGATGCGAAAGTTTACACAACTGGAACTGACCACATCACCTTCCCCGCCGTTTCATACAACGGTTCCGCAACCGACGATACCTATGCCCAATTGTTCACGGCGGGTACTCGTCTGACTTGGCGCAATAGTGCCGGGTCAACGTCCGATTTTTCGGAAGCCACAAACACGATTGCCGGACAGGTTAATATCCCTGTGCAACTTGCAACGTGCGCCATTGTCTTGATGCGCGAGCAGGTTGAAGACAACAGCTTCGACATTCTCGGCTATATCTCCGAGATTGGCGGAGAAGCCTTCGCACTCGGCGAAGAATCTGCTTTCACCAACGGTTCAGGCGCAGGACAGCCGCAGGGCTTTGCGTCTCATCCTTCGTTCGGTATCAGCTACTCGACCTACGCCACAGTCGCTGGATCGACATATTGGGGCGGCAAGGTCACGATGGCAAGCACGACCGTTGTCTGGGGTTCGGCGGGCGTGATGGGTTCAACCACCGCTACGACCGGCTTGTTCGGCATGGAAGCAATCCTGCCACCGCAATATGAATACAACGCCAAGTGGTACGCCAGCAAGTTCACATATTCCGGCATCAAGGGTATCAACGCCGGAACCGCCACCCTGCCTCAGTGGGGTTTCGGTACGACATGGCCTAACTACTCCGAGAAACTGGATCAACAGCCTTTGCTTGGTTATCCCATCCGTAAGAATATGTTTGTGCCGAGCGTGAGCAACGCCACGACATTCATCTACCTGGGCGACATGCAAGGCTATTACATCGTTGACCGCGTGGGCATATCGGTCGAAGTCTTCCGCGAAGTGTACGGCTTGCGAGATCAGGTCGTGGTTTACATGCGAAAGCGCACCGGCGGACAACTGGTTGACTACTGGCGCATGAAATGCGGAACCAGCACCTAAGATTGGGATAACTTAGGAAAATAAGGAGATTATAAAATGTACAGTGAAGATCAAGTTGTTCTAAATCTTTTGTCCACTTGGGTGACGTCCACTTCAACTGTGGCAAATGCGACCATTGACATGGGTCCGTATCTCAATGTTCTGCGCCGCGAAGTTGCGATGGTGTACTTTGCCGGGCTCGGCAGCACATTGCAGGAAACTGCTTCATTCAGACTGGAAGAGGCCGACTCAACTGCCACCGCCAACTCAACCGCCGTGACGTTCACAGGTATTGTTGGTTCCAGCGTCACCACAACTTCAACCAGTTCGCAGGCTAATCAGAACATGACCACCGTTCAGCCGCTCACATTGACAAAGCGCTATCTGCGTGCCGCTGCGGTCGGTTCAGCTTCAACTGCTTCCATCCCGGTTTCCATTGCGGTTGTATTGATCCGGCGCGGTGCGATGTAAAAAACAATTCAAAAAGGGGAGGGCAGTAAAAGCCCTCCCCGGAAAGTAATCAGGAGATGAACAAAACAGTTGCCATTGTAGGAACATCGGACAGAACGCGCAAGTTTGTACCTTTCCAAAATAATAATGTGGATATTTGGGTTTTCAATTCGATGGTCGTGCAGGAATGGGTTCCGCGCTGCGATGTGGTTTTTGACATGCACAAATTCGAGACCTTCGACACATACGAAAAAATCTATGTGGATTGGCTGAAAAGCAATAACAAGAAACAAATCTTTTACACCCAAAGTCACGATGATAGATTCCCGCAAAGCACACCGTACCCCTTCGACGAGATCATGGCCGACCTTCTTCCTAATTTTGTGCGCGGTGAAGACGAGCTGCCAATCGCCTACTTCACATCATCCGTGTGCTACGCCCTGGCGCTTGCGATCCATAAAGGCTATGAGCGGATCGAGTTCTGGGGAATCGACATGGCAAGCAATACGGAATACATCTATCAACGCGATGGCATTGCTCTTTTTATGGGTATCGCAATTGCACGCGGTATCAAGGTTTATATTCCGCAGGACTGCGCCATGTTCGCCGCTCCGCTTTATGGCTACGACGACAACCTGCATGACATCAATTGGGAACTGCTTGACCAATTGGCAACCGCGCTCGTACCTGTGATGGAAAAATCTCATAGCAAACTCGAAAGCAGACGCGGCAAGATGAACGCCATACAGACCGAAGTCATCGAAGCCAATACACGCGGCGATAAGCCGGAAGTCTTGCAGGAAATTGCCAAGCGGTACGAAGATGCGGTCAACGAATATGACCAGAGCATTGCGGATTATGCCAATTTGCACGGCCAGTATATGACCCTTCGCAACTTACAAATCCGAGCCGGTAAGCAGATGGAAGCCGCAGGCGACGCACAAAGAGTCCTTGCGATCAACGACGAAATGAAGCCGAGATAATCATGCAACCATTCCCACAAGTCGTTCGCATCGAACCCGCAGGCAGATGCAATTTCAAATGCCGTCATTGCCCGATAAAGAATCTGCGCGGCCTTTTATCTCTGGATGATTTCAGGCGCATCTTTGACTCTTTACCCTTTGTCCCGCGCGTGCTTGTGCTTTATCACGGCGGCGAGTCTCTTCTCAACAAAGAACTTGAGCAGATGATCGCTTACGCAAAAGAAAAAGGTGTGAAGTGGACAGTACTCAATACCAATGCTTCACTGATTCGCGCCTTGTCTGGACTGGATGAAATGCGAGTGAGTTTCGACGGCGATAGCGCCGAAGAAAACAACTTCATCCGAGTCGGCGGGAACTTCGCAAAACACGCGCCAAAGGTCAAGGCATTGGCACAAGCCGGACAACGCATCACGATCTATAACGCGCGTGTCAGTTCAGGCGAAGCGATGGAACCTGCCAAATATCTGACGGATTACTTCGGCGATTTGGTCAAGTACCGCACCGAACCGATGAGACTCTGGGCTTCGCAGGATAAGGCGCTTGAAGGACATGAGTTTATCGAGAAGCCGACCGGCGCGATATTCTGCTCAAATCTGATGGAAACATTCACAGTGTTGGCAAACGGCGACGTGCCAAAATGCTGTGAGGATCTGAACGGCGAAGATATTTACGGGAACGTATTTACCGAAAGCCCGCAGCGTATCTGGGAGAACATGCAGAACATCCGTTATGGATTTACAAAACAGATTTACCCGGAACAATGCAAGACTTGTTGGGTTGTGGCTGGAAGATATGTGAAATGAAAACTCTTGCGATAGTTGGCACTCACCCGCTCACCCGCTCCATTGCGCCATACGATGACAAGACCGTCGATATTATGGTGTTCAACTCCGCACCGCTGGCGGACTGGTGTAAACGCTGTACGATGTCGCTCGAATTACACGGCGCGGAAGAATACACAAATCCAGTGATAGAAACTTCTGGTTATTGGAGCTATTTACAGAATCAAAACGAACGATCTGTGTATATGCGTGAGATCGATCCGCGCGTGAAAGCCTGCCAGCTTTACCCGCTGGAAGAAATCATCGACAAGTACCTTTCAAACTTCATTCGCGGCGAACGAATCAACAAATACTTCACCTCATCCGCCTGTTATGCAATCGCTCTTGGTTTATATCTTGGATATAAACGCATTGAAATTTACGGGATCGAGATGGAAGGTAATACGGAATATATTTATCAAAGAGACGGCGTGGGATTGTGGATTGGGATTGCATTAGGCCTTGGCGTACAAATCGTCATCCCTGAAGCGACCAGCATGTTCCATGCCCCGCTGTATGGCTTTGAAGATGTGCGTACTGGAATCAGGCGCGAAGATTTTGAAGAACAGGCACTCGAACTCAAACGGCAGTTGGACGACTTGACTCAAAAGACGGATGAGGCGCTCGGAACACTCAAGGCCATTTACGCCGAAACTGCTGCCGCAGAACGGGACGGCACAATCAAGAAGCGCCGGAACGAACTCGGCACGCGCTATCAAAAGCAGTTGGAGATTTATCAGAATCTTTTGAACCAGAAGGCGTTTATCAACGGACAGTATGCCAATACAAATATGTGGATGGTCACGGTAGAAAAAATGCAGATTGCGGCTGGCAAAGCTCAGGAAGTCATGGCGCTCAAGGATATAAAAATCCGGGCGCAAGGCGCGTTGATATGATCGACGACGCGAATCTATATGACTTCCATTACTTCGCTAATCGGGATTACGGCATCGACCCGAAGCGCGAAAAGGCCTACGCACAGGAACGCAAGCGGATATGGCTTCACGCCAAGAAGCCCGGCAACATTCTCGATGTTGGCTGTGGGACTGGCGACTTTATCGCCGGACTCGATGACCGATGGGTTAAGTTTGGTTTCGAGCCGGCCGAGTACGCCGCCGAAATCGCAGCCAAAAAAGGTATCCAGATGGCACGCGCATTGCGAACCATCGAAAGCGAATCAATGGACGTGGTTGTATTTCGCGGAACTTTGCAGCACATCAATGATCCTGTGATGAGTTTGGCGCAGGTTGCGCGGATATTGCGGCGCGGCGGACTGCTTATCATTCTCGCAACGCCTGACGCAGATAGTCTGGTTTATCGAATCTGGCATAACCTGCCTGCTTTGGATTGGCCACGCAATTGGATTGTGTTCGGAAGTCATGAACTTCAAAACATAATTCATCGGTTGAATTTTGAGAATATCGAAGTGACACATCCTTATTGGTCAACGCCCTATGCTTCGCCTTTGTCTGATTTTTTCAATTTCTTTATCTCTCTCTTTTTGGGATGGCGCAAGTTTGCTTTTCCGGGCAACATGTTTGAATTGTACTCGGTGAAAAAATGACTAAACAGATCGAGACCGCAACCATTGTTGGAACGATAGTCAACCCAGGCAACGCCACAATCACCGTGACAGCCTTGGGTATGACTAATTCCCCCAAAGCCATTTCTGTGGCTGTGCTTGCGGCGGATGACGCTTCGGCGGTTGCACTTAAGGCGCGTCAGACGCTCGCGCTTGATGTAGATGTTCAGGCGTTTTTCACGGTGAGCGGCGCGACGACTGCGATTATCCTGACTGCTAGAACCGACGCAGGCAACGATACAACGATGAATATAGCCAGCGCGAACGGGACGTGTACCGGCCTGACCGCGCAACCTACCAGCACACACACACAGGCGGGCGCTGGGACGATCACAAACGGATATTGCACGCTTGCAGACTTCAAGACAAAGCCTGTTTTATCCGACTACGCAAACGATAATAGCCGTGATCAATTCTTGTGCGACATTATCACTGCCGTCTCACGCGCTATTGATAACGAAACTTCGAGATATTTCTATCAGTCCGCCGCGCACGAAGTACGTTATTTCACGGCGCGGGATGAACATCGAATCCTGATTGGTGATTATGTAAGCATTACCGCACTGTATACCGATAATCTATCGGGCGACCGGACTTATCCATATACATGGGCTACTACTGATTACGATATGTGGCCTTATGATGCAGCGACGTTCAGCGAAGCAGAACCCTATCGCTATATTGACATCACCCCGCGCGGTTTATATCAGTTCCCGAAAAACGTGGCGAAGGGCGTAAAAGTGGATGCGATATTTGGTTGGCCGGTGGTCCCACAGAGTATACAAAAAGCGTGCCTGCTTTGGAGTGAGCGCGTGTTCAAACGCTACCAAACCCCGCTCGGTATTTCTGCCATGACCGCGCTCGGGCAACAGACGGTGAAAGTTCCACCGCCCGACCCGGACGTGCAAATGCTGTATGCAAATTACAAGATGTTGGCGGTATAGATGACACGCGATCTTGATAATGCCTGTACGCAAATCATGAATGTGTTGTCCGCTGTTTCGGGTATTGATTCGTTTCAATACAACCCGCCTGAAATTGTCAATCAGGATAAAACATTGCTTATCTACCCCGAAGATGGCGAGAAAGACGCTGCGCCGGTAGGCACAAAGAAAGGCTTGCATAACATCGCGATCTATTTCCTTAAAACCCGTCAAGACTTGGGTAAAGATATTGCGCTTCTGCGACCGTTCATTGATATTGTGCCGGACAAATTAACGAATGAAGTCGGAGTAGACCCGACCACAGGCGCGACCGGCGGACAGTTCTCGAATTCGATTGAGACATTCGAGAAGGTGACATATAAATTTGAGTTCTTGGAATACGCGGGCGCTCAGTTTATCGCTTATCACTTCACAATGCAAAATGTAAAGATCATTCAAACAGGTGTGTAATGCCATTCTTGACTTTGGAAGATAACACACAGGAGGTCGCTCAGATGCTGAAACAATTCGGCGGCGATGTCATGCCTGCCGGACAAGCCAGCATGTTCGAAACCGCGCGGCGCATTGCGGATCGAATGTCGAAGCCTGGTTCTCCGATATTCTATCCCGTGCGCTGGGATAGTGCAAAGCAAATGCGGGCTTTCTTTGCCACAAACGGTTTCGGCGGCGGGATTCCGACTGTCCGCACAGACTCAATCCCGACTGGATGGAAAGTCAATACAACTTCCAACGGGTGCGATGTTGTAAATAATCAGCCGGGTTCTCTGTTCGTTTATGGTGATGCGCTTGGTAAAAGTCAATCGCTTATCCATCAAAATAGATGGCAGAAATTTCAGGAAGTCGCAGACGATGAGATTGACAAGATGAACGCACGCGCAGAACGCGCGCTTATGGACGTAGCCGCTAAAGACGGCTTGGAGATGACATAATGGATTATCTAATCTACATCGGGGACGGGAGCGCATTACACGATGTGCCCGCCCGAAATCTAACACAGGAAGAAGCAGAGAAATTTGGTATTGATTTTTTGCTCGCCAGCAAACTATACAAAATGGCAGAGACGCATACGGCGGCGGTCAAAAAGACCGCGAAGGTTCTCACCGACAATAAGGAGAGTGAATAATGGCCGGAACAACTGTACAACGCTATGGCGTAAAAAGTCTCAGAAGGATTCAGATCGGCAAAGAAGCAACCGCTGGAACGCAGGTACTTGCCACAACCATCTGGCGCGGCGAAGGAACGATGCAGGATGACTCAAAGATAGTCCTGCCAAATGAAGACGTTGGCGTGATGATGGGAACGGATCGAAACTATATACCGATGCAAGGCGGGACGCTTACCTTGTCGGCCACACCTGCCACATTCGAGCAACTTCCTTATCTGGCCGAGATGGGAATTATGGGTGTGGCAACCGGCACGGTGGACGGTGCGGGAAGTGGATACATCTACTCGTATCTCATTCCGACCACAGCACAACGCACGATCAATAACTATTCGACTGAGACCGGCGACAATGCAGGTGCTGTCTTCGCGCCTTATGCCATTCTTGAAAGCATGAAACTGGCGGGTAAATATGATGGCGCGATCACGATGGAGGGCGTCATCAAGACCCGCACTGTAAACAAAAACGTTTACACATCCAGCACTATTGCGTTTTCAACGGTCAAGACCATCACGGATACCGCAAGCGGGCTTGCGATCTTCCCCGCTGGATGCAACATTCTGGTAAATGGATCATCGGCCAATAACGCGACCATCTTTACCTGCACGACTTCATCTGCCGCGTCACTTGGCACAGTTCAGACCGCCATTCTCGAAGCCGCTGGATCATCCATCACGCTTGAACAAACATTCACCACAGTTGCCCTGCCTGCCGTGCATGATATGGTTTTCAACAAGTCGAAACTCTATATTGACGATACAACCATTGGCACGACTCAGGTCACAGGAACGTTTCTTGGTTTCGAGTGGGATTACAAAACGGGTTGGAAAGGTCAACCTGCTGGTGATGGCCGTCTTGATTTCTCGTTTACAAAATCCACCATGCCGAGTGGAACTTTGAAGCTCACATTCGAGCATGAGAACGCAGCGAAGGCAGAAAAAGCCAAATGGCTATCCCGCACGCCGCGACTGATCCGCATTCTGAATCAGGGTGTGGCACTCACCACCGCCGGAACATCATACAGCGTTTACACGATGATTTTAGATGTGGTCGGTGTATATACCAAATTCAACGCGCTATCAAACGACAATGGCGATGATACAGTTGTGGCCGAACTCGCGCTCCGATACGATACGACTGCCGCAAGCGCTGGACAACTCGTGGTGGTCAATCAACTTAGCGCACTTACTTAGTGCGAGAAAGTAGCTTGAAATGAATATAGCTTTACCAACCAAAGATACCCCTGGATATTTGCGAAGGCAAAAACAAGCTTTGCAGATAAAACAGGAAATCGAAAAAGTTGGAATGACTCCGGAATCAATTGATAAATTGCTGGAGTTATTTCTTCCATTCGTATCCGAACCGGTTGACCGAAATCTAGCGCGGGAAGAATTGCTTGATATGAGTCAGGCGCAATATCAAGAGGCACTGGATAAGATCACCGGTAATAAAAAAGAGAACCCTACGAAAGCGGAGAGTGTGACGCACTTACCAGATTCTATTTCACAGGAATAGAGTCGCCCTCTTCGCCAGTTCCCTATTGGTATAGAGTCCTTGAGGCGGCTAAATTTGATCCGCTTCGGGCAATGGAAATAGAAGAAAGCATAAATCAAGAATGGTGGGAGAGATGGAAAATCCATCTCTCCGCTTTAGCTAAAGCCAGCGAGAAAAATAATAATGGCTAACGAAGTCAAACTAACATTCACCGGCGAAGATCAAGTCAGCGGAGTCATATCTGGTATTTCGGGCGCAATAGGCGGGCTTGGAACCGTTGCGCTTGGTGTGGCTGCTGCCGGAATTGCCGCGCTTACGGGAGGCGTGATTGCGTTGGGCGACGCTCTGGATGAGTCGGTCAAGCAGGCGATGGACATGCAGACCGTGACCGCACAACTCAATCAAGTCATTGCATCCACTGGCGGCGTAGCTGGAATCACATCGCAAGCCGCACAGGATCTGGCTGCACACTTATCCGAGATCTCGGGATATGAGAACGATGCGATCTTGAAGGGTGAAACCTTCATGCTTCAGTTCCAAAATATCAGCAAAGATATATTCCCAACTGCTTCTGCCGCAGCTGTTGACCTGGCCCGGCGCTTGGGCACAGATGTATCAAGCGCATTTCAGGCAGTAGGTCGTGCCCTGAATGACCCAGAGAATGGCATTGGCCGACTCAATACACAACTGAAACTATTTGACAAAGACCAACTCAAAGCCGTTGAAGACATGGCGAAGGCTGGCGACGTGGCCGGCGCTCAGACCATGATCTTGGACGCGCTCAACAAAGCCGTAGGCGGAGCGGCGGAAGCATACGGCAATACGTTTGCAGGCCAACTGGATAAGGTCAATGTAAAATTCATCGAGATGAAAGAAGCATTAGGACTCAAGGTTATTCCTATCCTTGAGGATCTCATGAATCGCGTGGTTGTGCCGCTTATTCCTATGATCGAAATGATGGTGCAGAACTTCGGCGATTTTCTCGTCAAGATTTCGCAGTCGAAGGAATTCAACGACTTTGTAAATAATGTGGCCTTTGGGCTGCAAAACCTATTTCGCGCGTTGGAGCAAATGAGCGCAGGAAATTTCAACATCGGCGGCGTGCTTACTCAGGTATTCGGGAACATGGCGAGCGGAGCGGGTTCGCTGTTCGGCTCCATTGATTGGTCTGCCGTCGGGAAGTCGTTCTTTGATTTTCTCGGACAAGCCCTTATCGACGGCGTAAAATGGTTGCAGAGCATTGATTGGGGAAGCATCGGTAAACAGATTTCAGATTTCTTCACCAATGCAATCAATAGCATCGGCGGATTCTTTTCGGGTATTGATTGGGCGCAGGTTAGTGCAGACATCATTACAGCTATAAAATCAATCGACTGGAATAACATCGGAAAAACAATTCACGATTATTTAATTTCCTCATTCACAGGCGCAGATACATTAGACCGTGAGTTAAACGAATATTTCTCCAAAGCATTCAAAGAAATAGACTGGGGAGGCATCGCTTCCGCAATCAATACGGCATTTTTTGATTTTCTGACAGGATTATTTGGAACGTCCATGCAGAAAATTGGAACGCAGTTTGGTCAATGGGTTATGGGTTTACGCGGTGCTTTCTTGTCGGATATGGCGAACCTTGCCAGTCCGTTTGCAGGCATTGGTTCCGCACCGCCAGTAGCCACATGGAATAATCCGGTTCTAAGCGGTGGCGGCGGCCCAAACACCGGACAGACGGTTATTAATCTGCAATACTCGCCCGCTTTGACGACAAACACGCAGGCAGATGTTGAAAAGATCATGCCGCTTATCGCGGAAGGCGCTAATCGGCAACTTCGCAATCTAGGAGTGATCCACAGCCAATGACAGGCGCATTTTATAACGACCCCGCTCACAAATACGGCGACACGAATTATCACTATGACGATACTCCGCCGTCTTATCCGCCTTCGTACCAACTCAACGAAGATGGCGGACGAATCCTTAACGAAGATGGCGGCGGAGTCCTGCTTGAAAGTTGGGGCACGGTTGACGCAGACCGTCTATTATGGCGGCTTGAGTTCGCATGGGATGGCGGTCTGCTTTATTGGGCTGACGCGAACGGGCGTAACGATGCGGACAGGTTGATCGATGTTTCCTATGTCGCAGGCCGTCCGACATTCGTTAACTATGACGGTGTTGGAATGTCGAAATGGACACCAGGGCGTTTAGTTGTGACACTCGTCAACGATGATTTGCGCTATGACCCCAATAACGCATCCAGCCCGTATTACCCGAATGTAAAGCCGGGTATATTTTGCCGCTTGGGTGTGCGCCGTCTTGCAGACGACTCTTGTAACTGGCGATTCACTGGCATGATTACAAATGTCAGATGTTATCAAGACCCATCCGACCGCGCGAATTATGCCGAGATTAGCATTGTGGACGGTTGGGGATTCCTGCAAGGCAAGAATGTTTATCTGCCGACAGTTCAAAACTGGACAATGACGAATATCCTTGATTCGTTTCTGCGTGCCGCTGGCTGGCCTTGGGGT